>Ga0307960_1000446_pt1 | contig 22889 bp, 23 predicted proteins | sample OrgLakmetagen542_FD_201832 | JGI IMG/M metagenome (GOLD analysis project Ga0307960, IMG submission 201832) | Saline water microbial communities from Organic Lake, Antarctica - #542 | ecosystem: Environmental > Aquatic > Non-marine Saline and Alkaline > Saline | place: Antarctica: Organic Lake... | reverse complement strand
GTTGCTGCTGCTGGGCTGCATGGTGCTGCTGCTAGGGCCTGCTTCTGCTGCTGCTGGCTGCTTTTCCACAGGAATGAGCCTATTTTTCACACCCTCCCTATACCTGCCGCAGTTCTTGCTCTTTAAATGTATCTTGCAGGCATTGGAGGGGTTGGAGGAGCTGAGGACCGTGTCGCAGCGCTTGCAATGTAACTGGCAGATGACTTCAGAGTTCCCCTTCAAAGACACGAGCACCACGCGCACACACTGCCACCAACAGGTTTAACCCTTCTCTTTGCAGCCCTTGACATGCTGGAAGACATCATCAGATGTTGGGGACTCTCCATTGTAGGACTGAGTGCCATAGATGCCAGCCCCTTCCCCATCCGAGCCCATACACTTAAAATCCTCTTCATGAGTCTGATATAACTCCATTGAAACTCATTTATTTAATGAAATAGAATTTTGGGGGGATTTTGGAGATTTCGGAGATGGGGCTGATTCCCCCCCAAAAGTGGACACCCTCGCTGGCCGACGAGTGTCTTCCACACCGGGAAAGAGGCTTGGCGAGGTCATGACCCACCCTTACTAGTAGAGCATAATATGCACCCGTTGTAAACACACAGGCACATTGAGAACGAGCTGCGTCGGCTGCTAGGCAGCACCCGCTGTTCTGCTTTGGAGGGTGGGCGTGCAGAGCTTGAGGCTGCTGCTGCACGCTATGCGCTTTCGGATGCAATGCTCTCCCTGGCTGAGGCGGCGGCACCTGAAGATGAGGACCTAGCATACCAGATGGCCGTGGGTAAGTGGCTGTTTAAAAAGCTTTGGAGAAATCTGCTTCCTACTGCGTGATGTATAGAAACATACAAGCTGGTAAAGAAGAAACCATTAGCAATGGTAGGTTTCAATTACCAGGTAACAGGTCGTCAGCGCGAGATTTGTTTTGGCTTTTTAGCTTAGTTTGTAATGCTAATTCAAGACGCTCCATTGCTAATGGTTTCTTTTTCAATGCTAATGGGAGACAATTGCAAGCATTTTCTACACGTGTGTTGCTTCTATTGACAAAGTACCTTGTAGTCAGACGCACCATTCCTGTTTAATAAAACGAACCTGCACGCTTTCCACTTTTAAGTAGGCAGGAGCCCTTGTTAGACACATCTAAGCACCCCTGCACACTCAGTTTGGGGCAGGAGGTGCCCAGGCGGGCAGGGTGGAAATCCCTATCAAATAGTGGATTCCCAAAAGCTTCTCACCGGTGCCATCAACTTACCAGGGGTGTTTGCAATAATATTGGACATTTGGTGATGGTCCGGGGGTCTGGGGTGAAGGTCCGGGTTTGGACCCCCCTTTTGGCAGGGAAATGGCGCATTGAATCGGGAGTGTGTTCGTTGGCTGAAATGCCCAACCGATTGTGCAACTGCGATGAAATTAATCAAGTTAATATGGTGCGCTGGCATCTTGCTTGCACGGAGCTGGGAGAACCAGCTGACCTTTGGGACAGATGAGGCTCGAAAAGAGCACTCAGGGCACCAGGTGAGCTCTCAGCGCACCAATTTATGCAAAATGGTCACAGCGCAATGCTTGCTGGGTGCATGGTGGCAGCAGAGCAGAGCAGGGAAGGTTCTAAACGTTTTGACAATCTTAGTTGTCGCTGCCCACCACGGCCCATCTCCAGCATTCCAGACCATAATACTTGACAGGGCATGCCCTGGGAGCATACTGAAAGACTCCTGACACCCAGGTGGTGGCCAGAAAGCGTGTTTTCAAGGTTTCCAGAATGCACCATTTTTGCCCAGCAAACAAGCCCACGCATCAAGTCCTTTGGGGGCGAATTTTCACCCCCCCTTATTTTTGCTGGAATGGGTATGGTCTAAACCCAAAACGTGTCTGGGGGAAAAAATGGTGAAATTTGGATTTGGAATCACATTTCTGTACCCACGCATGGGTGCACTTTTTGGCAGGGAATTGGCACAAATCCAGCCCCCGACGCACACAGCGGACCCCATCCCCTTTTTTTTGGCACAGAAGTGTTTCATATGTTGTTTCTTACTAGCCTGAACCATTAAAAGTCAAAAAATATGAGGTCCGTTTTAGGGACAAAATTTGGCCGGGAATAGCGGGCCTTACTTGTCGCCTCTCACCCACGTTCGTGTTTTGCTGTAACAATGGTGATCGTTGCCAATTTTGTCATAAACTTTCCGGTAACTTAGTTAATCTGTACTCGCCCATACAGATATTGATGACGCTTTTGACACATATGGCTTGGCTTCCACACTCTTGGATGGCCGCCTGGCCGATCCCGTGGCAGGGCGCTTGCTGCAAGTGATGCCCACAGACTACATACAAGAGCTGCTTCTGCCTGTAAGCACATGTAATCAATGTTTCAGTACCAAATATGTAATGTTTATGGGATGCGCAACTTCCTTGCTTGGTAAATCTTGCATACCCTACAATGTCATTTCTTTGTCATCGTACCTTTGGCATTTTCCCCGGAACTCATCCTGGAGATTTGCATGGCACGCATCTGTGTGACCATTTCTGGTGCACAATGCCAAGTGCCCGCTGCACACAAACATCAAAGCACATCCACCCCTTCCAACACATGCCTTGTAGCAGTACGAAGACCACGACATTTCCACAGAGACGATTGCTGCTGCCATCAGGAGCAGCGGCGCAATGAGTACCTGGGCAGCCCACACAGGCACCCATGCAGGCCATGCAGCAAGCGCAGCTGCAGCAGCCGCAGCTGCTGCATCTGGCCCGGGAAATCCAAACGCTGCCCTGCGCGCTGCTGCGCAGCAGCTTGACCAGTCCTGTGGCTGGTTCAGTAATAAAATGAAGGCCATCGTTCCGCTGCTGTTGCGGGGCAAGTGTTTGGGTCAAGCAGTGGGCGTTGGTGATAAAGACCCCGCAGCTGGAGCAGGGCATGTGGACCAGCAGGGGGGCGTGGAAGGGACAAAGAGCTGCGTGTGGGGAGGCTCAGCCATGGTGTTTGTGAAGCGCAAGGTGGGCATTGAACAGATGTTGGCTCTTTACCACATGCTCAATCTCAGCTCGTGGTTCAAATTGTTTTGGGAAACACGTCAAGGCCAGATTACTATGTAGGGCGGACCTATACACACTAAACGTATCTTAGCAGGGGGGGACACTGAGGCCCAAAAAGGTACGGTTCTGGCATGCTCCTAGGGTATGGCTTCCATAATTTGCTATTTTTAAGCTCAGCTCTAATATGCTGATTCCAATGCAGCTGAGCTTAAAATTTGCAAGTAATGGAGGCCATACCTTATTGGCCACGGCGTGAACCTTCCTTTTTGAGCAGCCATATGCTGTCTCTGACTAGCCAGCGCACCAATCCCGGTGTTTTTTAGTGCTTTGAAATCCTTGAAATAAATGAAGATCATTGCAAGAGAAATGGGGCAAAAAGACTTGAGTGGTTGGCGAGATGTGCAAATTAATGTGCCATTCCCCCAGGAAAGCACCCATCTTGGGTACAGGTGCACGACGTGTGCTTTTAGTCCTGTCATTCTCTACGCAGGGCGACTTGTCTAAATCTGAGCACATGCTCGGGTAGCCTATAAAGTCAGCATCAGTTTGAAGCTAGGTTGGGTCCAATTTGATGAAGTGACGTGTGAGTAGTTGCACCTTGCATACAAAATGTAGCATGTTTTGGCTTTTGCCCAGTCTCCCCCCTCTGGTATCTCAGCCAGCCCGACACCTTTTAATTATCACGTATGTATGTGTCTGTTTTTACACAGGCCACTGCGCTGGTGCTGCACGAGCTCATGTGCTTGCTACCAGAATCCCAGGCAGCTGGAGTGCGCAGCAGCCCATTCATCGGAGATACTGGCTTTGCATCTGCCACAGCTCCTAGTTCCATGAGCGTTAAGGTAAATGGAGCAGTTCCTGCACATTGAGAAATGTGTGTTTAGGTGGATTAGAAGTTCCAATCAGATGGTATAATAGGGACGGCTAAAGTAGATGGTAAAAACAACTATGTTGGGTAGGGTTTCAGGATGATTCTGGGTGCTCAAGGAGCGCTTCTTACCGCTTGCAGGTCCAACGCGCAACCATGGCTAAATTTAGGGATGGTCACCTGAATCTGCTTGTTGCAACTCACGTGGGTGCGGAGGGCCTCGACTTTGGGTGCTGTGGCTTGGTCGTGCTGTTGGACCCACCTAGCCATGTAGTGGACTACCTACAGTGCAGGTCAGCAACTTATTTTTTACTGTGTTGCACATAAGTGTATGTGTGCCAAGTGGATCAGGTGCACCATTGTTTGCTATTCCAGTCGAATTACCAGGCCTGTGGCAAATACATGACTTTCAAAGGCGAGCACTATGTTTGTCTCTCTCTCTCTCTCTTTCTCTCTCTCTCTCTCTCTCTCTCTCTCTCTATATATATATATATATATATATCTTTCTCTTTCTCTCTCCTTTGAAAAGGTTTCAGGCCATCACACTGCTGCACCACTGCCAAGTGCAGAGACGTAACAAACTTGCTATCAAGCGCAGGGGGCGAGGACGTTTAGCTGATGCCATTTGCATGCAACTTCTTGAGGAGGGCAACATCCAGGGGCTTAGGCACATGGACAGGCTGAAAGAGTGAGTTCCTACTTTTGTGCTGGCATGCGTGTTTTGGAAGTGAACACTGTATTCGCAGCAAGCAACGGGCGGAGACGCTGTAAACAGAATGGGGCCGGCAAATAGGTTTATAAAACTTCAATATTCAATATCACCAATCAAATCCTAACAAAATTCTACCACTCCAGACTCCTCATTTTCATAGCATCCTCTTTGGGCTCATCTCATTGAGCTGCTTCCCCTGTGTACAAATGCAGAGAAGCCCAGCGCATGCAGCAGGCCGTGCACACACGCAACATGGAATACTACTCCAAGATCAGCTGGGCACGCACACACGCACGTGAGTCATCCGGCATTAGTGTTGCTTGAAATCGACCTTTACTCGGTCATGAGCAAGTAAAAGGGACCTGTCTGTACTGCATTGAAACTGGATTGACAACAAAAATGTAGACAAGGTAACCATCCCCCTATATGTATAATGAGCATTGTGACAACATTCCTCTCATCGATTTTGCAAGCATTGGGTATCTTATAAGCACCTGTGTACACTGCTAGTCAAGATTTAGGCACGGCACGCTTTGCAGCTTGGCATAGATGTTTTCTTTTTAACGACTTAAACACAGATCATCGTATTGGAGTTTGGCACTGTAGAGTTCTGGCTCCGGTCTACACGGTACTGTTGAGAGCAAAAAATGTCTTATAATGTTCCATTTCTCATACAGTGCCAAACAAGTTTGAATGTTTTGCACCTTGTGCAGGTGCTGCTCTGGAGGCTGGTATAATGGATCATGCCCAGTGGATAGAGTACGCAGCTGCTGGGAACAGCTTTACATTAGAGTCAAGGACACCAGGGGACGCAGCTGCAGAGGCTGTTCAGCTGGAACAGGGCTGGGATTCACAGGTGTGACGGGGAAACAGTTGTTATGGTAGCTTGTGTGAGCAGCATCTTTTTGTCAGTACTGCTTACTGGAAGGGGGTACAAAGGATCACAGACAACTGACACATTTGTTTTCAGCAGCTTGCATTCTTGAGTGTGGTGTGTCTGTTCCTGCAGTGCCTTACTTGTCTGCTCTCAATTGTCTTTTGGGGGCCTTAAGTAGAATGCTCCGTTGTGCGCCACGTAACACGACTAGACACCACCCAAAAGTTTTACAAATGGCACGGCAAACCCAGGTGGCCTGCGCCCCAGGCTTAATTTTGAGTTCTGAGAAGACTCTGGATAGTTTGGAGTATGTTGTGGAGTCCACAGGCGCACGATGCCCTGCGGTGTGCTCCACCAACGTGCTGGAGCAATACTGCGCACAGCTGCCTGGAAACACTGGGTGGGTTAATGCTGTAATGATGCTTGTGTGTTTCAGTTGTTCAACAATATAATCTAGGTGTGACATTGTTGATATGCTCTCCAGTCAGCTCTTTAATACTTCGCCATAAGATCGCCTTCCGCGTTTTGATCGTGTAAATGTTGACGTTAAATATGATCTAGGGTGAGAGGGAGTGAATATGAACTGAGGTATTGCGGTAACCAGAAGCTGGGCTGACACCCACACTTGCGTAAACGTACAGGTATATGCAACTGCGGCCTCGTTATATGCTGCGCACCATACCGGGAGGCTTTTTCCAAGCTGTTCTGTTCATGCCTAGTAACAGCCCAGTGCTGGCTGTTCTCGGAAAAGTGCGGAAAGGTGCGTGAATGCAGCAGCAAAGTCTGACGTTTACAAGCTTTTTTGTTTCGCGGCTTCAGAGCTGGGGATTTGTAATTTTTAGCATGAAGAGGCAAATAAAACTATCAATACTATCGCATCTATTTCTTATGACAGTCAGCAGTCAAAAGGTTACTTACTTAACGCTTGTTGCAACAACCTCTTAAAATCACCTTGAATAAGACCCGCAACCCCCCACATGTATCAACAGTTTTCATGTATCTTTTTGCAATGTAGTACTCAGAGAATTAGAGACTAGAGACATTCAAATTAAGTTCTACATGTGGGAGGGAGACATAAACTGGTAGCCATGCTGAAGTCTCGCTCGATCAAAAGCAGTTAGATCCAGGTGACGCCCTGCCTCACATGTTTGTGTCAGGCCAACTGGGGGATGCAGAGTCATGGTGCACCTGCACTGGGTAGAGCACCAGGTTGAAGCTCTCTCTAAAATACCAACTCATCCAAGTCGCGTCCCTTTGGTTTCAAATGAATGCGCAGGCAAATCTGCCGCCCAGGGCTGTAGTGCCTTGGAGGCCGTGCACCGGCTGCACCAAGTGGGGGCCCTGGACGACCACTTGCAGCCCACAGCCATGCCCATATACTTTACCAAGAAGCAGGGCTTACTAGAAGGAGATCTGCAGCAGCAGGGGCGTAATCGAGAGATGCCTGCCAACATGGCACTTGCTGCGCACATCATGAAGACAGGCAAGTGGGTTGTGTAGATTGACCGGATGCAGGTGATTATTAAGTGTACTTATGCAAGCCCTTCAAGATAAGCGAGTGTATAAGAAAGATTGAGCACAGGATGCAATCATGAAAATACTGCCCTGAGCTGCCCAATTTATTTGCTCATCCCTCATTCTCTGGAGATTCTCACTTCTCAGATATGGTGGGCATCGTGCCTCGCATCGACCTTGTGCACGCCCTGCCTGCTGTACTGCGCCCAGTGCAGCCGCATGCACGCAAAGGACAACGAGATCAGAAGCGGTTGCAGGTGAGATAGTGAGGTGATGTTCTGGATGACAAACAGACATGGGTGACAAACGAATGGCATGGATGACAGAATGAGGTGATATTTACGATTTCAAATCAAACAGCAAATGATAGTGCCGCACCATTGGAAGCAGCAGCCTTTTATTGGTTGTTCAAAATGTTCAAAACTGAATGTATCCACCTCCAAACACCAGTTGTATGTGTTGTGCCAGATGTATCCTTCGTGCGTTAACGCTCTATTTCAAATTCAGAAAGACCAACATCAAAATGCATCCCATGTCATTAGTGTATCTTAGTATATCTTACATAGGGTGCCTCGCATCCTGCTGTCTGAGTAAAAATCTTGCATTCACCACCGCAGGGATCGTCAGTACAGGACCAGCTGCGTCTGCATGCGCTGGCTGGGAACAGTGGGAGTGCAATGGACGTGGACTTGGCCATAGAGCAGGCTTTAGACAAAGACGAAGATGGTGGCATGATGGATGTTGACGACGACGGGGAGGTGGATCCGATGGGACATGTCAAGGGAGGAAGGGGCGCTGCTCTGTACCCTGCGCCTGAGCTGCCCTTAATCAGGGATGGCATGGCCAGGCTGAAAGAGCTGCGGCAGGAGTTGGAGCAGAAGCAGGTGAAAGTTACACCAGAGGGGGTTATCTGAGCAAAAGTCCAAACATGCTCATTTTTGCATTAAACAGGCAACTATTAACACATTAACTCATCAAATTGAACCCAATCTAGTTTTACACTGGTGCTGGCTTTATAAGCTACCAGATCATGTGCTCAGATTTAGACAAGTCGGCCTGCGGACAGAATGACAAAGTTTAAAAGCACACGTCGTGCACCTGTAGCCTAGATGGGTGCTTCCCAGGGAGAATGGCACATTAATTTGCATATCTCGCCAACCACTTAGTCTTCTTGCCCCATTTTTTTGCAATGATTTTTATTTAATTAAAGGATTTCAAAACACTAAAATCACCGGATTTGGTGCGCTGGCTGGTCAGATGCAGCATATGGCTGCTCAAAAAGTAAGGACCATACCCTAGGAGCATGCAAAAACTGTACCCATTTTGGGCCTCTGATAACCCCCTCTGACATTACACAAGCTGTTGCTTGCGTGCCTATTTTCAAGCTCTGTTTAATGCCACAACCAAGAATGGATTTTCTATCTTTTTGTAATTGCTTGCAATTGCTTTATCACTGGATTCCTTTCCACAGAGTTCTTGAATCCTGTTCTTTTAACCACCTTCCAGGGCTTACTAACTCTCGAGGAAGGTGGCGCTGAAGAAATGGCAGGAATGGCAAGGCAGAGGTTGAGACAGCACCAGTTACAGTTGGATCAGGAGTGTCAGCAGATGACGTTGATGCTGCACAGTGGGGATCATCAGCAGCAGCAACAGCTGGCAGAGCAAGGGTACCATGAACAGAAGGTGGAACTGCGTGATCTTGAGCAGCTGTGCTCTCAGCTAGATGAAGCAGCTGCTGCTCAAGCACAGGACCAGGTCCAGCAGCAGCAGCAGCAGCAGCAGCAGCAGGCAGCGTCGGCAACAGAAGAACGTGGAGCCCAGCCTGAGTCCAGTGCTGAGCCCGTGCGTTTATTGCACCTCTACGGCTTTGTAATTGAGCGCACGGAACAGCCATCCCACGAGCTTATGGGCCCCCTTGGTGTCCCCATCTACGATGCCTCTCCTTCCCAGCATCATCAGCAAGCAGGAGAAAGCAGCACAAGCACAGCGCAGCCCCCCCCTTGCCCCTGGCCCAAGCCTCCTGCAGGCACTCCTGTATCACGTGCAGCATCGGCATCACAGCAAACAGCACCTATGGCTGTGGATGGAAGTGAGCAGCAACAGGGAAGTGGGCAAGCAGATGGAGGCGCGTGGTTCACCAACGGCAATGCTGATGAGGTGGAGCCGGGCTGGTGGGTGTGTTTGTTTGAGATCAAAGCTCAGGGTTTGAAGAAGCAGTGTTTTCAATGTGCTGTTTTAGATGTATCTGTGTACTACTTGCTGCGTCACACCCAACACCACCTAATGCAGTTTGCCTGCTTGTGCAGGCGCTTCCATGGCAGCTGTGCCGGTCCTGCGTTTGGGCACGCACACACAAGCTGGCTGCACCCGTACGGTATGCTGCTGCACCAGGTCCTTCCAGCCGCAGCACTGCCGCCCTTCAGGTAAGCGGTCTGAGGAAGTTGGCCATACTCCTCTAGAGGCAGAAATGTTTGGAGTGCAAGCACCATGGTCAGAGTCTCTGCATGTTGTTTTGTTTAGTGTGCCTTCTGCGAAATTAACCGTGTTATCTTCCTTAGGTTTTTGTACATTCCATATTTTTGCTTGTGCCTCCCAGTATATGGCTACGTGGTGGGCGCCATGCACTCGTGGCAGTTGTTTACCTTGGGGAAGTCAAGTTAAACTCGGCCGAGGCTGCCGCTGCCTTAATCGGACACAAGGTAAGAGCCTGGCTACCTCTTCATCTTGCCTTTCCATGTGTCTGTTCTTTATGTTTTTAACGATGTTGAGTGTTGGACCAGAGTTATTCCTTTTGTGTCCTTTTGCTAAACACGAAATCGCCGTCCTTGCAATTGCACGATTTATAACTCGATTCTGATCAAAGTCAAAACAAAAGCTTGCTTCCCTCCAATAAAGACACCTGGCAAACCTTTGCACAGATGGATTTCATTCAATTATGTCCAGAACATAAACAGCAGAACAAAGAACATATTGGATGTTGAATAGCATCCAATTTCTGAATGTCCAATTAGGAAACCAAAGACGTCAGAAGCTGAAATTTTTTGTGCCTGGGTTAGGGTTAGGGATTAAGGTTAACACAATTTGTGCCTTAATAGGATAAACCATGACCCAGACGCAGTTGCTGTGCCTGGAAAGATGGAAGCTGTCCTCTTCTTACTGTTACCGTATCTGCTGGGCAGCAGTGACAGCAGCACTGGGTAGCATTGCAAACAAGAGAAAGCACCAGAGACTGAGCGCGTGCCGAGCTGAGTTGGTCAGACTCCAAAACTGACGAGTGTTTCCACCGCCACGAGTTCCTGTTTCCACCGCCACCACCACCGCCACCAGTACCACCGCACTTGGCAATTATAAATGTATCTGCTCCCTTTATCAGGTACTTGCTGGCATGGCCACTCGCCCACCTCCCAGCCCAGAGCAGCTTGCACAGCACCCTCCATCAGTCAGCAACCCTCTTGCTGTGCCCCCTTGGTCTATGTCTCAAGCTATGATTGGATGGAACCTCAAGTCTGGATTGCACCGCCTCCAAGAGGCCATGCAGGTAAGGGCTGTGTGTGCAGGCTTCCTTCTTGGTGCATTCTTCTAAGCTTGCTATTCTACACTGTAGAACTTATTGCATTGCGTTGATCATGTTCTGGACCATTGCGGGCTTCCTTCTTGGTGCATTCTTCTAAGCTTGCTATTCTACATTGTAGAACTTATTGCAATGCGTGGATCATGTTCTGGACCATGCCTTGTTGCTGTTGATTTTAAAGCAAATTTATTGCAATGCGTGGATCATGTTCTGGACCATGCCTTGTTGCTGTTAATTTTTAAGCGTATTCACTAGTGCCACGCCCTCCTAGAGCCATTCTCTTTTCTCATTTATCATTTCAATTTTAGGCTTTTCCCTTGCTTGCCTGTATGTACTTAATGGAACCCACAGTGATCTGACTTTGTTTTTATTGTTTTGCATCCAGGCAGCAGGGTTGGCAGAGCCGTGTGAACCATGGCCAGAAGTCGACCCCATCTACATCCACAGCGGTGCTCCACCCACTTTGGTGCCCTCTTTGGAGGAAGCTCCTAGCCAAGCTGACACCCACTGGTACGTGTAGGTCTATTGTACCACTGTCCCTTATCTCTGTCCCAATTCCTCCAATGCGCGCAATGAAGGCTGCCGTGGCTTTTTATGCTGTATGCTGTTGATGGTGGTGTCCCACGCTCCTACTTTTAATCTCAAATGTGGGATACTATTCAATTGGCCACATGCCTGGCTGTATTCTTGCAGGTACATCACGGTGCCTGTGACTCAGGGAGTGAGTACGGGCTTAGGCCAGCACCAGCAATTAAACAAAGGTCCAGGTGAGTGGGTGGGAACAAAGTCTGTTCAGGACAACCTGACTCATGTCCAGCTTCAGAAACCTGTAGGGAGCCACCTGAGTGGTCTGACCAGTTAAATAAATCATCCTGGACCCTTCTTTAGGCACAAAGTCGCTTATACCTTAATGTGGGTTGGAGTGACGTGCTTCTAAGCAGCCATGGGTAGCAGTACTGTAAGCTGTAAACACATGTGTTTTCTCTCCGCAATGCACAGCCTCTCCTGAGTGGGCCTCTCACCCCCTGGCGGCTGTGTGTGGCCACATCAACTGGTCCATGTACCAACGCATCCTACGGGGAGCCGTGCCTGTGATGGAGCTCGTGGACCTTGCAGCGCATGCACTGCCTTTTGAACAGGTGAGCCATTTGTGCTTTAAATAGTTTTGTTACAACCCTGCCTTGCAGCTGAGCCTGAGTAATAAAAGTGAGTGCACTTCAGTGTACTGAAACACCTGCAGTTGATGTCTGAAGTTGGTGTTTTCTTGATCTGTAGGCACACATCCGCACAAAACCCTTTTCCATCGAAGTATCTGTGGCTTTTGCTAAGCTTATTGCGACACAAGACGCAACAATCTGCAATCATGTCCCTCCTCATTGAACTCTAGCACTCTCCTCTTTTCTGCATCGTCACTACACTGCACAGGTTCCCTCCCCCACCCCCACATCCATTGTGGACCCTGGATCCTCACCTGCTGCCCCTGCTCCCTTCCTGTGCGAGCTCAATTACTTGCTGAATGGCTGTGTGGTCATGCCTGCGTACAGCACCAGCCAACGCTATGTGTTCATGGGCAGCGGCACGCTACGCCCTATTGAGGTAGTATGAGTTGTTATAAACAGATGCTCTGTCTTAACATCGCTTCACGTTTTTTGTCAACGTCAAAGCCCTTGGCCAGGTTGAATTGGCCAAAAGTGGTTTGTTGGGAAGCGGGGGTATGTATCGAAGCACTCCAGTCAGATCCATCTGGTGTCGTTTCAATCTTTATTTATTTCCGTTGTGAGCCTCAAGCGCTAGGAGAACCAGGAATGTCATGGCCCGTATAGTTGTAGAGCCAAGGCCAAAGAACTACTCGATGCATCGTGCATGCTAAAAAAGTGCATGCACACACTCACGCTCATGCAAACGCAGGATGCCATCGCAGAGCACGAAGCCATAGAGGCAGCAAAAGCCAAAGAAGAGGCCGCAGAGGCAGAAATTGCAGCATGTGGATCAGGAGGTGTTCGAAATAGTAAAAGCAAAGATGGGAAGGCTGCAGCTGGCCCTTGCAAGGGAAGGGGAGGGGCTACGGGCCTTCCAGGCTTCAGGGATGAGGCCACCATGCCCCCACCCTCTGGCAAGCCTAATTGGCAGGTCACACTTGATGATCCTGTGCTGATCCCGGGCAGTGGTCTGACATTAGACACACCTCCTGAGCAGAAGCAGCAGGGACACCTAGGTGACAGCAGCAGTGCACAAGCCGGCTCAGACAGGAAAGAGGCCACCACCCTGTGTATCCCACACCCCACGTATCGCCAGCTGCTGCAGTGGTGTGTGCTTGAGTTTGTTCATTCTGGTGTGTACTACTTGTGACTGCTGTTGCTAGTAACTATGGAGTGCTAGGTCTTCTTACTTACACATCCCTACTATTTGCTCAGAAACCTTTCAAACATGGAACATCACACTTACTCACTCGAGTGTATGCCAACTGTCTCACAGGCGCTGCAACTCCATCCCAATGCACCGTGTCCCCCAAAGGTCGCCTCTTATTTTAGCAGAGAGAGGCACCGGGCGCTTGGTGCGCACGAGCGTCCTGCTCCCTCCGCGCACTGCCTCCCAGGTTGCCAAGCAGGTACGTCAGATATGTGATATGTGTTTGTTTATATATGTCTTATGTCTGGTGTTGCTGGGGATAGATGTTATTTAAGCCTCGGGCCAAATGGCCCTGACTTTCCTCTGCCATCTTTGTTTTTTGAAGCCACGCTGAACATCTATGTCTTCTACTCGTGAGGCTTCTTACTCCTTTTTTTTGCACTGCAGCAGCAACAGCTACTGCCGCTCGATGCACAGGGCCAGCCTGCCACAAATGCACTAGGTGTGATTGGCATGAAGCGCAAGCCAGGCGACGAGGCTGAGCGTATTGAGCCTGGTAAGGCAATTGTTGTCCCCGTGCCTCCTCCTCCCATTCTTCCTTCTTCCTCTAAAGCAACCAACACCACCCAAGCGGACAATACCCCTGCCATCAGCAGCAGCAGCCAAAGCATGCAAGCGGCAGGAGCAAAGCCAGTGCCTGTGCCAACTTCAGGCAGTGGTGCTAAGCGGCAAGCCATGGACCCAGCAACCGCTGCAGTAGCAGCAGCAACAGCTGCAGCAGAAGCAGCGGCTTATACAGAGGCTTTGGCAGTCGGCAGAGGGCATAATGGAGGGAGGGATCATGTTGCTACCTTGCATCAGCCAGATCTGCTTGAGCAAGATGTTCCTGTACACATAAGGCAGGCCCCTTGGCGCCCTGTGCGGCAGTTTGCCCCTCTGCCAGCTGCAGCTTCTTCTGCAGCAGAAGCAGAGGCGGCAGCTGCTGTCGAGGCTGCTGCTGCAGCAGCCGCTGCAGAGAAAGCTGCCCAAGATAATGTCGAAAAACAGGTAGACGGTGTTCTCTGTTCTCTGTATCATATTCATAGCACTCTCTGCATGCGTGAACGCAGCCATGTGCGGTTTGATAGTTGTAGGCCTTGCGCATTCCTGCCAAGAACATAACCTTGCAAATCGAGCAAGTGCAATGTATACAGGCAGCTAGAAAGTTACTCGCACGTGTCTTCATGCCAATCGCGAGTGTTTGTGCAGGATGCAAAGGGAGTGCAAGAGGCACCTATCCTAAATCGAGCCAATATCCGTGTCCCCCCTCTCCTTCTACCTCCAAGCTGGACAAATGCGAGTGCCGGAGCTGTGGCGGGAATGATTGGCAGGTGGGTAGGATCTACGACTGCTAGTATGAAGAAGGCAGGCAATTAGCAGCAGGGAGGCTTAACTTGCATCGACAAGGGGGCCCTCGTGCTTGTTGTTTTTTGCTTAGATTTCGTGGGTAGAAAGGTCCCTCCAGCAATATTGAGAGAGGGGGCTACGCAGGTGTTTTCACCAGGCAACCCCCCACACCACGCCAACACCCCTGGCTCTTTTATTAATATGACGCAGACAAGGGTTGCTGCTCATTACCAGCTTATTTAAGCGAGGGACCTGTAAAGGTGCTCACACCAGGCAACTACGCAAGAAAATGAAAAACAGACACATACACAACCTACGTGGGGGGCTACGCACATGCTTGCACCAGGCAACCCCCCACCACACAGACAATTAACTACAGTGTTATGTTGGCACTGCTTTTCGAGTCAAGGCCCTTCAGCTCGTATAACTGCACTACCCACATCAGTGCAGGCACTTTGGCTCGCACAATATGGCCCTTTACTGTAAGGCTGAGGTCACCTGCACACTTGCCATATCGCGGCAATGTACAATCATGTTTCTTATCTTAGTATGCTGGCATTTTGAGAGTGTGGAATGCACTGTCTGCGCAGATGCAGAGAATGCAGTCTTGGCAGTCTGCACATTGGGCCATGCCTTCAATTAAATACTGTGCCACAGTACGGTACCTGATAGTGTAACCCTAACCCTAACTTCAGATGTGTTGTTCCCGTCAGCGTTTGTAGCTGACACGTTGACAATTAATCCGAGTTTCTCCCAGTAGCTGCATAATTCCAGGTTCCAAGTTGAATTTGCATAATCCTTAGCCATGCTATGACGCTCTCATAGGGCTCCTCGTGTGGAGGTTCTCTTGCCAGCCACTCTGCTGGTGCACCCGCTGCACATGGACCTATGGCAGGCCCTGCACATGATGCCTTCATTGCTGTGGAGGCTGGAAAGCCTTGTCACGGCGCATGAGCTGCGCGAGAGGTGCGTACACAGCAATGCAAATTAAACGCTCTATCATTCACCCGTAGTTTGTATATGGACACAAAAGGGCTATAGCAGTAGTTCTTCAAACACTAGAAACCTCGGCCACAGGTGATTATCTGATGTGGTGTAATTTTGGGATCTGGCAAATGAGGCAACCTTACTTGTGCGCAGCTCCATTGCTGCACACAAAAAATCTATTTTATTTCCATGTGGCTTCTGTAATTCTGCTGCGCCACAACATCATGTGACAATCACGTTATGGGATCCATCACACTCGCTAGCACCCCTTTGTCTGTCTTTTGGTCTTTATCTTGGCAAAGCCCTTCCTTTTTAATGCAGGCTCAAGTCCATGCTGTTAAATGGCGGTGCGGATGGGACGGCAGCATGCACAGCAGGCATTTCAGATGATCTTTCAGCACAGCAAGGCTCAGGCATGGCTGCAGAGTTTGAAGCACAGCAGCGCCAAGAAAATGAGGAAGCAGCCAGGCAAGGCGAGCAAGAGGATGCAGACAGGCAAGAAGTGATACAGGTACGTGTTGGTGGTAATCACCAGTTTGCTATGACCGAGTAACGATTGCCAGGCTCTGACAGAGGTAGATTGAGTTTTGCCTTCATTTTTAACCCGTACTGAAACAATACATCCCACTTCTTCCATACCAGGCCGCGATCCCACCGCTCCGTGATGTCCTTGCTGCCCTGACAGCAGCGTCCTCAAACGAAGGCTACAGCTGTGAAGGCGTGGAGTTGGTGGGCGACTCTGTGCTGGGCTACTTGGCAGCTGTTCACCTCTTCTCGACTCTCAGGTCAGCTGTTCAGGAAAGTGTTCTGTATTCAGGCTTGTTCAGACGGTACGGTACGATTAGGACGGTATGGACCGTCTTTTCCTAAAATACGGCGTCTTAGCGTATTTTGGTGACCGTAGTTTACCGTCTAGATGGTAAATTGCGGTACAGTGTACGGTACGGTGCCAAGCTGGCACTGCCAGTGCAAAAATGGCCTCAGAATGGCCTCTCCGCCCCAAAACCTCCCTCCCGTTTTTGCTCCCTGGTGTGCTTCTCCCATGTGCTGACGCCACACAATGCTTCCATGAACGACCTTGAGGCTGGGTTGGGGCTGCATCAGCTCGGGGGCAGGCACTGCCAGTGCAATTTTGGCCTCAGAATGGTCTCTCCTCCCCAACACCTCCCATTTCCACCTCCGGCATGCTCCTCTCATGTGTTGACGCCACACAATGCTTCCCTGGACGTCCCTGAGGCTGGGTTGGGGCTGCATCAGCTCATGGAAGGTCCCAGCAGTGGGCTTGCATGGAAATTCAAAGTCGGACGCAGTACTTGATTCCTGTCCAATAATTTGTGTTTTATTCATGATTGTTGCATAAAGAAAAGATATGGGCCGAAATTGGAGCCAAACGGCCAAATTACGGTCAAAATCGTACTGTACGGTGGCACCGTCCTTGTACGGCTGAGACCGTACTTTTCAAACAGACCGTACTAGCTCCGTCTTGTACGGTGCAAATTCAGTACGGACCGTCTAGACGGTCAAAAAAGCCAAAAGACGGCGTAGTAGCACAAGCCTGACTGAATTGCAGTGTGCACATCATTCTTCCAGTGTTCTACAGACATCTTCTAGGTTTCATGATTTATGGTGGATGTTGAATCTCAAAAACCCAAGTGTACAGGCATGTACACACAGCTGTCCACAAGATCAAAGAGCAGGTGAAAAGATAGTGTGTGGCAGAAACCAAAAAAAAAACATCTTGACATAGTGAATAGATTCAATGCTTAGAAGAAAAAGAAAAGGCAGGTAGTTATTACCTCTCCCCACATTAAATTAAGGATAAGGAGCCACTTTGGTACCCGGTATCGTAAAACTTCTCCACCACAATGCTTAGCTTTTTTGTGAGTCCAATGAATGGTCAGCTAGCATCTACTTGCCAAGCTTCCGTTTCAAGCCTAGCTTGAGCCGCGGCATAAAGGAATTTAAACAATGGAAACTGTGTCCCCTTGTGTTTGCCTTAACTATGCGCTCCGACCTTGCCTCCTCAGATCCTCCCACGAAGGCGTCTTGAGTGAGTGCAAAGTGCGTTTGGTGGCCAATGAGGTGCTGCTGGAAGTGACCACTGGGGCCTGCAGCAGGAGCGGCAGGAGCAGGAGGACTGCCAGGTAGGCCTGTGCTGTTTCCAATGTAGGTGCTTTATGATCAAGGAAGAGATTTACAATGTCAGTCATGGCATTTGCCTATTATAAACTAGGACATGCATGAGCTCTGTTTTTGCCCTTGTCATGATGTGCTGCTGTGTCTGGTTGAGGGTCTACCGTTACCCTAACAAAATGCCTGCTAGTTATTGATTGATGGTGTTTGATTCCATCATTGCAGCTTGATAATTAGCAGCGGCTTGCGCATGGGTGCAAGTCATTCTACCCTGCTTGTGGGTGATAAAAGTCAGTCTATACCTGTTCAGGAGCCTTAAATACTTTTATACCTTTCAGTCTATGTCTGCTCAGGAGCCTTGCATACTTTTATACCTTTCAGTCGATGTCTGCTCAGGAGCCGTACATACTTTTATACCTTTTAGGGCGATTGCTGCTGGAAATGGACACCCCAGTGAAGAGCAGCGCCTGATGCTCCAACGCTATGTACGTGCCAACATTCTTGACCCCAGCCACTTATGGGGTGATGGAGCTGTGCTTGGCGACAAAAAGAGGATTATCAAGGTGATCCTTTGCTGCGACTTGAGTTCTTATTGCCATATTTGTTAGGGTGCAGAGTTTGTATAGGTACATCAATAATAGTATGGCCCGGGAAAATAAGAGGCAACTTGCAGCAGAGCAATAAGCAGGGCGTTCCTGTGCAATGACCAACTGTCTGGTTTTTATGCCAACTGTGTGGCTTCTCGCTGCAGGTTTTCAGTTGTTTGTGCTCCTGTGGATTTTTTGTTATATGAATAACAACAACAGCTAGGCATAGGTATAAGACGTTTGCCTCCTTTCCATCTTCAACGTCACAACTTCTCACTACCGCTTCTGACTGAGGCAGTAACAAGGCTAATAGACACGCAAATTTGACAACCTGAAATGGTACCAAAATGCTCTCACAGAGCGCACGTGGGAAGCGTGTTGCTGACAGCGTGGAGGCTTTGCTAGGCGCAACGTTCCTAGCTTCTGGAGGAGGGATGGCTTTGGGCTGCAAGGGCACGAGCCAACTACCGTCCAGGCCACAGCAGCAGAATCAGCAGCACAGCAACAATGCTTCCCGGTCTGCTAGAGCAGTGTGGGACGCTTCATACCTGACACGTGCTTTAGCGGGCACAGCCTTACTCAGGTGAACGCCTTTTCCTACTCGCATAATGAGCTAGCAGACCGTTTACATAGCTTTAATAGCGTTCCCTCATACTATGCTGAGATTATCACTCTGAATAAGTAATCTTTGCACATCTTACAAGGTCCACTTGCTCAAGACATGTGCACCTCACAGTGATGCTCACACCACATCCACACTATGCAGTGAGCGCATGACCATAATGCCACCCTTTAGCAGCAGGGAACTCGCTCGCCTCTTGTCTGGAAAGCAGCACAAAGCAATGCAGCAGGTAAATTGGCTGAGCTAAGGCGACAGGTTTTAGTGTTTGATGCACTTTCTAGGACAGGCAGGGCCGCACGCATAACTGGCATTGATCCTTGAAATGTCAGTTTTGATAAAAGTCCTTGAGTAGCCCTGTTAATAAGGGCTTAACGGATGCAGAGAGGCTCCAGGACATTGACTTGACTCTTTAATAGGCAACCATTAATTCAAGCAGATGTGGTGTGATCTGTAGGAGTCCAAGAGTAAGGGCGCTGCTTCTGCGCCAGGAACCCAGCCAACACGCCTAGCACTTAACGAAAAACAGGTGCGGGCATCCTTGGTGCCATGTGCTTCTCTTACATGGTCAAAATGTATCATGATCTGACAAGCCCTTTACCCTTTATAATTCTAGGACTACATTGAATTAAAGGCATGTGCCTGTATGGAGTGACATGGAGTAAGTATGAATGGTATGTGTCACTGCAGGATAAGGCACTGGTACTAGCCATGGCACCATTGTTGGGAGGCTACGTGTTTCAAGATGCATCCCTGCTACGTGAGGTGCGCGCTTACGCTTTGTAAAAAAGGACACGTCTCCTAGTTTGTTTACGGCTGGACGCCTTACTCAAAGAGCCGATCGGCGCCAAGTCCATATACGAACAACAATTCAGTCACCATGTCTATTTCAAAGGTCCACGTGACATGCGTAGATTGATATTTTCCCCTCCTTTTTCTGTGCTAGCAAGGCCAAGCGGGCAGTACTAGAAACTAAATGTGGGTTCTCATTCGTAGGATACGTTGATGCCTGGGTTTAGGAAGGCACTGTGACATAATACGGTGTGATGTTTACTATGGCTTATGCAATGGGCTTTGGGACTGCAGGCGCTGACCCACTGCTCCTGCCCGCACCCACCCTGCAACCAGCGTCTGGAGTTCTTAGGTGATGCTGCCATTGAGCTGATGGCAGTATGCCACTTGCTGTCCAACCCAGACAGCCTGACCAGGCCCCGAGAGTGAGTTGCTTGACATGGAGCGTTGATTGCTTCCTACAATGCATGTGTTTGTTTTCAGGTGCGAGGCTTACTACCTGGAATTATATTCTGTGTGTTTTGCACACCACATTGGACCAGATTGACCTGTCAAATAATGTTGTCGGTTGTATGTATGCTGATAATATGCTGCTGATGGGGGGAAAAGTTACGTGTTGAGAACATGCTGCTGATGCTGCTAGGGGACGCAGACCAAAATAGAAACATTGGTGTGACATTGCCAGTAACAAAAGGCGCCATTGATACAGGGCCACATGACCGGACACAGGGACAATTGGTGAGAGCCTTTAAAGAACCAATCTTGCTCAGACGCTATAGAAAATGGAATATGTATTTCAAGAATTTACATCAACAATTTCATAGCATCTATGGATTTGGAAATGTAAAACTGCCGACTTTGAAAGATATTTAGTAGAATACCACCAGTGGAGTAATAAAGAATTTCCTTGGAGAAAAGTCCCCTTATATCCAGAACTCTACCTACTTATTGTGTCTGAGCTTGTCAACAAACTCTTTCCTCAGCAGTCAGCTCCTCTGTAGTATGATTCCAATTTATCTCAGACGCTATAAATAGGTATAACTCTTAACAGGCTCATTCCTCAGCAGTCAGCTCTTCTGGAGTATGATTAACTCAACCCTGCACACTGCCATCAATCTTTTTGCCAGCATGGTTGAGCAAGATCCCATCCCTCTCTTGCCTCTCAGTCTGGATATCTTCCCTGTGCCTGACGCCACGAGCGGCCTGGTGCTGCGCAAGCCAGACCCAGATGACGAAGGCCCGGCACCTCCCTTGCCAGTGCCTCCGCTCGACCCAGGCGTTCTGCACGTCTCACGTATAGCGCTCATATCCAACAAGACCCTGGCATTAATGTGCGCCAGAAGTGGACTGTGGCGGCATATGAGGGCAGGTTAGTCTTGTTACATGCGACAAAAGTGCTGTCAACGTCTTTAAGATCTATTGTACAAAGGCAGCCACTTGCTATTTTCTATGGGTTCCCCTTAGCTTGAAATGGTATCAAGCACTTACATCACTTGACCTGCAAAGAAGAGGTAATTGAAGGCGCTTTGCTTCATTTTTGCCTGTCTTCTTTACTCAGCACTTTTCGAACAGAATTATTCACACTCACCTTTATTTGCAACATTGCAGGCCTGCGCCATGTTACTCGGTTGGCAGCCACCTACGTTGTAGGCATCGATCGCCCTTTGAACAGCAATGGAGAGGATGCAGCTACAGTAGCTGCCAAAGCAGCCACACAGCAGCACGGGGGAGGCTCTGGGTGGGCCATGGATTCCATCGCTGTGGGGGCAAGTGGACCAGGGGTGACAAGTGCAGCAACAGGTTCAGCAGCTGCAACAGAGATGGAGGCACCAAAGGCTTCTACACGTACGCAGCCCAGGCAAGGCGTGCCAGAAGAGCACAGTGGCAAGCCTGACTCCATGAACGGGGCGCCAGATGAAGACGCGAGAGCACCGCCTGAGCAGGGACAGCAGCAGCAAAACGAATGCAATGAAAAGGAGGAGGAGAAAGCAGACGTGCCCAAGCTGCTAGCAGATCTGGTTGAAGCGGTCATTGGTGGAGTGCTCATGGACTGTGATGGAGGAGGGGGGAGAGGTTTGGTGGCAGCCTGGCAGGCTTACTTTGGCCTTGCTTGTGCAGCTGGCATGGAGAAAGAATTGCGCTTAGTGCCTCAGTAGATGCATGACCACGACATATTGATCAGCGCGGCTCAATCATGCATAAGTCCTGCTTACCTAACCAGACCTATGCCCCGTAAGATCAACTGCATTGTTATAGAGTGCAGAACAGGAATCATGTACAGCTAAACTGTTTAATAATGATTCAGATGCTCAACAATAGAATGACTTACCCTCTCTGCCAAAATTAGACTGTATCCGACAGGAGTCCCTCGCATCCTCTCTGGATGCCGACGCACGCAAATGAGAAGTATAAGCATTGAGAGACACAACTTGGCATGAAGTTTTTGGTAAATCGGCTTCCAAAGATCTTACTTTTCCTTCGTGGATATAGGCCACAGCAAATGGCTGGCTATGCAAATTCTACAGATTTTTTAAACAGCTGGTTCAAGGAGGTTCTACCCAAGTGCCACTAGCTCGTTCCACCCCACTTCTTGGATGAAAACTGAGTTATCCTCAAGCCACCCACTAGTTACTCCCCTCTTGGCAAGGGACCGGTTCGCAATTGGTATATTGTGCCAGAGAGGCAGATTGTTCCTGAGTGCCACCGGTTAGGCGTGGAGTTGTCAGGCTGGCTTAGACAGCACTTCTGGCAGAACATGAAGTTGCAGCCTACTGACTCAGTAGACTGCACTTACTGTACTGACTCAGTAGACTCTCTGCACTTACTGTACTGACTGAGTAGACTGCACTTCTGGCAGAACATGAAGTTGGCAGCCTACTGAAATGTCACTTCAGACTTCTAGGCCAGACTTCAGACTTCTAAGACTTGCCCTTGCTTTACTCAGACAATGTATGCTTGAAACCAGAGCTGAATGCATTTGAGTATATGCAAGACAGGAAGGCATACGCTTGTCTGGAATCTATGAGGGGAGGATATCGTTTTCATGGCAAACACAACGGTTTTGAGAAAAGAAAAAAGAAAAGAAAAGACTGGTTTTCTTCTGCGTCTTCCGTCCTGCGCTCCCTCAACTCAGTACTCTTCTTGGATCCTTTTCTTTTTCCTGGTTTCCTTTCCCTGGTTCTGGGTCTCCTTGAGCAGTTTCCTCTTGCTTTCTCCTCTGCTTGATCCCTCCCTCTTCTTTTTTTTTGTTGTCTGTCAGGTCCCTGCTGGGGGCCGTAGCTGTAACACCACCAAAAAAAAAAACTCCACTGGTAGTGATGACACGGCCAGCATGATAAAGCAACGGTCTAAAGACAGTGGCGGCTTTATCTAAAATCATCGGCATTAATATCAGTATTGAAGCAAATAGCAGCTGTCATAGCAAATCGTGTTACGGACCAAGGTATGAGAACAGGCCGGTAGTTCAAAC
>Ga0307960_1000427_pt1 | contig 23432 bp, 14 predicted proteins | sample OrgLakmetagen542_FD_201832 | JGI IMG/M metagenome (GOLD analysis project Ga0307960, IMG submission 201832) | Saline water microbial communities from Organic Lake, Antarctica - #542 | ecosystem: Environmental > Aquatic > Non-marine Saline and Alkaline > Saline | place: Antarctica: Organic Lake... | reverse complement strand
AACAAGCCTTTTGGAAGCGGAAGTTTTGGAATTTGTATTATTATATTTTTAATTTCTTTTTCTAAATTATAGTATCCTTTTTGGAACAAATTATTACACAAAAACCGAACAGATTGTTGATTATCAAGTACAATCATCCTTATAGCAACTTTTGACAATAATTGATTTGATTTGATTTTAATATTAAAAAAATAAAATTCACCAGATAACAGTTCAGATAAATTACGTTGAATTTTAGATGAAATATAGAAGTCTTGAATCAAAATATTACCCAAGCCATTTCTGTCTTTCCTATCAAATAATTTTTTTACTATTTTCTCTTTTGAGTTCGCCAAATAATAATCCACACATTCATCTGCTGTACCCTCAAAAACAGAAGTTCCATTCTCCAACACAATTCCTCTAGTACACAAACTCTTTACAGCAGCCATATTATGGCTTACAAACAAAACGGTCCTGCCATCATTACCAGAAATGTCCTTCATTTTCCCGATGGCTTTTTTTTGAAATTCAGCATCTCCTACTGCCAATACTTCATCTACTACTAAAATATCAGGCTCTAAATGTGCTGCTACTGCAAAAGCCAATCTTACTCGCATACCGGATGAATATCGCTTTACAGGCGTATCAATATACATAGCACATCCAGAAAATTCGATAATTTCTTCTTCTTTTACTTTAATTTCAGCTTTGGTCATCCCTAAAATAGCTCCATTGAGGTAGATGTTTTCTCTTCCTGTAAGCTCTGGATGAAAACCAGTACCTACTTCTAAAAGAGAAGCAATACGTCCTTTGGTTTTTATGCTTCCTGTTGTTGGCGAAGTTACTCTGGAAAGGATTTTTAATAAAGTAGATTTCCCTGCTCCGTTTTTACCAATAATCCCCAATACATCGCCATCAAAAACTTCAAAATTAATATCTCGTAAAGCCCAAACATAATCAGTTTCTGCTTTTTTACTACGGTCGTTTTCTGCTCCAATTTTTAAATATGGATCTTCTTTCCCACGAAGTCTATGCCACCAACGGTTCAAATCATGACTCAACGTACCTGTCCCTACCAAACCTAAACGGTATTGCTTGGAGATGTTTTCCGCTTTGAGGATGATGTTGTTGGTTTTCAAATTTTAGATTTTAGTTAGTAATGTTGTGGGGTCGCTTTGCTCCTGTTGTGGGGCAAGTTTTGCTTCGCTTACTTGCTGTTGTGGGGGAAGCAAGCTTCCTGTTGTCAGTTGTTTTTGTAAGAAGCAAGCTTCTTGTTGTTATATTTTAATATGGTTTATGTAATAATCTACTTCCAAAAGAGTTGCAAAGCAACTTCACAACTTGATGTAAGCCCAACACTATAGCAAACAAGCGAAGAGATTTAAAGCCCACAACAGGAGCGAAAACAACACCACAACAGCAAACAAGCGAAGCGATGTGAAGCCCACAACAGGAACGAAAGCGACTTTACAACAGCAAACAAGCTAAGCGATGTGCAGCCCCACAACAGGAGCGAAAGCGACCTCACAACAGCAAACAAGCGGAGCTATGTGAAGCCCACAACAGGAGCGAAAGCGACCTCACAACAGCAAACAAGCAAAGCGACGTGCAGCCCACAACAGGAGCGAAAGCGACCACTCAACAGCAAACAAGCGAAGCGATGTGAAGCCCACAACGGGAGCGAAAGCGACCTAAACTTTCCAACTTTTTTCAACGTAATTTTTAAAATTATGTATTTTCTTTCCTAAATTATTATACTTCTTAACTAGCTCTTTTGCTTCTTCTTGATAATCCAAGTGGGTAACTTCGATAGTTTCTAGTTGAGCAATACATTCTAAGAGGGAAGCGTGTGAAAAAATAAGATAACGTATAAATTCTCTTTTATATACTCTTCTGCCATATCCTTCAACAATTGTATCCTTTACACTTTTAGAAGAGCGTCTTACTTGACTTCCTTGTTCATATAATTCATACTTAGGTAGTTTAAGACTTAAATGATGAACCTCGATAGCATACTTGAACGCAAGTTGGTATATTTCGAGGTCTTTGTAGGATTTCATTTTTATTTTTAGTTATGGGGTCGCTGCGCTACCGTTGTGGGGTCGATTTCGCTGCGCTTACCTCCTGTTGTTAGGGAAGCAAGCTTCCTGTTGTGACGCTTCGCTGTTGTGTTGGAAGCAAGCTTCCTGTTGTCGGTTTTTTTTGTCGCTGACGCTCCTGTTGTGGAGGAAGCGAGCTTCTTGTTGTTTTATTTTACTATAATTTTATGTTATAAACCACCTTCACAACAGTTGCAAAGCAACTTACAACGAGCCAAAGGCGCAATAAAACAGGGGCACCAGCGACTTCAAAACAGCAAACAAGCGAAGCGATGTGCAGCCCACATCAGGAGCGAAAGCGACTCCACAACAGCAAACAAGCAATGCGATGTGAAGCCCACAACAGGAGCGAAAGCGACACCACAACAGCAAACAAGCGAAGCCATGTGCAGCCCACATCAGGAGCGAAAGCGACCCCACAACAGCAAACAAGCAAAGCGATGTGCAGCCCACAATAGGACCGAAAGCGACACCTACACCGTATCGATAAAACTCTTTTCTGTTCTATTAAAAATAGCTAATCCTACAAAAAATACAACAAACGAAAACCCTAAAGCATAAAAGAATCCCCACCAAGTGAACAGACCCGTATCTAAAGTCATGTATCTAAATCCTTCAATGATTTGTGCTAAGGGATTGTACTTGAATACCCAGAAATACTGTGGTTTTTTTTCCAAGATTTCCGTCATGGGAAAAGGAACTGCCGAAATGTACATCAGCAAAGAAACCCCGAAACTAACTAATACAGTTAAATCACGGTATTTAGTTGTCAAGGCCGAAAGAATCATTCCTAACCCTAAACCCGTCATTCCCATGATAAATACATACACGGGAAATAAAATTAAATTTATATTCGGTTGTATTGATTTACCTACCAGTAAAAAATAAACATAGAAACTTACAAAAATAACAAGTTGAATTCCTAGCTTCAGTAAATTTGAAAGGGTGATGGACATTGGCATAATTACCCTTGGAAAATACACTTTTCCGAATATTGCTGCATTTTTGGTAAAGGTATTGGAAGTACCAGTTAAACATTCTCTGAAATAAGTCCAAGCCGTTATTCCAGCTAGATTGAACAAAAAACTAGGCACAGTACCCGTTTGAATATTAGCTACATTATTAAAAACAAGCGTAAAGATAATAGACGTAAACAAAGGCTGAATTAAAAACCATAAGGGACCTAAAATAGTTTGTTTATAAACTGTAACGATATCGCGTTTAACAAATAAAATCAATAAGTCTCTATATCTCCAAATTTCCTTAAAGTTAAAATCGAATAGCTTTTTTTCAGCATTTATTTCGTATAGCCAGTCTGTTTTTTGAGAGTTATTCATAGTTTTCGTCGTTGGGTCGCTGTGCTCCTGTTGTGGAGCAGGTTTTGCTTCGCTTATCTGCTGTTGTGGGGTCGCTACGCTCCTGTTGTGGAGGAAGCAAGCTTTCTGTTGTCGGTTGTTTTTTCGCCTTGCTCATGTTGTGGGGTCGCTGGTGCTTTTGTTGTGGAGCAGGTTTTGGTTCGCTTACCTTATGTTTTGGAGGAAGCAAGCTTCTTGTTGTTTTGTTCTACTATGGTTTTGTGTTATAACGTACATTCACAAGAGTTGCAAAGCAACTTTACAATGTGCCAAAGGCACATCACAACACTAAACAAGTGAAGCGATGTGCAGCCCACAATGACGTAAAATAATAGATTTTCAATTTATGTAATTTTACGAGCATGTTCGCACAAAGTCCGGTACAGGAGCGAATGCGACACCACAACAGCAAACAAGCGAAGCGATGTGAAGCCCACACCGGAAGTGAAAGCGACCTCTCTCAGTTTAGCTAAATTTCTCCCATGTAATTTTCAATCCATCTTTTACAGAGAATTGTGGATCATAGCCCAAAAGTTTTCTCCCCTTTGAAATATCTGCCAACGAATCGCGTACATCTCCTTGACGGGCTAAACCATAGTTTGCATTAAGTTCTTTGTTTGAAATATCCTGCAAGTCTTTCCATAATTGATTTAAACTGATACGCTCTCCAAATGCAACATTATACACTTGATTAGTTGCTTCTTTTGGCGCAAAAGCTGCTTTTATGTTGGCTTGTATTGCATTTCTTACAAATGTAAAATCACGTGTTTGTTTTCCGTCTCCATTTATAGTTGGTGCTTTTTCATCTTTTAAGGCTTGCATAAATAGCGGAATTACAGCTGCATAAGCTCCGTTTGGACTTTGTTTTGGTCCAAAAACATTAAAATACCGCAGTCCTATAATTTCAATACCATAGGTTTTAGCAAATACATCTGCATATAATTCATTTACAAATTTGGTTACTGCATAAGGCGAAAGTGGTTTGCCTATATTCTCTTCAACTTTTGGAAGGGCTTTAGAATCTCCATAAGTGGAGGACGAAGCTGCATATACCAAGCGTTTAACGGATTTTGATTCTTTTTGCGCGACTAACATGTTTAAAAAACCACTTACATTAACATCATTTGAAGTTATTGGATCTTGTATAGAACGTGGAACAGAACCCAATGCTGCTTGGTGTAAAACGATATCAATTCCATGCATTGCCTTTTTGCAGGTTTCTAAATCTCTGATGTCACCATCAATAAATTCAAAATTTGGATGATTTTCAAATTCTTTTATGTTATCATAATATCCATTAGAAAGATTATCCAAAACCACAATGCGTGGAGATTTGTTTTGTAATAAATATTCAACTATGTTGGAGCCAATAAATCCTGCTCCGCCAGTTATTAGGAATGAATTATTTTCAATTTGTGTGTTCTCTTTAATAATCTTTTATTTGAATTGTATTATGAAATTGCTATACATATATTTCTTAGTTGGTTAGAAATATATTCTAAATCACTTAACAGGTTGAAAATTTATCAATATAAGTTTGTTTTTATATATTCAATTATTTCAAGAGTTTTGGAGTACGAAGTTGCAAACTTCGCACAGCATGTTTTGTCTATTTTCTTTTTTCTATATTCTATATTCTTTTATCTCAATTCTAGTATCTCAATTCTAATTTCTATTGTGCTAGATAAAATAAGGAATAATTCATTTTTATTTCTTTACGGCTTCGCCATTGCTAGTCACATATATCCAACTAACTCAATCAAAATGAATACAAACTAATTTTAAATTTGCTTCAAAATTAGGATTATAAATAAGAATGAAAAGCGATCTTATTTAATTACATATCTAATTTCAACAAATAAAGCAATACATCATAAAGGTCTAAAATACTTTTCTATTAAAAAACCAAATTAAATTGTATACAATTCATACTTTAAATAAAAAATTAAATTTTTCAACTACAACCTTCCGTCTATTTTAGATTTAGGTAAACATGACTTCACATCAAAAACTACGCTTTTGTTAGCCTTAATCTTATCAAAATCTAAGCTTAAAAATTCATTATGCGAAACTGCAAGAATTACTGCATCGTATTTTTTGCTCAAGCTATTGCAATCTGATATTAGGTTTATGCCAAACAATAGTTTTACTTCTTCTGGATTTGCCCACGGATCGCATACATCTACATTCATATTATAGGCTTTTAGCTCTTCAATTACATCAATGGCTTTGGTATTTCTTGTATCTGGGCAATTTTCTTTGAAGGTAATGCCTAAACATAATGCGTCACCATTTTTAACTTTTGCTTCTTTATTGAGCATCAATTTAATTACTTCATTGGCTACATAGCGTCCCATACCGTCATTCATTCTTCTACCAGATAAAATGATTTCTGGGTTGTATCCTACTTCCAAAGCTTTTTGAGCTAAGTAGTACGGATCAACACCTATGCAATGTCCTCCAACTAATCCTGGTGTATATTTTGTAAAATTCCATTTGGTTGCAGCTGCCTCCAACACATCTTCAGTATCAATATCCAACAATCGGAAAATTTTGGAAAGTTCATTTACAAAAGCAATATTGATATCTCGTTGAGAGTTTTCAATAACTTTAGCTGCTTCAGCAACTTTTATACTTGGTGCCAGGTGCGTTCCTGCTGTTATGATTGAAGCATAGATACCATCTACCACTTTGGCTATTTCTGGTGTGGAACCTGAAGTTACTTTTAAAATTTTAGTTATAGTATGTGTTTTATCGCCTGGATTTATTCGTTCTGGCGAATAACCCACATAAAAATCTTGATTCATTTTTAAACCGGATACTTCTTCTAAAACAGGCACACACACTTCTTCTGTAACTCCAGGATATACAGTAGACTCGTATACTACAATATCATCTTTTTTCAAAAAGAAGCCGATGGATTCACTTGCCTTTATGAGTGATGTTAATACAGGCTGACGATTTTTATCTATTGGAGTTGGGACAGTAATTATGTAGAAATTAGCTTCTGCTATATCAGTTGCTTGAGCCGAAATTCTTAAGCCGAATTCTTTATTTTTTAATGCTTCTTGAAGTATTTCATCCTCCACTTCCAAGGTGTGGTCGTGTCCATTTTGTAATTCATCTACACGCGCTTTGTTAATGTCGAAGCCTAATACTTTATACTTTTCTGCAAAAGCTACCGCTAAGGGAAGACCTACATAACCTAAACCTATTATTGCAATGGTATGTTTTTTCATTTGAATTAAATTTCATTTTTATTTTGAAATCTTAAAAGATTCTATGTTGATTGATTAATTTTTTCAAAAATAAGTTTCTTTATTTTCATAAGCGGAAAACTTTAGCTTCTAGTTGTTATTTGATTGTTTTTTTTTGAAGATATCTGATATTCGACTTAAGAAAGATTTCTTTTTCCCACTAGTAACATAGGAGTCACCATACTTTCCATAGCCATAGCCATAGCCATAATCATAGCTGTAACCGTATTTGGCTTTTTGATTGAAGAAGTTTAATACAAAACTGATGTTTTTAACTTCTCCTAATTTATATTTTTCATTAATTATAGCTAGCATTCCTTTTTTAGTAAAACTTTGTCTTACAATGTACAGGGTTGTATCTACATGCTTTAAGATATTAAAGGCATCTGAAACTAAACCAATAGGTGGCGTGTCTATAATAATATATTCGTATTTGGTTTTTAAATCTTTTATTAAATCATCCATTTTATCGTTGATTAAGAGTTCTGATGGATTTGGCGGTATGGGACCAGATGTAATGATGTCTAAATTTTCATAGCCTGAAAACTGCGTAATTTCGTCTATATCATTTTGTCCTATTATGTAGTTTACTATTCCTAAATTATTATTGATGCCAAAATCATCAAAGATTCTAGGTTTTCTTAAATCTAAACCAATCAATAAAGTTTTCTTGCCACTTAAAGACAATACCGAAGCGGTGTTTATAGAGGTAAAGGTTTTTCCTTCTCTAGGTATAGAAGAGGTGCACATGATTACTTTGCAGGCTCCATTTTTACTATTGCTAAAGGTGAATTGTAAACTAGTTCGTATAGCTCTAAAGCTTTCTGCTACTCTGCTTCTGGGTTTTTTTAGAACCGCAAGATTACTAATAAGGTCTGATTTGCCGATGAAACCTAAAATAGGAATAGTAGATTTAATCTCAATATCTTGTGGGTTATTTATTTTGTTGTCTAGTAATAAAAGGATAAATACAAATAACAAGGGTATTAAAGTGCCAAAAAGTATAGCCATTAAATAATTAAGCTGGTTGTTTGGTCCTACTTTTGGCGCTCCCGTATCTTTTGCGGAATCTATAATACTCACATCGCTTACACTTGCTGCTTTTATTAATTTAGCTTCGTTTTTCTTAGTCAAGAACAAATCGTAAGTGGCTCTACTTAAATCATACCTTCTTTCAATTTTAAGCAAATCTTGCTGGTCTTGAGGTAAACTCCTCACCTCCTCTTCTAGTTTAATTACTTCCCTTCTTATATTTCTTAAGTCTCTGTTTAAAAGACTTGTAGTTGATTTTATGTTTTCAATAAGGACACTCTTAATTGCTTCAATATCCCTGTCTATTTGTATAATACTCGGATTATCTTCTCTTACTGAAAAAGTGAGTTGATTTCGTTTATTTGAAAGTTCAATGATTCTTGAAACTTGGGTTGCAATACTTGTTTCTTCTATGCCCGAAACGGTAGGTGCGGGTATTTCTGAATAGTCCGTTTTATCATTTAAATACGTATCTAGATTCTTGTAATAATCTATACTTCTTATGATTTCTCTTTCTTCTTGATCAAGTGTTGTTAATCTAGTTCTAAGCATATTGCTTTCAGCATCTAAATCATAAATATTCCTATCGGTTTTAAATTCGTTTAGTTCTTTTTGAACCTCTTGTAATTCGCCGGAACGATCAATCAACATAGAATCAATAAACTGAATGGTTTTTGTAGCAAAAAGATTTTTTTCATTTAGCATAGAATTGCTTAACACATCTATGGTTCCATTTAAATAATCTACCATTCGGCTTTTGTTGTTGCCAACAAGTCTAAGTTTTAAGATAGAAGAATTTTGTTCTAAATTAGTTTCAATTTCCTTATACCTATTTACAGTAGCATAAAGCGAAGAAAAGCTAAAATAATATTCTTTTTGTTCTTTAGGCCAATGTTTCATTTCGTTTTTAAGGATTTTACCTTTAAAGAAAAAAGTTTCAATAGCTTCGTTGAATTTAAACTTCTCCTTAAACTGAAACGGATCAATAGATTGATTTTCTGCATCTTCAGTATTGTAATTGAAGAATTTACCCTTAAATGATTCTTCAACAAGCATACTTAATTCAAAACTATTTTGATCTAATATGGTAACTTTAAATAAATTATTTTGAAGTTGATATGCTGCAGAATCTTGCACTACTGTAAAGGGAATTCTTCCATAAGCATCTTCTAATTGATATTCTCCCATTTCTAGATAATCAATATAATAAGATAGCCTTTTTACAACTTTTTCATTGTGTGATCTAGACTGCAATACTAAAATTGTAGAATTCACTTTATTTGATGTGCCTCCCCAATTAAAAGTAAGACTAGTGTTTGAGGTAAACAAAGGATTGGAATTATCCTTAATTTCCACCATGCTGTAAATTTCATAAACGGGTAGCTTCCGTACGCTGATATAATATGCAATAAAAAGACCTATGCTAATGCTACCAAGAATCAACCACCAAAAACTCAACACTTTATACAGGAAGCCTTTGATGTCAAAATTACCTGTTACTTCACTAATTTCAAATTCTTCGTCAGACATATATTATCAATTTATACGTATAAAAAGAATAGTAAATGTAGCTAATACCCCCATAATGGAAGTTATTGTTGCAAAGGCATTTTCTCCTAAGCCTAAGGTTTTTATAGGTAGAGGATTAGCTATTAAAACATCATTTGGTTGTATGTAATAATAAGGGGAGTTTAACGCATCGATGCTTGTCATATCTATGTGATGTACTCTTTTTCCGTCAGGATATTGCCTTAAAATAATAATGTTTTGCATGTCTCCTGTTATATTTATACCACCTGCATTTGCAATAGCTTCGGTAAGCGAAACCTCTGGTTTGTAGAAGACTTGACCTCCTTGGTTATTAAATTCTCCCAAGGTAGTATACCTTATTCCTGGTAATCTAACCGTTATAAAAATATTCGCTTCTTTTTTAAATGCTTTTTCTAATAATTCTTTTTCAACTAATTCTTCAATTTCTACCAAGGTTAGCCCGATCACTTTCAATTTACCTAAGTTGGGTATTTTTATTTCACCAAGTCGATCTACTTTATAACCATCAAAGTATGCGGCTTCTTCCGTAGTTGCTGATAAGCCAGCATCACCTATTGGATTATATAAGCCTGCTAATTCTTGATCAAGTGCCTTTACCCTAATACTTAAAATATCATTCATTTGAACACGATACGGTTCTTGCAACTTTTGTAAAGTAATTAATGAGTCTGTAAGTACGCGATCTCCTTGCTGTAAGTAAGTAATGCGCTTACGACCAATACAAGATGAAGTAAGTAATAAACTTAACAATGCTACAACTAAAAAATATCTACTCATTTAACAAATTCTTAACCGCACAAATATACGTGTTCACTTCCCAAAGCAAAAACAAAAAGGTCATAAAATAAAGTCTTAAAAAAAGAGAATTGTAAGTCTTGTGTGCAACAAAAAAAGTGGTATTGAAACGAGGTGAAATTCGACTAAGCAAAGACATTGAAAAAACTGATAAGCTTGAACACCAAATTGGGTACTGATTTTAAATAAGACTTAAAATCACCTTAAGCTTTCGCAAATAAAAACTTACTTTTGCATCTTAAAAAATTAAAGGATGAAAGAAGGATTATACGCAAAAATGATAACTGCTAAAGGACAGATTACCATTGAACTCACTTTTGAAAAAACACCAGGAACAGTTGGAAATTTTGTAGGTTTAGCTGAAGGAAAGATAGAAAACGAAGCAAAACCTCTTGGCGAAGCTTACTATGATGGGTTAAAATTTCATAGGGTAATTCCAGATTTTATGGTTCAAGGAGGTGACCCAAAGGGAAATGGCACAGGAAATCCTGGCTATCAATTTGATGATGAATTTCACCCAGATTTAAAACATGATCGAGCTGGTGTATTATCTATGGCCAATTCTGGTCCTGGCACCAACGGAAGTCAGTTTTTTATAACCCATAAAGAAACCCCTTGGTTAGATGGAAAACACAGTGTTTTTGGGTTTGTAACGGAAGGAATTGATGTAGTAAATAAGATTGAACAAGGAAATAAAATTGAAAGTCTGGAAATCTTGCGAGTTGGTGAAGCAGCAGAAAAATTTGATGCTCCACAAGCTTTTGAAACATTTAAAAAAGAGAAAGAGAATCGTGAAGCAAACAAAAAAGCAGCTTTACAAGATAAATTAGATGAAGTAAGTAAAGGTTTTAAAGAAACTGAATCTGGTTTGCGATATCAGATTATTCAGGAAGGAGAAGGCATACAAGCCAAAAAAGGAAACATTGTAAAAGTTCATTACAGTGGAGCTTTAATGAATGGCAAAACTTTTGATTCTTCTTACAGCAGAAAACAACCTATTGAGTTTCCACTAGGAGTAGGACAAGTAATTGCAGGTTGGGATGAAGGTATACAGCTTCTCAATGTAGGAACTAAAGCACGTTTTGTTATTCCACCTCAATTGGGTTATGGTAATCAAGCGGTTGGTGGTGTTATTCCTGCCAATTCTGTACTTATTTTTGATGTTGAATTGGTTGCTTTAAAATAAAGATACAACTTCAAGATTAACATATATTAAAACACCCTGATTTGTTCAAACAAATCAGGGTGTTTTTTAGTTTATCATTTTCTAAAATGAAATCTTAACTGAGATCAATTTAACTTTTATCTTCTGGCATGTGCATACCAATTACTCTATTATCAGTTAAGTATTTTTTAGCTACCTTTTGAATATCACTTACATCAAGAGCATCTACTCGATCTAAATATTCCAAAGTTTTATCAGCTGATTTTTGATCTGTATACGCATCTGTAAGTTGTCCCATCCAGAATCTATTTTCCTTAGATTTTTCTTTAAAGTCTACTTTTTGCGCTTCTTTAAATTTATCTAAATCTTCTGCTGTTGGTCCATTTGCGATAATTTTATCTAATTCTCTTAGTGCAGATTCTGTAAGCTGCTCTGCATTTTCTGGTCCACAAGGAAACTGAATTGAAAAATTATAAGAACCGTACGGCATCTTGCTCATAGAACCTCTTGCTGATGCTCCATATACGCCACTTTCATTTTCTCTTAATTCTTCAATCAATTTAATGGTTAGAATTTCACCTAGCGCTTTCATAGCAAGATGCTCTTCAGCATCATACTCAAGATCACCATACATCATTATATTTACTGTACTTTTTGGGTCTGTTCCTTTTTTAACCACTTTTTTAATGTCACCATTTTTCATTCGGTAACCTAAATCTAGCATTTTGTCTGCTTCTTCTTTAGCTGGTAACGAGGCTAAGTAGGTTTTTGCTAAGTCTTCAACTTCATTTAAATCTAAATTTCCAACTAAGAAAAAGTGAAAATCTCCAGCGTTAGCAAATTGTTGCTCATAAAACTCATATGCTTTTTTATAGCTAGCATTTTCAAGGTCTTCAGCTGAAGGCAGAATTCCATTAAATCTTGGATTGTCTTCCATTAAAAAACCATAAAATTCTTTTTGATAATAAATTTGAGGCATCGCAGCCATATTAGCTAAGAAAGAATTTTGCTTTGCTTTATATATTTCAAAAGCTTCTTCATCATAATTTAAATCAGTGAAGTGCGCAAAAACCATTTGCATTAAAAGCTCAAAATCTTTAGGTCTTGTACTTCCAGTCATGCTTTCTGTTGTAGAACCAATACCCATGCGCAAATTAGCTTGCTTACCAGACATGAATTTATTTAATTCATTTTGATCCATTCCTGCTACTCCAGCTTCGTTTAAACCTCCCATAGCCCATTGCACTTCTGCATATTCTTCATTGCTCAACAAGTTTGTGCCTCCATAACTAATTGCCTCAAACATGATTTCATCATTTTTAAATTCTGTTGGCTTTACGGTAAGTTTTGCACCATTGCTTAATGTGTAAGTGGTGGTTCCCAATTCCTCATTTGTTTCTTTGTTGGTAATTCCGCCTTTTGGTAAAGGATTTCTAACCATGCTTTCTGCAAGTTCAGTATCTTGATATGGCTCAAGTGTGCTTTCATCTATATCTAAAACAGCTAAAACTTCTGCTTCTGTAGGAGGAATTAATCCTTCTTTTTCAGGACCTTTTAAGGTTACCACCACGTTTTGTTCTTTTATTAAATCTATTGCAATTTGGTTCACCTCTTCTAATTTTACATTTGGCATAAAGTGATTATACATATTGTATAGAAACTCTTCCGATAAAATTGGTGATTCTTCTAAGAAGTTATTTTGGTAGGTAGATACATATTGAGCAGATTTCTTTTTATCTCTTTCATTGTAATTAGACTCTATTCTAGAAAGCAATTGCTCTTTAGCACGCTCTAATTCAGATGCATTAAATCCAAATTTTCTGGCTCTTGCATTTTCTTCCATAACTACCTGTAAAGCTTCAAGTTGCTTGTCTTCTGCTGTCATAGCAAAAGATTGAAAAGCTTCGTAATCTTTTGCATAAGTTCCTCCGTGGTAAGAATATGCATAGGTGTATGGCGGATCACTTTCGTTAGCTTTCTCTCTCAATCTGTTGTTTAGCATAGAAGAGAACAAACTTTTTAGCAAGTTTTCTCGCAGGTCTCCAATAGTTTCTGAAGGTGTATCTCTCTCAGCCTCTTTATACATTACTTTAAAATCTGTATTTGTAGCTTCTGGGTCAGTAACAACAGAAACTAAAGTCTCTTCGTGGCTTGGAAGATCAAAAGATTCTCTTGGTTTTTCATTTTTAGGGTTTTTATACTTGGCGAAATGGTTTTTAACTTTTTTCTCCATTTCATCCACATCTATATCTCCAACTACAATAACACTCATTAAGTTTGGTCTGTACCAATCTTCGTAAAATGAAGTCAACTTATCGTAACTAAAATTTTCTAGTATTTCTTTTTTACCAATAGGAAGTCTTTCTGCATATCTTGAATTGTACATTTCTTTTGGTAAATATTCTGCCAACATACGCTTACCAGCACCTAGACCAATTCTGTATTCCTCTAGCACTACTCCGCGTTCTTTGTCAATTTCCTCTGGAGTTAACACCACATTGAATGCCCAATCTTCAAGAATTTGAAATCCTTTTTCCACTTTTTCTGGTTCATCTACTGGAATTGGAAGGAAATAAACGGTTTCATCAAAACTTGTATACGCATTTAAATGCTGTCCAAATTGAACTCCAATACTCTGCAAATAATCTACTAATGTGTTTTTTGGGAAACGCTTAGTTCCATTGAAAGCCATGTGTTCCATGAAATGTGCAAGTCCTTGTTGTTCATCAGTCTCTAAAATAGACCCGGCTTTAACAACCAAACGTAAATCTACTTTATCCTCTGGTTTCTCATTGTTTCTGATGTAGTACGTAAGCCCATTTTTTAAGGTTCCAATACGTACATCTTCGTCTGCTGGTATTGCTTTAGATAAATCATCAAAGTCTTGGCTCCACATCAGTGAAGGCAACAATAACAAAGCCAACAGTTGGATTTTAAATTTTCTCATTTTTTTGAATTTAATTAAACATGAATTGAACGATAAATTTATGTATTTGTTATAAATGTTAAGCATAATTAAGGTTTTATTTCGAAATTCATAATAAATCATGTTGTATTTCATTTTGCCGATTGTTTCTTGTTGAAATTGAGAGGATTAATATTTAAGTTGAAATTGCTTTTGGGTTAAAAAACACATTTCAATTAACAAAAATCATAAAAAAGTATTTTTAATTGGAATCATTTGTCATGAATTAAGGCTTCTTAGAAAGAAATTTCTTGAATTTAGGTATTCAAAACCTTGTTTAAAATTGAATGTAAAGTTTTTGTCTAATTCTTGAGAAAAAAAGGAATTATTCTAGAAAGAATAAAGTCACCCACATAAAAAATATACAAACCAATTGTAATTTTAAACATATTAAAAAGTTTCTCTTTCATTGATAAGCAATTCACTTTTAAAACCCTACCCCAACCAAGCCTTAAATTCTTTTACGCGTTCTCTACTTACAATCAACAATTCATCTATGGCTGTATGTAATTCTACTTTCAATCTGGAATTAGAGTAACTAATAATCTGTTTGATAGCAGTATGCTTCACAATGAATTTCCTGCTAATTCTAAAAAAATTAGAGGGGTTCAAGGCACTTTCCAACTGATCTAAGGAGTAGTCTAATAAGTAGGAACGACCTTCTCTAGTAAGTACATAGGTGGCTTTATTGCTACTGTAAAAAAGGGAAATTTCATCTGTAGTAATACTTTTAATATTCCTACCAACTACTACAGAAAATCGCTCCTTATAATCTACTTGATTTACATGGCTATGAAGAAATTTTTGCAATTGATTCAAATCTACAGCTTGGTTGTTTTTTTGTTCTTTAAACTTTTGAATTGCAAAACTAAGTTCTTCTTTATCAATTGGTTTTAACAAATAATCGATGCTATTCAACTTAAAAGCACGCAGCGCATATTCATCATAAGCAGTAGTGAAAATAACAGGACAAGGAATATCTACTTCTTCAAAAATTTCGAAAGACAATCCATCGCTTAATTGAATGTCTAAAAAAATTAAATCTGGTGCTGGATTTTGCTGAAACCAATGGATAGCAGATTGAACATCATGAAGCTGAGAAAGACAGCTTAAGTGATTGTCATTTATCAATCTAGCTAACCTTCTAGCTGCTGGTTTTTCATCTTCAACAATGACACAGGTGAGTTGTTCCATAGTCTGTAAATTTTTAATAAAGATAAAAAATAAACTTTTTGACTGGTAGGTCTTGGATAAAAAAGATTTTGTCTTGTGCAGGGTTAAAAAAAAGATGAAATGAGAGATGAGAAATGTGAAATGAGATTAGGATGAAATCGCTTTGCTATATGATTAGAGAACATAAACTTCTTTATGTTGCCAGAGTTTAAACTATCAAAAAACATGCTCTTATTTATGTTTAAATTGGCTGAAATTGGTTGAAATATTTTAGGAATGAACTTTGATTAAAGTATTTGGTTTGATTACATATCTTATTTAGTTGTGTAGTACAAGCCAAGTTATTATATTTCAACTTTTATTAGGAACCTTAACATTGAAAAAAATGTCTGAAGAAGCAAACAAAGATTTACATCAAGAAAAAGCAAATCAACAAGAAGAGCAATCCTCAAAATCTGCTGAAAACAAGAAAAAAGTAGAAGACCAAGTGGATGATAAAAATCCCGCTGAAGATACTTCAAAGCCAGCTGAAAAAGAAGCTGATGTTGAAAAGCAAAAAACCGAAACAGCTGAAAATAAATCAGAAGAAACCCCTATTAAAGGAGTTGAAAGGCTTGATGTCAAAACAAAAGAAGTAGATGAAAAGGTAAAAGCTGAATCTGATGATGCTGAAAATCAAAAAACAGAAACCATTCAGATTAAAGAAAAAGATAAAGAAGAAGTAGCGGATAAAATGGATGAAGGCTCTTCTAAAAATGAAGAAATAGAAGAATCTAAAGCCAAAAAATCTGATGAAAAAGACACTATAAATGATGAGGATTCTTCTGATAATGAAGAAGAAGAAGATTCTGAAAGCAAAAAGGTTGAAGGTAAAGAGAAGAAAGCAGAGGATGAACTAGATGATGCCAATGCTGAAGATGGAGAAGATGAAGATGTTTCGCAACGCCATAGTATAGAAATGAAGGATTACGATGCCATGTCTTTAGACGAGATTGTAATTGAACTAGAAAATCTTCTAAAAAAAGAAAAGATTCAAGCTATAAGAGAGCATGTAACCAATATTAAAATTGCTTTCGATAAGAAATTTAATGAAATTGTTGAAGAGAAAAAAGAAGCTTTTATAGAGGAAGGTGGAAATATTATCGATTTTCAATACGCTTCTCCAGTCAAAAAGAATTTCAATTCCATTTATTTTGATTATCGTGAAAAGCGAGACCATTATTATTCGCAACTAAAAAAGAACTTAAACCAAAATTTAAACGAGCGACTTTCCATTATAGAAGAACTTAAAAATATGATTGGGTCTGGTGAAAGCATGAATTCTACTTTCAAGCAGTTTAAAGATTTGCAAGAACGTTGGAAAAATGCTGGTTCTGTGCCGAAGACAGACTATAAAGAAGTTTGGCAAAATTATCATTTTCATGTTGAGCGTTTTTATGACTTTTTACATTTGGATCGTGAGTTTAGGGATTTAGATTTCAAACACAATTTAGACCAAAAATTGAAGTTGATTTCTCGTGCTGAAGAGCTTACCAAAGAAGATGATATGAACCGTGCATTTAGAGAATTGCAGCTGCTTCATAAAATGTGGAAAGAAGAATTAGGTCCTGTTGCAAGAGAATACCGAGAAGAAATCTGGGAGAAATTCAGTGCCGCAACACAAACTATTCACGACAAAAGACAAGCTTATTTTGATGAATTAGATAAAGAACGGGAGAAAAACTTAGCGGTTAAATACGAAGTAATTGAAGAAATAAAGAAAATTGCAGACCAAGAGGTAGCTTCTCACCAAGATGCGCAAACCAAAATGAAGAACGTGGTGAAACTTCGGGAAATCTTTTTTAAAGCTGGTAAAGTTCCAAGAAAAGACATGGACGATATCTGGGAAGCTTTCAAGAAAAGTACAGGAAGCTTCAACCGAAAGAAAAATGCGTTCTACAAAAATCTAAAACAAGAACAGTTCAAAAATTTAGAGAAAAAACTAGAGCTTGTAAAAATAGCAGAAGACAACAAAGACAGCGATGATTTTGATACCGTAACTCCTTTGATGAAAAAAATACAAGACCAATGGAAACAAATAGGTCATGTACCAAGAAAGGATAGCGATAAAATCTGGAAGAAATTTAAAAAAGCTTGTAACGATTATTTCAATCGCTTACATGCTCAGAAAAATGAAGAATTAGACGAAGAGTTCAAAGCTTTTTTAGCTAAAAAAGATATGATTAACAAACTTAAATCTACCAAACTTAAAGATGATAAAGAAGCTGATTTAAGCATGTTGAAAGGAGTCATAAAAACGTGGAGTGAGATTGGTGCTGTTCCTCAAAACAAAAGATATATTGAAGGTAAATTCAACAGAACTCTGGATCAGCTATTCAAAAAAGTTGGGGTAGAAAGACAAAAGGCAGAATTATTTAAATATGAAACACGACTACAAGATTTAGATGAAGGCTCAGACCGAGACGTAAATCGGGAAGTCTTCTTTTTGAGAAAGAAAATAGATGAAACAAAAGTAAAAATCAATCAGTTTGAAAATAACTTACAGTTTTTTAGCTCTACAGATGACTCTAATCCTTTGGTAAAAGAAGTAAAAGATAAAATTGAACGCTATCATCAAGATTTAGAAATGTGGAAAACCAAGTTGCAAAAAATCAATAAATTATAAACATGGCAAATCCAGATTTGCGAACTTCTAATTGTCCGCTTTGTGAAAACGAAGCGGATTATTTTTTGAATTATAAAGACAAATCTGGACATCGAAATTACTATAAATGCAAACATTGTTATTCTGTGCATTTGGCAACAAATGAAATTTTAAATGCCCAAGAAGAGATTTTGCGATACAAAATGCATAATAATGATGTGGAAGATGAACGCTATCAAAAATTTGTTTCTCCAATAACAGATAGCATCCTACAAGAACAGTTGAATACGGCTGATGGATTGGATTATGGTTGTGGCCCTGGCCCAGTAATTACCCACCTCCTCAGAAAAAATGGATTCAAAAACATCCACCTCTTCGACCCCTATTTCTATCCACAACATAAATTACTCAATAAAAGCTATCATTTTATAATTTGCTGTGAAGTTATAGAGCACTTCAGCAATCCCAAAAAAGAGTTTCAATTGATTAAAAACTTACTTAAGCACGAGGGAAAACTCTATGGTAAAACCGAATTGATACCCGATGAAATAAAGGCAGGTGATTTTCAAAATTGGTGGTACAAAAATGACCCCACCCACTGTTTTTTTTATAGTCGAAAAACCTTGAGTTACCTCACTTCAACTTTTGGATTCTCAAAATTAGAAATGGAGGATAAATTCTTCATATTAAGCAACTAACAATCTTAAGTTACTCTCGAGAATCCTGAAATCTTTATTACTTAAAGTAGCTTAATCCAAGTGCAAGATTAAAGCTTTTACAACTCATCATCATCTACACCTAAAACCCCTAAGATTGCTTTGTAAGCTCTAGTTTGGGTGATTTCTGGAAAGATAATCGGCATTAATTCTATGTAAGATGCAGATTCTGAATAGGCTTCTCTAAAATGATCCAATGCTTCTAAAGATTTACCCAAGTGCAATTGAATGGCTGCTAAGCGATATAGTAGCTCATGATTGTATTGAAAGAAAATTAAACCTTCAATAGCAATTTCTTCTGCTTCCTCCCAAAGTTCTTCAGAAACCATCAAATCGGTATGAGAAGTATAGAATGATAAATCAAATTGGCGAATATCATTTATTTTTCCATGGGCGTTGGCAACCTCACTTTTAAGCCCTAACTTAGAACAAATCAAAGCATATTTTTTCCAATACAATTCATTTTCTTCATCAATATGAAGTGCTTTATTGATGTAATGCAAGGCTTTTTCGAAGTTGTTTTGTTCTATAAAAAATTCGGTTAAGGCTAACCAACTTCTGTCCATTAAAGGATCTTCATGAACTGCTTTTTTAAAAGAGCGCAACGCATTATTGATGTCTCCCATTTTCTGGTAACATTTACCCATTCTATAAAAGGCAAAAGCAGTAGGGTCATCAATCTGAAGGGTGACTTGATATAATTCTACCGCCTCAGGATATCGTTTTAGCTTCTCTAAAATTTTAGCTTTTTCTAGATAAGCACCAACAAAATATTCATCTGAAATAATCGCATATTCAAAGCAATCTAGTGCTTCAACTAATTCATTTTCTTCAGCATATAGCAAACCTAATTGATGCCATGCTATTTGACAATATGGATTTTCGTCTATAAATTTATTCAGAAAAACTTTGGCTTCTTCGCGTTGATCTAAAAATTCAAAACAGTACACTATATTGTATAAGGTAGCGTAATCATCAAAATCTACACTTAAACTCTTAATGAAATTCTGCTTAGCTTCTTCGTATAACTCAAGCATTAAATATTCCATTCCAATTAAATGAAATATGTCTTCTGCATCTTCTGTAAGCGCCGCAGCTTGTTTTAGATGATTAATAGATTCTAAGTGATTTTCTTGTTTGGAGTATACATTGGCAATGAGCACAAAAACTTCATCATTGTTAGGCTCTAATTCTTTCAATTCATTCAGCAGAACCAAGGATTCTTCATGCTTTTCTTCAAACATGAGTAAATCTGCCTTCAGTAATAAAAGCGCTGGTGTATTTGGATGCTGCTCCAAACCAATTTTCATGGCTTTTTTGGCCAAGGCTACCTTACCAATATCTAAATAATAAGATATGATATTTTCAAAGTCTTGGGTATCAAAAAAGAGCACTTCATTTGTTTTAAGCATGTGCTCAAATTTCTGGATCGGAAATTCAAATTCTTCGTGGTTACCAAAATTCATATGTGCAATTTAGGTTTCATTAGCTAAAGTAAGCGCAAAATGATTACATTTTTACATTTATTAAAACAGTTTTCAACAATTTAATTAACAATTGAACTCCGTTTTTCATTTTTTATTTCATCTAAACATTCCAAAATAATAGAACAGCCTAGTTTAATTTCGTCTTCACTTATGGTCAAGGGTGGTGAAATTCGAACTGCTCGTTTTTCAAATAACAACCAAAATAGAATCAATTCTTTTTCTTTTGCTTTTAATACCAGCTGATTAGCAGTTTCAGCATCTTCAAAAAGCAAAGCTAACATGAGTCCTTTTCCCCTCATTTCAACAATCAATTGATGTTGCAACAATTCCCTGAATACGGCTTCCTTTTTAGGTACTTGGGCAATTACATCGGTATGTAAAAGTTCTTTCAAGGTCGCTAAGGCGGCAGCAGCAATTACCGGATTTCCACCAAATGTGGTAATATGCCCTAGTTTTGGTTTATCGCTTAGCAAATCCATTAATTCAGTAGAAGCTATAAAAGCTCCAACAGGTAAACCTGATGCCATGGCTTTACCAATTACCAAAATATCTGGAATTACGTGGTAATTTTCAAATCCAAACAACTTACCCGTTCTACCAAAGCCCGGTTGTATTTCATCTAAAATAAGCAAAGCTCCTACTTCTTGACAACGTTGTTTTACTCTTTGCAAATATGCGTCAGTTGGCTCAATAAAGCCTGCTCCACCTTGGATGGTTTCTAAAATGACCGCTGCGGTTGTATGGGTAATCGTGCTTAAGCATGAAGTTTGATTAAATTCAATATGTGTAATGTCTCCTACCAAAGGCTTGAAAATCTCAGTGCGTTCTTGATTATCCATTAAACTTAATGCGCCATAAGAATTTCCATGATAAGCGTTTTTAGCTGCTATGATCTGACTTCTTCCAGTTGCTCTTCTAGCTAGCTTCATCGCTCCATCAATAGCTTCTGTTCCGCTATTTACCAAATAGGTTTTCTGTAGACTTTCAGGTAAACTTTGAGCTAATAATTTGGTGTATTCTACCGCTGGTTTCTGAATATACTCTCCATAGACCATGACATGCCAATAGGCATCCAATTGTTTTTTTACTGCCTCTAAAACTTTCGGATTTCTATGTCCTAGTCCACAAGCAGAAACTCCTGCAACAAAATCTAAATGCTTTTTTCCATCTGTTGTGTAAATAAAACTACCCTCTGCAAATTCCACTTCAATGGCCAAAGGATGCGGAGTAGTTTGTGCTTGATATGTAAAAAAGTCTTTCTTCATTGGCATTACTCCTCCTCTTCCTGTTTATTTTGAAGCTCTTTTTTCTTAAAAGGCTTGGCTTTGAGTTTCTTTGTGGGTTTTTGCATTTCAACAGGTTCTTCTGCTGGTGCTTCATTTTGACTTTCCTCTTCTGTTTTTGGTTGCTGAAAAGTTGAATTGGAATTATCTATCGGAATTTCAGAAGAATTTACATCATCAAAAAAGGCGTCGTCCACTTCTTGTTCATCAATTCCTTGAATTGGAACCAAGTCTATTGGTGGCCTGCCTTTAAACAAATCTTCTTTGCTCCTTATGATTTCATCTCCACGCCAATTGAAGTTTTTTAACTTTCTGGCATTGGGAGGAAACTCTTCTTCTGGGTAAATTTTACTTTCAACAGCATTGTAATAAAACACATCTTCTATATCATTATCTTTCATCAAAAGCTTAATGCTAGAAGATAATGCCTTGTCAATACCAACCAAAGTTCCATCGTCTTCCCGAACATAATAAATGGTTTCTGTATTTTTTATGAAATTGACTTCATCTATGTCGTTTTCATCATTAAACAAAGCAAACATTTCTTTTCCTTTTACCTGATTAAAACCTTCAATGCTATCTTTCATAATCATATATGCATTCTGAAAGACTTTAAGCGTGTCTATTTTTTCAGTTTGTGTATTGGATAGTAAATGAATGGTATCTCCAGTGATTTGGCTTTCTTCTGCCCATAAAATAGGATTGGTAATCATCTTTGTAACGCCAGTTGATTCGCTGTTCCAAATGGAATCTGATTTTCCACTTAAACCGGTTTTATAGATTCGCGCATCTTTAAATGCTCTTAAAATTCGATTTTGTTCTGGACCCGTTACCATCATTGTATCGCTTACAATATGAATGGAATCTTCTTCTTGTTTGGTTGAAGCAATTGGGTTTTTGGTAATCAACAAAGAGTCTAAATTTTTAAAAACTTCTGCATAATGACCTCTTAATACCGTTTGATTTACCGTATCTGTAACCACGATATTATTTGTAGCAGAAGCGAAATTATCATTTCTTCTAAAATACATGCTGTCCCCTACTATACTTCTGGTCTCGTAGTCAATTTTAGCATTTTTTGTAAAATAGCCCTCATCTAAAGTAGTATTGTAAAAACCTCTTTCGCAAAAAACCTTGCTAGTTTCACCAACAATTGTAGATGGTCCGTATAAATAGGCATGACCTAAATCTGGATAAAAGTCCAGAATTTCTGTGTTGATTTTATATTCTGGATTGGTGACTACCACTTTGGTTCTAAAAGCATATTTGCCCCGTTCCATAAAATACCTTCCTACTATACTATTGATAGTACTAGACGTATCTTTAACTGTACCTCCGCTTCGGTAAAAACTTTCCTGTTTCAGTCTATCGAAAAATAAAGAATCTGTTGTCAACACATTGCTTGGAGATGTTAAAACCACATCTTCACTTGCAAAAGCAAATTGCGTTTTCCCATCATACTCAGCGTATTTGCTGGTCATTTCAATTGTATCTCCTTGATTCATCAATACATTTCCAAAAGCTCTAAAAAAGTCATCCTTTTGATAAAAGATAGCTTGATCACACCAAACTTCAATCCCTTCGTGAACAAAATAAACCTGATTATCTACTCCTATAAAAATAGATGCTCCTGGAAAATTGACTTCATCGAATCTAGTTCGGTCACTTTCGTATTCAATTTTTTGTTGAGCTAGCGTTAGAAATGGAAAAATGAAGCACGCCAATCCAAAATAGTAGTGCAGATTTCTATTGAAATTTAAAAGCTTTTTCAATCCCAAATTTTTATGCAAAAATACGCATTCTTTTCTAAATAATGGATATGCAGGGAGTGTAAATTAAACTCTGTCCGGTTTTTTCGTTCTGGAGGGGCTAGCCCCTCCAGAACGAAGTTCCAAATCTAACGGAATTCTATTGCCAAATTTAATGTA
>Ga0307960_1000408_pt1 | contig 23950 bp, 25 predicted proteins | sample OrgLakmetagen542_FD_201832 | JGI IMG/M metagenome (GOLD analysis project Ga0307960, IMG submission 201832) | Saline water microbial communities from Organic Lake, Antarctica - #542 | ecosystem: Environmental > Aquatic > Non-marine Saline and Alkaline > Saline | place: Antarctica: Organic Lake... | reverse complement strand
TTCTGTCTGTTCTTCAGACACACTCTTAGCTTGTGCTCTTGCGAGCGTGGGCCAATTTCTCAGACTGTGGTTTTTCAAGGAGGGTTTTCCTGTTTAGGCAGGAGTTTTCCTTTTCCCAGTCTTAAAGGTTTTTTCCTTCATTCTGTCAGGCCCTTGCTGAGGACCGTGTAACAACCCCCGCCAAAAAAAAAAAATAGGAGTCTTTTCAGTGCTCAGTGCAGAGGGGTAGGGGTCGTTATGAATGTAATTGATTTCTCACTTTGCATCAGGATTTCTTTGGCAAGCTCTTTTAGGCAGTTTTTGTTGCAAGCATTGAGGCAGTTTCTACCTTCAGTATTCCATATGGTAATGATGTGCATATCCCAAGTGTGTTTGGGAAGGGGCGTTTGCATATTGTTCCAGAAGGGTACTTCTGCATATTGGAGTTGGTGTGATGGTATGGATCCCAATAATTTGCATATGTGCGGGAATTTGCGGTAGAGCACCGTGTAGGGACTTGTGGTCATCCTTTTATTCTAGGAGGGAAGAAGCATGAAGGTAGCTGTTGCCTCTGCGCTAAGGGCAGCAGAGTAAGTTGCATGCCTTGTTGCTAAATACATGTTGTTATCATGGTAAATGGCAGATAAAGAAACCGGTGAACTTGGAGGAGAAGGCGTTGCAGTTTACCTCAAAGGCCTTATCTCTAGGGTGTTCACTCCAGAATTGGGGGAGCGTGGAGTCATGGTCAAGGGGGGGTGCCATTTTCTTTGAAGACTAGAGCCCATTTTTGTAGGATGGTGGTAATGTGGGTGGAAAGTATTCGTGAAAATGAGTTTTTTAATCTATTGGCTTGTATGTTTGAAGGTAGCAACACCTTTGCGTGTGATGAGATACCTTTGCGTGTGATGAGATTTGCGTCTGATGCCAGACACATGGGGGGCGGGTGGATGTTGTCATGTAAGCCGCTGTATTTTGCCTTTTTAAAAGCCCTTTGTAGAATGTTGAGGTGCTCAGGGAGTGAGCATGCTATTGCAATTTCTGTCTACGTTGTAGATGCAAGCTACTGTGACAGTGTACACTTATGGGAGTATAGTAGGGTCGTTTGAGGAAGATTCAGTGTCGTTTTTCCTTGGTGCCTCATGAGATCAACATCAGTGATCCAGTACTCGCAGCGTCCAGTGGCTAGAATGTGTTGTCACATCAAATTACTGTCACTGCAAAGTATAAGACTCAGCACATCTACTTATATATATATGATAGCGCCTTCGGACCAAGAAAGGCCTCTAAGGTGGAAAAACCATCCAGCAGAGGAGTGAGTTCTTATTTGCATCGCGTGGTCCCTTTGGTTCTACCAGTTCTCTGGCTCATGCCCTTGTGCTCTCTGCACACATGTATGTGTGTCTACTACTCTGTGTCTACTCAGCTTTGCGTGGCTGCCACACTGCTGCTGCTTCCTGGAGCTGGGACCAATGACTCAGACGCCCGGTGAAAACGTCTGTTTGATTGCTGCTCTATTTGTAAACCCTGAAAATGTCTGTTGCTTTGTGGATAAGGACTGCGCCCTACGCCCCCTCCTTCTCATCCCCCCTTGTTTAGCCTAATATTTTAGGCTAAATGTCAAGAAAAGTGCCTATCTTTTCTTCCAAATATCACATATGATACCCAATCGTCTAACGACTCCAAGGTCAAAATGTTGATTGCAACCAACCAAAGCAAAGCTAGCTCCCACACTGCAGAACTTGATTTCCGCAAGTAACTGGCACAGGGCGCAAAGGCTCACGGAGTCACGTTGCTTTCTTGCGGTAACTGGTGTAATCAGGGCAAAAAGAGGCGAATCAAACGAATGGTGTTCGGATTAGTTCGTGATAAAACTACCTAGCTGATGAGGAACCAACACAGTAGCTAATTTACCTAACCAGCAACGTAATTTCCTGAAATTGCTTTTGACAAACAGAGAAATTGCCGCCAACAAGAAAAAAAACAAATGGACTGATAAAGACAACAAAGACTTTACAATCCTCATCACGAACATGACATATCCAGCAAGCTGGAGCAAACAATGCAGACACAGTCATGACAAGCTTGTGCCCACGTCCGTAAGAGTACCACCTAATAACGAGTATTTTATTCACACCATTTGAACGCGTCCGTTGCTACATATAATTCAAGCAATAATTCGCGCTTATAAATTTAAGAAACCCAGGTGAAGATGGTGCTGAAAGATCTCAGAGAATATCATGTCTCAACAAGGTGGACTGTCCTTATGCTGCATCATCCTTTCGGGCCCTTATTAATGATCATCACTAATACATTACAACCTTCCTGCAATCCTTTTTGCGTGCAATCTGACAAGTTGTGCGTTTTATAGTTTGCCAATAATGACATTGATATGTCGGAGACACTCACAACATAAAGTTACTTCCCTCTGTCCCATCATCCTCTTCCTGTGCCATACGCTGCTCCCACTTGCCCCAACAAGCCCAAATGCTAGAAGAAGGGGCACCTGTCATTCCTTGCTTGTCATATGCCACAAGCAATCATGGCAACCACCACCCTATTCCTGTGGCATTCCATAAACTCCAGATCCCCCCACCATAAAGGCCTTTGTTTGCTCATGAGAGGTGCCATTTGCTCATCAATGAATTTAGTCGGCGCCATGGGGGGGAGGGCACGTCGCGGGCCTTGAAAGAGGCGGTCATTTCCTCACATAGAAGCTCGACCAACTGAGCAAGCAGTGTGGAGACGGGAGTTGTAAGTTGCATATCCATGCATTTGGTAGGCACTTTCTCAGGGGCAGATAGGTTACTGGTGTTGCATGGACGTCAGAGGTACGAGTGCGCGCATGTGGTACACGTGCGTTTATGTGTGTATATATATATGTGCACATGTGTTTGTGTGTTTAAACAGATAGCCCTCTAGAGTTATGTGAGGTATAAGGGAGGGCGTAATATGGCAAGAAGGCTTGATATCTTGATGTCAAGAAAGTGAGATATGACGCTTGGGTTTAAAACGCTTCACCCATGACTTTATCCATAGCAAGGCTTTCACCACGTTAAGTCTTTTGTGCACACATAACGATTTGCACTGCCACAACCATTTCAGCAGCACCGCAAGTCGGCGTGAAAGTACCCCTCACACTACTGCTGTCTGAATGGCTTAAGCACCTAACACCTCACCCTTGTACAATTCCTTCCTTCCTTTTGCAACAACATTTACTGTGCTCTCATCTGTGTACTACAAGCTGCTCTTCCAACCTTGCAACTACGCAAACACTCACCAGGGGCAGTCTGTCAGAGAGTCCCACATACACCCTGGGCAGCATTGACAGAATCGCCTCATAGCGGGGTGTAGAGCACTGCTCACGGAGTTCGAATTGTTCCCTAAAGCATGGGTCCACCACGATGTGCCCTGCCCCTGCTGCAGAGATGCTGCTGAATGCTGCCGATGCAAACGAGTTATTGGACGAGGTGGCGCTGCATGCAAGGCTCGCTTTGGAGGGGTGCCTGTGTGGTATTAAAGCAAGATCGCTTTCTTCCTCTTGAAAAAATAGGACAGATTCGTGCCTTGGGTGGTACCGTAGAGGAAAATGGGTGAGCCCGTCAGTGGTGGTGTTTGGTGATCAGAGTGTTGCAGTGTGTCAAAAAATTGTGTGTATGTGTGTTTGGTGTTCAGAGTGTTGCAGTGTGTAAACAAATGTGAGTGTGTGTGTGTGTGTGTGACAACGGCAAGCATTAGGCATTGCTTACTGGCAGACTGAAGCTGACACGCAGCAGCCTGTGACCAGCTGTGGTTGATTGAAGCTGAGCATACCCTTGCATTGGGCAAATACCAGCAAGAAACCCAACCTCTTATCCAGGCCAGCCTGCCTGTGCAGCTTGTACAGCAAACCTCATTCATTGTAGAAGCAAATCCTATGTTCAGCCTGCAGCCAACGCACCCGAGGTTGCCTGTGGAGCGAGGAGCGTCCGCACATTGTTGGCTCGATGTATCTGAACTCATCAGGACTGAAGACCTGGGTAGCTGCAGCGGGCCCTGCTCGTCCAATGACAGCCCATCACCTGCACTCGGCTGCCGCTGCTGCTGCTGCTGCTGCTGCTGCTGCTGTAACAGCTGCTGCAGCCACTGTTGCTCCCCTTCCTGACTCGACTCTTGTAAACGCAAAGGCAGCAGGCCAGGAGCAAAGCTGGTGCTGCTAAGACTGCTGCTGTTGGTGCTCGACCTGGCGCTGTTGCTTTTGTGCTTACCTGCACGCATGGTTCCCTCTCCTACGTGCTCGGCTAGGTCCCCCCCCATCCCCTTTGCAACCCTGGATGTAAAGCAAATAGAAGGAGATGCTGCAACCATTGGTACGATACGCGTTGCATACAGTAACAAGCCGGCAACTAATCCGGTCATCTGCGTGTTTACACACGGAACTGGGTATTGCCTATTGTTCTGAAATGAAGGACATGCTCACCTGTCGCTCCTGAGTTCTTCTGCAGCATTGCTGGCGCTGGTACGGCAGGGGATGCCGCCCCGCATCGTGACTTCGCGTTCCTGGCTCAATAACTCTGAGGGAGGGAGCGAGGAAAAGGAAGGAACCAGGCTCCTTGCTGACGGCACTGGCTGCAGTGCGTGAGTGCCGGACAGCGTCCTGCTGTGACGGAAATCACCCATAGATGCTCCCCGTTGCACACTGCGCCGCACTGAGGGCACCCCCTCCTTGCCAACCCTGTCGCCTCCCCGGGCTGCAGCAGCCGCGACGTCACAGACGCGATTCAGGCTCACCGTAGGGCTGCGCAGCTCCTCTCCCTCAGGCACAGGGCTACAAGTGGACAGCCGGCTCAGGGCTACACGCGCACCCCCTGAGCTGCTCTTGGAGAGGGTATGCCTTGCGTGCGTCTCCTCTTGCAGTGGCAGCCCGCTCGCTGCATCGTGACCATTAGCAGCAGCCACGCCGCCTGCACAGCTGGTAGGTGGATGGCTATGTTGAGCACCTGATGCGCCTTTGCTGCAGGCGCCCAGAGGCCACTTGTTGCTGTCGGTGCTGCGGCTGATGTTTCTGTTGTGCTTGTTGCTGGTGATGGTGGTGGTGCCGCTGCTGGTGGTGGGACGGGTAGAGGCGGTTGCAGCATTTGAGACTGTGCCACTGCCACTCCCCCCCTCTGAGACTGTGCCACTGCCACTCCAGGAGATGGTGCGTCCTCCGGGCCAATGCTCTGTTGGTGATCCGCCATTCACCTCCCAGGTGCAACTGCAAAACAAAAGACAACAACAGAGACTGCATTCTTGCAGCTCTTGCTAAGCAAACCTTTCTGAGTCCTAGGGATACACTCGTACAATATAATGTGAGACACAAGCGATACTGATCATAGATGATAAGGAAGCATAACACCTGACATTGCAATGAACCGTCAACCATAAGGAGCAACAAATGGAATGCGCACCTGCCATCATCCACAACCCTGCCTGAACTACTGCCCAAAGGACACGGAATCATGCCCTTGTGCAGGGTTTTGCCCCGGTACACAGTGTTCCCGTACGGCATGTAGTCTTCATCAGCCTCCTGTAAAAAACACGTAACAAATCCACACGAGTCAGGACCCGAAAATAAAATTAGCTGAGCCTTCAGCAGGAAGGGCAAGGGTGTTGTGAAGTTCCCTGGGGTTGGAGTTTCCTGGGGTTGCTACATAAAGGTGTGAACAAAGGCCAAGGCTTTCGGGCAGTCCAGTCATATTTGACACACGCTGAGCCACAAAGTCAGCTTTGTAAAGATGGTTGCCCTGTTGAATACAAATGCATACAGGGTGTGGTCACTCATGCGTATGTAGGGTTGTCCAGAACCATGTAAATATGGGGTACATATTGTAAATTTGGCAGGGAATTACCAAGCATACGGTCATACACGGTGTACATTATATATACGATTCTGGCCAACCCTACTCATGTGTGCTACAGGTGAAGGAAGGCCGTCAACATAAATTTTGTTCTGAGAGACAGAGGCATTTGTGTTCTGTCCCAGAAAACATACATAGGGTACCTAATTTGCTCTTCCCTTTCCCTGACCCGTGGCAGATAATTCAGACTGTGACAACATGTGGTGAGCTGCAATATGTACCCCTGGTGCCGGATGGCAGGCACACGTCAAAAGTGTCCTTTGCAGGTTTAGGGTTAGGTTCTTAGGGTTTAGGGTTTACACGTCAAAAGTGTCCTTTGCACACATCAAAAGTGTCCTTTGCACACGGCACACACTAAAATGAGTGACCCAAAGCAAACAAATGGCGAGCAAAATTAACACAATGTATTGGGTAACAAAAAGCAACGGACCTGCTGAGCCTGCACTTGGATGTAGCTGTGGCGTAAGTTGGTCAGGCAGCCAGGGGGACCGCCTGAGCTCCCCTTGCTGTTCAACCCACGCCCTGAGGAAGCTATTACCACCTAGGTAAGAGAATTTGAAGCAGAAGCAGAAGCTGGTGTGTGTGTGTGTGTGCGTGGGAGTGCGTGTGTATGCATGTAATGTGTACGAGTGTGTACGTGCGTGTGTGCGAATGTGAATGATGTGTACGTGTGGATACAATAGTGCGTAAACATATTGAAATATGTTTGTGTGTGCTTGCAAGCATGTGAACGCGAGGGGTGTTGGGCATACACACACATACAAAGCCGGTACACCTCTACTGTTTTAGAATCTAACAGTGACTTTTACGAGGTCAATGCAAATAAAAGGGATCCGTGCCTGTAGCCATTCAATATCTATCGTGTAAGCATTACTTTTTCAGGAGCAGTTTTCAAACCCTGAAGGAGTCCGAGACAAAGCTGCCACACGCGCAGCTGTGCAAACGCTTCATGGTCTGCAAAGCAGACAGAGTAAGGAGCAGCTTTACGTTCCGTACAACAACCCTCCTTACCCCGTAGCCACGAGCAGCAAGCTCGTCGCCCAGGAAGTCCAGGTCTGTGAGCCAGCCGTGCACCTGCCGCTCGTGCTCTTGCTCTTCCCTAAGCTGCTTCTCCTCCTGCATCAGCCGCAGCTGCTCCTGCTGCTCCACCTCCAGCTGCTCCTGGGCAAAGCAAACACAGCAAGGCACACAAACAAGGACAGGGTCACAACTTGGAGTAGTGTGTAGTGTGCGTGAGTCTCTGCACCTGCAAGAAGGGGAACTTCCCCATCCACCTGCTCCAGATCTATACCAGCACATGGAAAGCATGATCTCGGCTTGTGGTCTAGAAGTAGAGGGCATGCCTTGGATTCATTCCTCATGGACCCACTCCTCCACGTGCACATCTCCTTCTCCAGCGCAAAAACCTACCCACCCACATAACACTGGCATCCACACCGATAAGACTCAAGTTACACCACCATACTTGTATTGCTTCACCACCTGCCTTGCTTTTTACAAAAATCCATTGCCACACCAAGCTAGGCCTCAGCCCAAATCCCATCCGGCACACACCTGCACATCCAAGGAAAGCCGAGAGGAGCTGCGTGCAAAAGGTGCACGTGAGGTATTGCCTGAGTTCCTGTCCTGTGCCGGCTCTGCAATCGAGCTGCTGCCGCTTCTGCAGCTACCGCTTCTGCAGCTATTGCCGCTTCGGACGCATTTGGACGTATTCTGAAGCTGCTGCTGCATCTTGTGCTCAGCTGACAGGAAGATGGAGCCTAAGCAGTTGGCCACGTGGTGCTCTGCGGGCAGGGCTGGTTCTACCAAGAGCTTGACCTGTAAGTGTGTGATCGTGTGTGCGAGTGTGTTGTTGTGTGTTGTGAGTGTGTGTGTGTGTGCATACTAATTTGGCCCCTGCGTTCCAGACGAGAAGGTGAGGAGATGAAGCTGTCAGTCATATAGCACACAACCTTTGGTGGTAAATGCAAGGCACACACCTTATCTCAGATCAACATACAGTGATGACAGCTTGACACAAACACCTCAGACCTTGGGCGTGGAAACCACTGAAATAGACATCAAACGGATGGGCACACGTGCTTGTAAGAACATAATCTGGCTGAAATACACACGCACACGTAGCTACACCAACCTTAACTTTAGGCCTCATGGTTGTTCATACCCATTACAAACGTGTAAGTTGCACTGAGAAACTCACACGCAGGCGTCACATCTGTATACACGAATGTGCGCGAGAGTGTGCCACTGACTTGAGCAAGCATTCACCCAACCCTGCATTTCTCGATTAAAACAGCATCCTATCATCAGCACCAGCACCAGCACCCTACCAGTTTTGTGAGCTTCTCCAGGTGCACGTCGCTGACTAGCACAGTCGGTGAGGTGCGCACGTGGGGCAGGGGCTTGCTCGGCTGGGGGTACAGAAGGGGAAGCACAGCAGCCGCACCAGCAGCTGCGCTGGCGACCTCCTCCCCGTGACCTTGAGCGCCGGCAGCCTGACTGGGGACGCCTCTTTCTTGGTAGGCAGCAGCAGAAGGCACAAACGCCACAACTTTGGCCTCTGCCTCCTCCTCTGCAGTCCCCTTGGCCCTCCTCCCCGCTTCTGCCCCTTGGCCTTCATGCTCCTCTGCTAGTTCCATTTCACCTAGCATGAGCCCTGTGCCCTCCCCCTCTTCCGCGTGCTCGGCCGCCTTGAAACCATCCAAAACCACACTGACGCCCCCTGAGCTCACCCCCATGCCTTCGCTGCCGCCACCAATGTTGGCTGTGGAGTGTGTGGAAGCGAGTGCGGTCCCTTGGGGGTGGGGCCGTGTGGTGTTGGGGGAGAAGCCAGTGCCAGGCTGGCTGACTGATGCCGCCGTGGGCTTGCGTGTGCATGAGCTGCCCGGGCTGCTAACAGAGCGTAGACTGCAGCAGAGGCAAAGGTTTGACGTTCAATGCTGGTCTGAGTGTTTGCGCGTATGTGTATGTGTGCTTCTGTGCTGGCCATGTACAGACAGGGCACTAAACAAAAGGACCCCTTCTCCCCTTAAAAGCACATACAAGATGCACCTCGCTTCAAATCTTCATGCAATTTGCCTTAAACGGCTCAATTTCTTTCTTCCAGGCTGTCCTTTCTTACCTACGGGAGCGGTTGGCCTTTTGCACACTTTCTAGCTCCTTTGCCGCAGCCTTGCTGATGCCCAGGTTGTGGCGCAGCTGGACCCTGCACAAGCTGCATAACAAGGAGGAGCACAAAAGAAACCAAACGTTGTGAGCAGGAGGTCAAGTTTTGACCGTGTTGAGCTTGAGGCTCAATGCGCACAGTTGTATGAACATCACTGAATTTGTTTGTTTTTTTGGCTAAGCTGCATTCCCACTTGAGGTAGCTCCCATACAAGCATTCTCCTCCTACATGCACACAGACACATACACACACCTGTCGCAGCTTTGGAGCAAGCCTTTTCTCAAGGCATCAGCGCCAGTGTCTGTAAGATTATTGCCGGTGAGCACAAGCTGATGTAAGCCAGGCAGGCGAGGGAGGCAGGAGGCAAGCATGGCTGCACCTTTGTCCCCTGTGTTTTGTGAACAAGTAAGAGAGGGAATGAAAAGCAGGAATATTACCATGAACAATGATGTATGTAAGTGTGTGCATGTGTATTTTTGTGTTAGGAGTGCATACTTGTGTGATTTTGAGTGTGAAAATTGTGGGATTGCGTGGGATTGTGAAAGAGCGTGTACTTGTATACAAGCTTTGAACAAAAAAGGGCTTCTGCTTGTACGTGTGACGTATATGCCTTAAGAACCAGGGTTGTTCAGTTCGTTTTTTTGGGAGCAAGGGTTCGATAAAGTTTGTGAAAGTTCTAAAACCCTCGAACTGTTCGAAGGGTTTGATGTGCAATTCTGGGAAACGGGTCCTTGGGCTCCTCCCCCCCATCTTCAAATCTTCCCAATTATTGTGCATGTCTATAAATAATTATAGGGGGAATTATAGGGGGAATAAAGGGGCTGGAATGGGACCATGTCATCATTGTAGAACAGAAAAGGAAAATCTCCAGGTGCAGTGCAAGTGCCGCATTGTACAAGTCCTTAGCAGTTCAGAAATGTGTGACGGGGTGGCCTTCAGACCAAGAAAAACTTCCTGGCCTGATACAGATAACAGATATATATAATCATTGCTATTATATATAAATATATATTATTTCATATATAAATAATTGAACATGTTACAAGGAAAGAGTGAGACTGAACTGGGGGGGGCTGCTGTCCCTTATAATTTTGGCAGACGCACGCTGTAAAGCTCAACAAACTCTTTAAAAATTGTCAAACTTTGACCGAACTCCGAAAGGCACTTTTCATACTCGTTAAAATGCGTGAAAGTTTGCGAACTTTTGGCCGAACCTCGAGCTGAACAACCCTGCTGAGAACTGAATGCCACGTTCTGCCCTACACAAGACCACCACTGCCTCTCACCAATGCGGTTGTGTCTGAGGTCCAGGACCCAGATGCTTCCCTGCGTTACTGTGAGTAGGCCTGGCACCAGCACAGATACGCCCTCGTCTGTCAGGCTGCAGTGGCTCATGGTCACCACATGCACGTGCTGCAGCCACAGGATGCAAGCATGACGACGCACACGTAAGTGTATGACGGTGAGACAAATGAGAATCAACACAAGAGGCAGTGTACATCACCCGCCGTGACAACAGTTTGTTCACCAGCCACCAAAGTGCAGAGAGCTGCCTGCGCAGCAACACGGTGTCCTTTTTCTGGTGCATACATAGCAGGCAGTTCTGTCCAAGGTAGTAATTATTTGAGCAGTACAGTGTGCACTAAGTCCAGGTACTTTCTAGGAGTCTTGCAGGTGCTTTTCAGGAGCCCTGCCATTCTTCCTCCCCTGAGAAATATGCCCCTCCTCAACCCTGACCCTTACCCAAAGCTTGTGTCCCTCAAGATGTTCACCTTAACTTAGGGTAGCACTGCATTTACCTCCACAGTCGATAAAGTCGCACACACAGCATGAATGTCTTGAAGGCTGAGCTTTTGCTGCGACAGGACCAGGTGCTTTGGACGACCTGGAGGCTCCAAGCTCAGCTTCTACACGCATTGCAACATCAAAAAATAAGATTCAGCAAAGTTGAATACCTTGTACAAAGCCAAATACTGTACAATTGAAAGAAAGGCAAGGGTAGCAATTGTGGTCTGAGGTTGGCACGCGTTTTACACTTGGGCAGGGCAGAGGGTGGGTGATGTCAGAGGGCAGAGGGTGTGTGATGTCCTTGCAGGGCAGGGCAGAGGGTGTGTGATGTCATCGCACAAGCGGGGCCACGACAGCAACGCGTGCTACTAGAATATAATCCTTTTTAGAGTGTGCCCAACAACTCTTTTTGACATAGTCAAAAGTCTAGCAGAGGGCACTCCAAGGTAATGATTTGGTATATCATTTCAAAAGTGTGTGTCCAGCAGGAAAAGAACAGGCCCATGCTGCTCTGTTCATGCCGTGTCGCCTAGTGACAGCGCTGGGTACTAGGCAAGCACCTACGGCCCCTGAGTGCAGCATTAGCACGCATTTCTCAACTCAGCCCTGTGCAAGCACCTGCAAGTAATGCTGAGGCCCCAGCTGAGTCAGGCCGTCATCCTCGCCAACAGGTGCTGTGGGAGTCACATCTCCGACGCTTGTTCGCTGATGGTTTGGCTGCAGTGGTTTTTACAGGTTAAAGGGCAGATGAAAAAAGGATCCGACACGTGAGCACTCGGGTGCACATTTTGTTTGTTATGTGTGCTGATGCCTGTGCGGCTTCTTTTACATGCATGCATGCGCAATTGTGTTTGTATATGTGTGAGGTCGCCAGGCATTCAGCCTTTGCCCTTTCCTTGGCTGGTTCAACAATGCACTACTCTGTGCTTTCGCTCTTCCTCTATGCCTGTCATCAGCAACAACACCCATTCCTGCGATTGTTCCTACAAGTATATAAAAACCAAGCTTCGCACACAGAAGGCGGGTTCTCAGTCGTTGGAATCGTTTTTCCTGGAACAGTTGAACCAAACGCATGTCCCCTTCCGTAGCAAAGGAAGCATGTGCTCCACAATGCAGCACCTCTCCAGCAAAAGCCACCGCATGCAACCCAAGTACAGCCACATACACATTTCAAGTCCCAATTGATAACTTGCGATGGTGGTGAGCACGTGCTGCTCCGCTCACAACCTAGGTTAGGAGGTTGCAGGTTGGAGGTAACACCGAGACAGTTCGTCATTTCACAGCTGTTCACCTGCTGAAGTGGAGGTGGAGGCAGCGCGTGCTGCAAATCGCCCAGCATCTGCCGCAGCTGGCCTGGTTGTATGGGCTGCTCATTACCAGTTGACGCTCCGGCAATGCTTGCCAGCTGTTGGTGCAGGCCAGCCGGCTGTGAAAGGAAGTGTAGGGAACAGGTCTGAGGAAGAAATGCGTTCTCTAATGCATTGCCGTCCTCTTCTCTGCCGCGGATGTGTACGCGCATGCACATGTGCAAGTGTGTATGTGTGAGTGCATGTGTGATATGCATGGTGTTCTTTGTTTGCTTTAAAAATAATCAATGTATGTGTACAGCACAGATGATTTATTCTTGTGTGTGTGCAGGAAGGTGAGCGTGCGAGCTGCATTTTTCTACCTTCTTACACGTGGACATACGTTTCATGTAGCTTAGGCTATTGGTGGCTGTCAATAAGAGCCTGTGCGAGAAAGGTAATGTTGACACACTTTCATGGGATTATTCTAAGGATCGCTCATCCCTGTGCATGCTATGCACATACTCACACACCTCCAGGGCCTGTGCGGAATGCGGAACCGGCAAGGAGCGGCACTCCCTGGCTTCTTTCCCCAATAGGGAGGGGGGTTTGTGTGCAGCAGATGCGTGGGGGTAGTAAGGCAACACACAAGCTCCGATGTTGCTGACGCCCCCTGCTGTGCTGAAAGGGGAAAGTGGTGGCCGGGGGTGTGCATGTGGGGGTGCGGGAGGGTGCGCGGGCAAGGGCACACACTGTTGCTGTTGCTGCTGCTGCTGCTGCTGCTGCCTTTGCTGGAATTCTAGGTCTACTCTGGCAACAGCGTGGTTGTGTGCTGTAGCTGCGCAGCTTTGTGCAGGCTGACTCTGTGCAGCAGTCCTATTTCCAAGGCATCCAGCTCTGACCTCTGTGCACATGCTTTCTATTGCTGCCGCAGCCTGCCCTTCTGCCCCCTCACTATCCTGCGTACCCACGAGATCTCTCACAATGACAGCATCAGGGTCCGGCTCCGCTGCTGTGCCTGTCGGGGAAGATGCTACTACGTCTGGTCCCGAAGGAGCAGAGCGATGGGGTCCAAAATCGCACACCAGCGGCTGCGTGGATGCCATGTTGGAGGTGGCTTGCGAGGTTGCTGTGGACAGGAGCGATTGCTGGGACAGCATGGGAGTCAGCATGGGGATGGCATTGGGTCCTGAGCTGCCCCTTAGCATGGCTGATGAAGTCTCCTGCACAACAGGTGCAGCCAAGATGTGCAAGGATACACTGTGTGTGTGTGGGTTTGTGCGTGTTCCTGGTGGTCGGAAACCTACGAGCTCGGGCTGGTGGGGGGCGCCGGAGAAGACAATCTGGGGGTCCCTTGTGCAAGTGCGCCCGACAAGACCTGTTGCTCAAGGCACTTGAAAAACTCCATAACCTCTCACCTGCTGAGAGCTGGGGCCTGAAACTGGTGGGAGGTGCAACCATGCTTGAGTTTGAGGGCTTTTTGAAGTGAGGTCCCCCTCCTTGACTACATCAAACCCTTTTGATGCTACTGCTGCTTCTTCTGCACCTGCTCCACACCCGCTGGGCGCAGCAAGGCTGGGCGTGTGTGGCCCCGTGCAGAAATAGGGGGAGGACAGGCAGGGGGTGGCTTGGGAGCTGGAGGTGCTGCTGGGGCTGCACAGGTGGGTCGGGCAGCCACCTCCGGCAGTGCAGCTGCTGGCTGCGAGTGGGGACGGCTGTGCACTGTAGGAGCTGACCGAAGCAGCAATAGGGCCTCTTTCGGAATGCTGCATGAGTGCCTGGGAGTCCAGCAAGGAATGTTGCTGCTGCTGCTGCTGCTGCTGCTGCTGGTTCTGCCCGGGCCTTGACAGCAGCTGGGGACTGGACTGGGTGAAACGGCAGTCAGGCTCCTTTGCCTGGCTACCGTGTGCTGCCTTCCCCTTTGCTGCCGATGCTTCATCATTGCTGGGCCCAATCGGTTGCTGCAGCCCGTACTTACTGCTATTGCTGCTGTCGCACGAGGGCGCCATCCTGCTGCTGCTTGTACTGCTGTCATTGGTGAAGTGGGTGCTGCAGGTCATGCGGCTGGACGTGCTGCTGTCGTGGGAGACCTGGGAGCTCAGTGTGCTCCCCACTACAGGCCGTGACTGGACGTCATGCTTGGTCAAGCCCTTTTGAGGCGAGGGCGGCTGGGACCGGCCCCAAATGCGACTTGAGCGGCTTGCCTTGGTGCCCCAGCCCAAATCCTTCAGGCTAGTGATGCTGGACTGACTGGAGTTGCTGCTTTTGCGCTCTGTACTGCTGCTGTCTGCACTGCTACTGCTGTTCCCGCTGCAATTGCATGAGTATTTGTGGATGTGCCTATGTGCTTTGTGTGTGTATGTGTGTGTGTGTGCTTTGTGTGTGTGTGTGTGTGTGTGTGTGTGTGTGTGTGCACGCACATATCTGCATACATGTGCAAACAAGGACATTGCATGTCCTTGACTTGTGCTCGTGTGCAAGTGTGTGTGTGTGTGTGCGTGTGTGCGTATGTGTGCATATGCAATTGTGTGCGCACCTGCCGGTCTGTGTATGTGTATGTGCATGCGCATGTGCACGTATTCTAGTACTCTTATAAATCATGTAGTGTGTGCACTTATATTGTGTGATCTAGGTCTTGAATTTCTCTTTGTGTGCTCATACACAATAAAGCAAGAACCTTGTTGTACTGGGGCGATTGGGTCTCGGCCATAGGCAACCGTACCTTGCTGGCAAGCTAGGTGGTTGCTGAAGGGGCGTAGCTTGGGATGTCCCATGGTGGGTGAGCATGGCCTGGAATTTCCTCCATGTTTTCTGCATGTCTGTCTAGCGAGCGAGAAAGGACTGCAGGACAGCACAAGTGTGACGCCGAAACTCAGCGCATACACCATCATAGATTTGGGAGACACGCTGTGTGTTTGTGTGTGCGCGTTTATGTGCGTGCGTGTGAGTGTGTGTGTATATGCGTACGTGTGTGTGTATGTGTGTGTGTGTGTGTGTGTGTGTGTGTGTGTGTGTGTGTGTGTGGTGTGTGAGAGAGTGTGTGTGTATGTATGTTTGTTTGTGTGTGTGTGTGTGTGTGTGTGTGTGTGTGGTGTGAGAGTGTGTGTATGTGTGTGTGTGTGTGTGTGTGTGTGTGCACGTGTGCGTCACATGAGTTGAAGTTATATGCCTCCCTCCCCTGTCCTGCACGCCAGTATTCATCAATGACAATAGGTTGCTGAGGTTTTTGTGTGCTTGCATTGCAGTGGTGCCATCCGCCGACCCGTGCCCGGCCCGTGTGTGCCCGACACGACAGCACTCCCCAATGGTGCAGGGGGGGGCTTTCAAGATGATTGAGCCCTTCTTTCCCAACGCACCTGCCACCTGCTGAACAATCCAGTGACTTAGTCAGACACCGCAATGGATTCCGCCCGAACAACACGAGGCTTCACGACAATTGTTCTTTATAAGACGTGTACTTGTTTTTGTGCATGACAAGAAAAATTTTCGCAACTCACCATTTTCGCAACTTATACCTATTAAAAATGGACAAAGAAAACATCGATGAGAAGCTCAAGGCATTAAACTTGTCGAAAGAGGTAAATTTACCTCTTTCGACGCGCCCCGCGCCATGCACGAATTTCCCCTCTTCGCTTCTAATTTCAAGCCTTCCTTGTGCTGTTGTTCGTAGGAGAGTGACAAATTCACCAAGGCATTCAAAGACCCAAAATTCATCGAACTGTTTGCTGAGTATGCCAAGGAGGTCTCTGATCCAAAGGTGAGGGTCACACACACCACATGCACGCGCAAACATAGGCATACACACACATGCACACGCAAACATAGACATACACACTTGCAAGCACGCACGCACACACACACACACACACACACACACACACACACATACACACACACACACACTCACACACACATACACACACACACACACACACACAAACATACACACACGCGCACACACACATGCAAACACAAACTAACATATAAAACATACACATACACATAGAAGGGCTCCGCCTGCCCAAATTTCAACGCGGTAATTTTTGTGTGGTTTGTTTCCGTAGTGAAGCGCTCCCTTTTTCGTGCCCTCCCTGCTTCTGCATTGCAAGTTAACACAGTCTAACTTGTATTTTCTACTGAGTTTGGCAACACCTGAGACCCTCTTTGCCTGGATCCCCACTTAATTATTCCATGCAACCCTCTGATTCTAGCCTGCCAGAGTCGCTGCAACAGCTGAATGTATTTTAATTTGTCCGACAGGTCTGGCACACAAGCTGCTGTAATTCCTTTTTGAGTACTCAACTAGTTTCTTCTTGAGTAGACCTTTTTGCAACACATGACTGTGTCCTGCCTTTTTCTCATGTGCCAGACCGGCATATTTAGAAGTGTCAGATGCACTCTTCAAAATCCACAGAGTATGTAGCAAACAAGTCAGGAAGACAAGCAGTAGACATAAAATAATAGTTTATATCAGCGGCACTAAAATGCTCGAAAAAGTCGCGGACCAAAAATCCCTCCTCGGAGGTCTCCAAGCAGCCACAGAAAGCGACGGCGCATGATAACTGCACGATTCCTGAACGGAATCAAATAGCGACTTCCGCATTTTTACGCCGTCACAACGCGCCGCTCCGCAGCCCATCTCGTCACCAAAAGTCCGACCCTCACAGCTCGCCACGAAACTCAACAGACCTGTAGATCGGCACCTGCCACAATTGTCTACAGAATCTTACACGGAACGGACGCCCGACCGCGGAGATATTCAGGCCCAAAGTACTTCCAACAGAATCGGTTAAAACCCGGACTTCACAAATTTCTTAGAAATTTGGGTACACAGGAGCGCACACACGCGTAGGAACGCTAGTATCATACGATCATATGATTGTGCATGCAGCTTTGCCCACTCCACTATTGACATAGGTACAACAGGTACTAGTTGCTGCAAAATTCATTTGGCCACAGGTGAAAATTGAAAATGATCTGTACCTTCGTCAGCTTGAAGCAGAAGGCCGTGGCGAAGAGACGTACGGCAAGGATGTCACCCTTATTGTGCCTGAGGAGGGTTTTGTGGTAAAAACTTTAGAGCCAAGCACAGGCCGCAGGACGTACGTCAACATGTGTTCCTCCCCAAAAGTAAGGTCACCAGGGTGGAGTGCTTGCAAAATTTGTTTAGCTTTGTATACAGGTAGACGAAAAAAGAATTCACATCACATTGTCATCCTTTTTCCCAGCTTTGCCCTTCTGCATGTTGACTGAACCTGAGTGCAGTTTGACTGATCACTAAGCAGGCAACAGCAAACCACTCTCATGGAAGGCATGCCCCTCATTTACTCAGGTGGATCCCTTACGCATGTCGCCAGCAACCAACCCTGACGGGCGCCGAGGGCAACAAGTGGAGATCCCTCTGAGCCTGGGTCCACGGAAAGAGGGGCTGGACAAAGAGGGTGGCGTATGCTTAGTGTTTGATTTTGTGGTGGCGCCCGCCACCTTAGAAAACGCGCTAGGCAGCCCTGGCATGATGAAGACAGTGGTGGAGACGGTGAGTGGCGTGCTTCCATTACTTATGCGTAAAAGCAAAGGGACTCATGACTTATGCGTGCAGGTGGAGCAATAAGTTTACGGTGGTGGAGACGGAGAGGTGGGGTGGTGTGAAAGGAGAGTTCTGTAAGGCCCCTAAGCGTAGCCATTCACACATACACCATGCTCACAGTGAGCAAAGCTTCGTCTAAAGACGATCGACCTAACTCATTTTTCATTTTTCCTACAAATGGCACTAGATGGTCGGCAGGTGAAGTTTAATAGACGGGGACAGGGTTTTGCTGTGCAACTTTGTTTTTGTGGCATCTAGAGATAAAACCCTTCAATGAATTGATACGACCTTGGTGGTGGTGGTGGTGGTATATGGATGTTTGTTCCTCAGTGCCAGCTACAGAAACAGCCTGTATCTTTTGAACTGCAACATTTTTGCCTCACCCTCCTGCTCTATCCACACCTGAGGTGCAGGAGATAATACTATGCTGTCAAATGTATTATATTTTATATTAGACATTGATAATCAACCCCAGAGCTCAAGAATCTGTCTGAGAACAAGTGTGGTTGGGTTTTTGCACCCCAGGAATTGGTTGGTCAAGTTCTTGCGAAGACATCACAAAAAGGAGGTGGAACTGTAAAAAGATGGCTGCGTGCATTGTATTTTCAAGCGTGTTTTCTGGTTTTATCTGCTTTGCTACAAAAGCAAGGCAGGCATAAACATGTTGCAGAGACATACCTTTAGGGGGAAGCCAGAGAAGAGGTTCGGCTAGAGAATCCATCTGCTGTTGCAGTTTAATTAGTTTAACAAATGGGGTCAGAGAGTCACCGGGCTTGACGGTCACCCTCCCCCTTAGGGTGCTGCTTATCATCCTTCTTCCCCCCTCCTCGCCCTAGTTCATCATTTCTCCATCACAAAGGGGCCCTTTCAGCTCGCGAGGTAGGGGTTGGGGCTAAACACCTAACCACATGTTACCACATATGTGCAAACACTCTGTCTGACATTGCATTGTCAAGGCAAAGTTAACATCCAGCTTCTTGCCAGGTGCTCTTCGCCTCAGCAGGTGTTCTGCGGGCACCCATACACGCCTGGCAAGCCTCGCCACTTACATCCCTTTTAAATGTGCTTTGCCCTCAAACCGTTTGTTTCCTAAAAAAAGGACCCCCCCCCCCAATTAAAAACCTGAAAACATGATACTTTGCCGACGTCATATACTTTTTTATCATTACAATATGACACTGCTATTTTGTACCCTTATCACACGTGACTCCTAGGCAATGGAAAATATTGAGCGCGGGTACAATGTGAAGCTGGGCCCTAATTTCAAGCAGCTCCGACTCAAGTACAAAGCAACTGCTGAAGTCCCCTCGTGAGTGTGCGTGCTCACACACTTGTTTGGTTAAGTGTGATGACGGACTGCTGTTGCTGTTGATGGAATGACCTAGTTGTACACGGCGTATGCGTGATTTGTATTTCAGCAAAATTTTTTTCTAAGCTCCTGTTAGCTAAGCTCCTGTTAGCTACATAAAAAATGAACGCAAGGCATAAAAGGTGTGGGGCGACATGAACAACAACGTGCCCTGAGGCCGGTCGTGTGCCTTTTCAACCTGCAGTGCATGGGTCTCAGACTGTCCCAGCTTCTATCTAATCCATCCCACAAGTATTTACGCATCCGTTCTTGCACCTCGACCTTGCTCAGGCCTCATGTGCTTTCCATCCGAGGCAACAAAGCAGGCAGTAAGCCTCCCAGTACTGACAGCCCTAATACAAACCTGAAAGAGCTGCAGGACCAGCAGCATCAGAGCAGCGCTAAGCGTAGCAGCTTTTCTTTTGCAGCAAAGCAGCGCTCAAAGGCAGAAGATGCCACGGTACGTCATGGTGTAGTATGTGATGATGTGGATGTGAGTGCCTTGTTCAAGGAAACCTAGACAAGCAAACAGACGATCCGTGTATCTCAGAATTACTGCACAGTTTTGACAGTAACCCCATTCAATCGTGATCCGTTCAACCGCAATACTTTCCTGTTGCATTTTGACCTATGCAGGACCCAGCGAAAGCAGGTCATAAGCATGCAGGGGGGGAGGTTACCCCCAAGTGGGACTTAACGCATCGCGGCGAGGTTGGTGTTCGGTTGCTTATAAATGATTTTGTTTTAGGCTCACAATGTTTTGCTTTCTTTGAGGTATTTTGAGCAGTATGGGACAAGTGTTGAAACGTGCAGTTCCAGGCAGGGATGTTTCATACGGCGTATTCGTATAATACGCCGCACCATATTGAACTCGTATTTAACAAATCGGATATTATCCGATTGCAATTTTTACCCTTTTTTTGGCGAGTTTTGACCTTTTTAGGCATTTTTCCATCCAGAAACGACCTCACAGCGAGCCTCAAATGCCATTACATAGTACATTTACAATATATGAGTTATTGGAGAAGAATTGGAGACGTTTTGGGTGATTTTGGAGCAAATCAGGTCCATTTTGTGTCCAAAAATTGTTGTGTCCAAAAATTGGCACTCCCAAGTTTGCTTTCAAATACAATCGTATTATACGCGTATTTTATCGTATTGAACGTCCCAAATGACTGTATGAAACATCCCTGGTTCTAGGAGTTTTTTGCCCAGCATGCAGGTGGTCTTAGCAATTTACCTCCAGAGGACAACCATGCCACTTGCATCAATCAAACCGCTCTAAAACCAACTGTTGCCTTTTAAGAGTACCTTGAACATGCCTCTCTACAAAGCTACCGCGCATTATTTTTTGAGCACGTTGACGCACATGGCCGTACCAGCATACCCCTCACACCTCTTGCTCGACACAGATTGATCTTGCTCATTGCTGGGGGGACGCCTCCCGCAACCTAGCTGTGGCCCCTGCAAGCTATCCTCAGGCCTTGGTGGTTCGCCTGCAACTCCCGGGCATTACTTCAGCGGCAAATGTAGAGCTGGATGTGGGGCCTAGTTCGCTCTCTGTGGTGGTGCCTGGAAAGTGAGTGAGAGCAGAGTGAAGCGATAGACAGAATTGTCACGGGGCTGCATTGCACAGTTGGCAAAGGGGCAGGTGGCAGGTGCAGGTACCTTGAGGTTGTGCACTATTTATATTCTTGTATTCTGCGAGCCTTAAGTGGCGGTACGTTAAGGTAAGGTAAGGTTGCATCGCTATATACGCCTCAGGGGCATCTGAGCGGAAGCTTGGAAAAAGCCTGTAACCACACCTATCTAAACAAAAGGGGAAGCGCCTAAGATAAGCAAGAGAAAGAGTGGCGGCACGCTAAAACCTGCAGTCGCTGATCTGCATTCGCTAAAACCTGCAGTGCTTGGCATATCATCTCCCGTAGGTCTTTAAATCATGCTGCTAGTCATTGAATGGACAGCAGCAGTAACTTCATACCTAAACTCTTTCTCTCAGGTACATTTTGGACACCCCACTGCCATATCCTGTCAAAGATGAGGAGGGCAAGGCCAAATTTGATAAGGCCAAATCTGTGCTCGAGGTTGTGCTGCCGACACAACCGCCTCCACCTCCTCCAACACTGCAAAAAGAAGCAGCAACTCTAGATGCAGAGAGCCCAAGCTTACAAATTGGAGATGAAGAGGACACCACAAACAGCACCCCCATCATGTCATCTGACCCACACTCCATAGAGCAGCAGCAGCAGCAGCAGCAGCAGCAGCAGCAGCGGCAGTGTGAGGAGAGGCAGGTGCTGAGCAGCTCTGTAGGAGGGCCAGGAGATTCAGATGTGGAGGGCGGCTATGTCATGGTCTCCTCACCTCACGCAATTAAAGACCGCAGCAGCGCAGCAGTAAAAAGTTATGACAGTTCTCCTGAGGGCCGCGGTGAGCCGAGTCCAAGTGATGCAGTGAAGGAGATGACAGGTTCAGTTCACAGCACTGCCGGTCTCAGTGAAAACCAGCTCAGGTGGCAAGAGCTGCACAACAGCCACCAGGAAGCCGCTCAGGGGAGGGAGGGAGGGGGAGGGGAGACACCGGCTGGTGGTGAAAATGGTAGCTGTATAGAGGGCTCTGCAGCCCTTGGGCGCGCGTTTGAGGCAACTCCAAGCTTCCAGGGCCCTAGAGAGGGGTTTGTATTCAGGCTGGGCGACCAGGGACTGGGCTACTATGCCGACTCCCCTCAGCACAGCACAAGTCCTGGGGGAGCGGCGGTGAAGAACGGACCTGCAGCACAGAAGGCTCTGGCTGCACTGGCAGCTGCTGGAGTGGCTGGGCCAGCAGGTATTTGTCTTCATATGAATGCTCAAGATAGGGTTGGCCGTGTTTTGCCACAAAGGGTATCGTTGCGGTACCTAGCTTTGCATGTTTTAGAAAGAAGTGTTGAAAAAAACTGAAAATGATGTGAAGTTTTAAAGCAACCAAGAAAACCCTTTCTCTCTTCTTTTGATCTTTTGTGCTGTAACTGGGATCCTTGAGATCATTCATTGAATTTACAGTCTCTCGTGACATCGACATGTTCCATACAGGTGCAAGCACAAAGCAGGAGCCAGGGTCTAACAAGGATTCGGAGACGAGCAGCACTGCCACAAGCCTAAAACCCAGACTTACCTGTAATCTGGCTCATGACCTTGACTAGTTGACTAGTTGAAAGACGACGCTTTTGGCAATTCCAGAGTTGCATTAAATACTGCACGTGGGCAAACGCCACTTACCCAGCATCAATTAAGTGGGGCGCTTTTTACACTGCTTTTATGGCATTTTTATGATGAAATTCCCTTTATTGTTCTTTTTGCTTCGAATAAGGCACGCTACGGATTGGGGTGGAAAACCATGCAGATGGATATGTTGATGGATAAGCAAGGATATAACTTTATAGATAATTGCGGTCATCGTCTTTTTGTACGGTGCATGCTGTGCACCCCTTCTGTGTGATCTTTGTAACTGGTGACTTCTTCTTGTGAGGAAACATAAATGGGAAAAGTGGTCCAGCAAGCACGTTTTGCTGACGGTCTGTTACAAACGCCATGTTTAATGTTCCAGATCCTCTTGTTGTACATGTGCTGCTCCTCACACATGAGTCTATGGTTTATGTATATATGATATTTGCCTCCCTCATTCTTGGTATCCTCAGTGTGACAGTCCATTATTTTCATGTGCCCAAAACACACAGATGATCCCCCCTCTTTGATTCAAGGGCAGGGGTAAGGATATCATTACTATGTATGCCTCTGGGGTGCATCTGAGCGGAAGTTTGGAAAAAGCCTATATCCAAACGAAAAGGCGCTAGAAATCAAGGGGAAAAGGGAAAAGGTGATTCCCCCTCTTTGATTTAATGCGGTCGGCTAATCCTGGCAGATGCTTGATTGTCTACCGTACTGTACCGTAACCAATCCGAGATTTGAAAAACTCCAATTAATAAACCCCAAAACGATCAATGCGAGGGGGTGTCCCACATAGTTAATAAACACAATGCGAGCTATGCGAGGTCCTTTTGGCCCTCTGAGCTGCACGTGCACGAGTATTCACGCGCGTGTGTGCGCATGCTGCACGTGCACGAGTATAGCTACACGCGCGTGTGTGCGCATGTACAGGGAGGCGCCCTCTTGGAAGGGTACGTGCATTGATGCTCCTTGAGGTCAAAACCTGGCTGCATTCAAACTTAAAACGTTAGTTGGAGTGTTCCTTTAGGTAACTTCTAGCAGCCACCATACAAATCTAGTACTCCTCCTCCCCTTGGCCATGCCACTCCTCTTCTGTGTGCTGAATCCACTCATCGTCAATGCCCTACCTAGGTGGCCTCCTCTTTGCTGCTGCTGCTGCATCCCGCTCTACCTGTGCCGCCCTCTCCTCTGCAACCCACTTAGCATTCGCCACTCCTGCTCGCTGCTAATCTGCCCTCTTCTCACTTGCTGTACGGTTGCTGGGTTTGAAGAAGTCTGCAACCCCAAGCTGTATGTCCCCCTTGGGGGCCTTGTTGTGCCTTTTTTCCCTTTCCAAGAATATTTTGTATGTGCTACGAGTTTGGTGCTATCATAACAACAATTATCACAATTTTTACATGTTTTACATACGCAGCCTAGCAGTCGCATGTTTTCACTAATGGCTTTATCTGTAACCTGTATGTGCTCCGCGAAACAGGCCAGATGCCCATCTTTTTCTACTGGTTCAGATGCACCATAAGGGTAAGGGCAAGGATGCACCATAAGAAGGGTAAGGATGCACCATAAGAAGGGTAAGGATGCACCATAAGAATCTGGAACAGTTTACTCTCTTCAAACAACCCTCTTCTTGAGAAAATTGTGCGGGCTGATTTACTTCTTGCAAACAGAAGGGATACATGGACTTACCAGGTTCTGCATGCGCTCCAAGATTTACCTA
>Ga0307960_1000398_pt1 | contig 24191 bp, 18 predicted proteins | sample OrgLakmetagen542_FD_201832 | JGI IMG/M metagenome (GOLD analysis project Ga0307960, IMG submission 201832) | Saline water microbial communities from Organic Lake, Antarctica - #542 | ecosystem: Environmental > Aquatic > Non-marine Saline and Alkaline > Saline | place: Antarctica: Organic Lake... | reverse complement strand
GTGTGTGTGTGTGTGTGTGTGTGTGTGTGTGTGTGCGCGCGCGTGTGTGTGTGTTTTTTGTATATTTGTGTGTGTGTGAATGCCACCTGTAGGAGCAAAGGTGTGAGAGCTCCGAGCAAACCAGCCGCCAAAATGATGAAAATGCTCGCCACCCGCAGATCCAGGGTAGTGGCAGGGTTGATGTCGTTGTCACTTTCATTCATGGTGAGTGTAATTAATTACCTATATAAATTTCAATTTGTTGACTGCGGTACACTTTCGTACGGTTGTATAAATTAGACCGTAGTGGAAATATGGCATCAAATCAATTCTCTGTCTTGCTAGTTACCTGATATAGCCTCCAAACTGTTTTCCGTCCCTCCACCCCTTTTCCTCTGCGTCGTTACGGTTATCTACTTAAAATTTTAGGAATTGGGGGGAAGCTGTATGCTGCTTGCATTGCACCTGAATAGCCTCGCTCATGGCATTATTGCTGTTTATCGGACGGGCTTGCTCAGAACACAATAAGGCATGCCGCTGTCACAATGGAATTAGCCGTTGCCTTATATATAGCATCAAATTGGCATGAATCGCTTTGAATAAAAACTGTCCTCGGTAGAATGACGGAGAGCAGCAGATCCCTTGGAATCCCTGGTCTTTTCTGACCTGTTGACTCTTATAACTTCAGATAAAGGTTGTGCATTGTAGCTTTCTATTTTGCTATGCCTGCAGGTCTAGTCGCTCTGTTTTCTGTCACTAAAAGTGTATATTGCGTTAGTTACAGTCACTCGCCGAGAGTCGTCAGATGTTGGATTGAGTTACTGGGCCGTTAAATTCCTCAAAAAACGACAAGACACCTGCATTTTAAAAAATCGCTGGGACTAGGGCAGTGGTACAATGGGAGCAGATACTGCTCATCTACTCTCAGGCATACCAGCCTTGCACCGCTATGACGTGCACCAGGAAGCAACCAAACTCCATCAAAGTATTCAGCAAGATCGCTCAGGTCATGCCTGTGCTCTTTTTTATAAGGATGCTGGCAGGTTGTGACCTGAGCTGATGATATGAAGGTCTTCAAAGGATGCACCACATCTAGCGCAACTTGATCCAGGTTCTTCTTTGGGATGATCAGGGCTGAGAAGGCATCCAGATGCGGTTAACAAAAAACCTGGAAGCTTGTGCAGCAGGCGATGCACCGCCCTCAGCTAAATTGGACATGGACTGGTTGATGAGCATATCTGCGCAGTGGGTCAGCAGGCGATAAATTGTCATCACATTCAAAATGCAATGACATGGTGCAAGGCCCTTGCTTGTACGGTTTTACTGTGTGTTGTAGTGTATCATCAAAAATCCAAGATGATCACCAGCATCCGTCAAAAGTGAAAGATTGCTAGCAAAGAAGCTTTATATACAAGTCGGTTCAAGGCATACAGCAGGCCGGGCATTGCCAGGTCCAAATAAGCTGGGAGCTGAGAGGATGGCACGCAAAGGTGCTCACGTACAATTTGCGTAAGTGCGTGCGCACACGCAGGGCACACACAGGCAAACGCCCATAGCACAAAGAAGTCCTTGGCTGCAGAAGGATGGGAATACTTTCAGAGGGGCTGAGGCTTAAGTTTGAAACTAACCAGTTATAGGGCCCATACCTGATCGGCCGCGGCGTGAACCCTACTTTTTGAGCAGTCATATGGTGTATCTGACCAGCCAGAGCATTGAATTGAGTGATTTTTGGTGTTTTGTAGTTCATAAAATAGATAGTTCATAGCAAAAACACTGAAGCAAACACCATGTGTTAACGAAATGTGCAGGTTATTGCCATTCCTCATGCAAAGCACCCAACTTGGGTACAGGTACACGACACACGACATGTGCATTTAGTCCTGTCATTTCTTACACATGGCGACTTAACTAAGTCTGAGCACATGCTCTAGTAGTAATTTGCTCTAGTAATATCAGCAACAGTGAAAACCCAATTTGGGTTCGATTTGGTGAATTGACGTGTAAGTAGTTGCCCCTTTAATGCAAAAAGGAGCATGTTTGGACATTCGCTCAGATAACCCCCTCTGAGATATTTTACAAATACGTTCAGCTGATCATTCACTTACTTTCCGGTGCTCCCAAATCCGCGAGATAAGTCAGTATAAGTACAAGTACTACTAATATTTGGTGATAGGAATATGGCCAAATTTTCCTGAAGCCCCGTAAACTGGTGATGCGCTTGGCAGTTGTGGATTAGCATCACCAACTCAATTAAATTGCTACGTTAACCGTTAACCGGGAACTGCAGAGTTCTCTGCTTGCAGAAAAACTCTAGTTCCTGCAGGCGGGAGACTTGTGTTACTTCGCACAAAAGTGCATGCTTCCCCTTATCCTGATAGTTTGAGGCAAGATTAGTTTTGCTTACCTGCGCAGTGCAGCTTCCTTGTCCCCTTGTCGTGCCAGTGCTTTCTTTCCGTTTTTGCGGGCAGGCATGGGTGCCAACGGCCCAGTTGTCCGCGTGGTTTTACCCTTCCTTGTTTTCTCAGTCTCCTTTTTGACTTTTCGGTGCTTTTTCTCAGTCTTCGTTTGTCCAGATGTAATTCCTCCACCTCCTGAACGAGCCATAAAAGAACTGCGTTTACAAACGTGGCTAACAAAGGTAAGCAAACGTCTATGCGTGTACTAAGAGCTCTATTCCAGCTCGTTCAGTAGGAAGGACAAACTATTATTGCAATTACAGAGTGTGAATGTTTGAACTTTGATCCTCTCTTCAGCTTGTGGAGTCCACACTTCCAAAGATTTGCAGGTCATGCAAAAGCTCATGATCTTGCAATACCAAAAGTGGGCATTTTGCCAGAGGGGGTTATCTGAGGCCCAAAATGGGTATACTTTTTGCATACTCCTAGGGCAGGTGGACCTGACTGGCAGGTTTCAAGCCCGGCTCTGATATGTAGATTCCAATGCAGCTGAGCTTGAAACCTGCCAGTCAGGTCCACCTGCCTCAGCAGCCACGGCGTGAACCTAACTTTTTGAGCAATAACATCCTGTATCTGACCAGCCAGTGCACCAAATCCTTACAACTTATAATAAATAAAGATCATTGCAAGAAGAATGGGGCAAAAAGACTAAGTGGTTGGCAAGATATGCAAATTAATGTGCCATTCCCCCTGGAAAGCACCCATCTAGGGTACAGGTGCACAACGTGTGCTTTTAGTCCTGTCATTCTGTACACAGGGCGACTTGTCTAAATCTGAGCGCATGCTCGGGTAGCTTTAAAATTCAGCATTAGCTTGAAGCTAGGTTGGTTCTAATTTGATGGAGTGACGTGTGAGAAGCTGCACCATTCATGCAAAAAGGAGCAAGTTTCGGCTTTTGCCAGATAACCCCCTCTGGCATTTTGCTTGCATCCACGTGTTTTTGCAAAAAACTGTCCATCATGGTACCCTGCAAGTCTGTGTACTCCTGCATGCAAAACACGTGTTTGCCTCTCCGTCAGATCCTTTATTCTATCAAAGGTCAAACATCTGTCTGCATGGAGTGGGTGACTCGGTCATCAGAGCTATATTTGGAGGTCACTAGCTCACAGTTTAGATTTAGGGAGAAGAGGTAGAGAGAAGAGGTCTGGATAGCGTGGTTGGAAGGCTGGGATCACATACATTGTACCACAATTAGCCTTGCATTTTAAACCTATGTATAGCAGCAGGACCAGTATTGCTAGCAAGTACGCTTTGCCAATTCGTTTTGCTCTTTTTTTGGTTTTATTTTCTGCTATTTAAACCAACAAAGTTTCTGGCCTTTACATATTTACTGCTAAGTAATTCAAAAAATTCTGCAGAAAACCAACAATGTTTGACACAAAGAGGTCCCTTTCTAGGGAATTGACCTTGCTCTTAGCATAACGTCTTAAAAATTAAGAGTTGACCTTGTAGAAAATCCGCCGCCATCTCACGATGCAAACGATATAAAACCAGCTTTCAAGTACGTTGTTGATTGTACCAGACATTGACTCCTTGAAGTTGTACTCCTTACACGACTTGGTGTAATGCTGCAAAGACACACAATTAATTTGTTAGAAGAGTAAATTTTTATACATGGGACGTACACTTTGTAGAACTCAAGTACTGTGAAGATACCACGCTGTAGACTTTGCCGAGAAATGAATGCCTCTGAGGGCCAAGTGCCAACAAGACTTCTGGCCAAGGTACATTCTGCTGCTTAATTGGAAACAAACCATTTTAGCAGATACAAATACGAGTGCCAGTGCGTAGTAGTTCAATTGCTTGCTCGGCATGGGGCAAAGCGTAGGGAGCTTGCTTTCACTGCTTCAAGTACTGCTTTCATAAAGTCAGGACGCAGCTCACGCATTGTAACATCTGTGAGCCACCCCGGTCCATCTTTGACAGCAGCTTTAAACATTTGCAGCATCTGGTGTGTCGAGGAGTTCAGGTGAAGAAAGTGGTACAGCTGCACCTGCGTACATGGGATTTAATTTTGCGTCATACCTGCTTTGTCTATGTGCGCCTGTGCCACGTGTGCTCATTGACTGCAGAGCAATAAATGAAACCTTTCTGGTTTGCGCTGTTGCACTACACTCCCTCCTTTTCCCCCTACCCGGCAGTTGACACGCAATACGTTGAGCATGTCCTCCAAGCACCTCTTCTCGGGGTCCCCTCTTGGGTAATGATCATCGATCATATTATGGTACTGATTGCCATGGCATGGTGCATCTCCAATATGGATTATTGTGCGGACTCGGCTCCTACAAAAGGTCCGTCCAGGGCATACATATTTACTCCACAGGTGAGTACATCAAAGTTGGTGGTCAGAGTGCACCAACCAAAAAGCAATCTTCAAAACTTGCCTCCAATCCATCACAGTAGCTAGCTCAATGGCTCCAAAGATGCCCTCTGCTGTGTCACAGTTGCATACAACTTGCAGGCGTTGGATGCACGCCTTGAAGGCTGGCATGTCGTATGTGAACTGGCAGACATCGTGTGTCCCTGCAGAGAAATCCCTGACGAAACAAAAAGGAAAGACCTTCTTTTGCCATGCGGTATGGTGTCAAAAGATTTATTGAGGTGGCATATTAGTAGAGTTAGCCATGGTACCATCCTGTGAACATTCGTGAGATAAATTCAAAGGAGCCATACCAAGAAACATGCTACACGTGCAGAAATAAAAGCCTAGTAGATAGGACCTTAGTGATCGCTGCCTAATAGTTTCCCTGTTACTCCTGAGATTATGGAAGACTCAAGAAATTGGAAACTTTAGCAAGTGTTACTCCAAAATCTCAGATCTAGATACGGTAGCTTGCCATTTCTAGGCCTCTACACTTCAGAGAGAGCCCTGCTCAATACTCCTTGTAAGAACACCAGAACGGACTTGCACCTGTAAGCAATGAATCTAGCACGTAGCTCAAGCGCCTCCTCGTGCTGGATCTTCTCTGCAATCTCTAAAATCTTGTCTTTGGCTGCTGCGATGACATTTGACATGCTGCCTGTCGCATCTAGCAGAAAAAGCACATCAATAGAGCGTGATCGGCGCACCCTGGCGGCCTGCATTTGCGAGTAAAATTCAAGTTGGGTGCCACATTCCGTGCAGCTTTGAGCTCATTGGTAGGTTCCCCACATACCTCATCATCCACTACAGGTCCAGCTGGCAGGGACCCATGGACAACAACTTTTTGGGGGGGCCTTTTCAAAATATTGGTAATTTGATGAGAGCTCATTATTATTGATAATTAATATATAAGTATTATAAAAATTGAACTGGAGTTGAAAGGTCTGTATTGTGAACCAAAACGTTATGGAAACTCGACCTTTTTTATAATGGTTTTACAAGTGAACGAGGGAGGGGGTGAGCAGCCTTCCCTGCGTCATTTGCCTTGTTGCAGCGAGTCACTTGTTTTTGTATAATCGGAAGTGAATAATACATTAAGACTCAGTGGGCACTTCTCCAGTGCCGGAACTGAGACAAAACGAATTGTAGACACAATTTAATAACAGACAGCAGTATAAGTAGAGAGTTACGTCACACCATATGCACACAAACATGTGTTGTTGGAGGGGGGGGTCTAACGATATACCTTTTAAAGCATATAAGGACCCTTTAATAGGAGCTGGGGTAGCAAAAATTGAAGGCCCCAGAACAGATAAACTAGATGGAAGGAACATGGCTAAGAAAATAACTTCCTGCTTTGTACAATACAAGCCCACAAAAGTTATAGCTGTCCTGCATGCGCAGAGATTACAGGAACGGCTAAAATAAAATTCAACTGCTCTGATTGAGCTGAATATTTCCTGAGTCTTTGTATTAAACATAGTTTGGATGTACAAAGAAATGCAGGATGTAAAGGTCCAGCTGTTTTTCAAGGGGGTTTCTTAGGTGCTACGGCACACACCTTTCCTACCTCACACAGACCCATGCGCAAAATATTTAACCTGCAAGAAAGCAAACATCCTCCGAGTTAATTCCAGTCACTTTGGTTGATGAGCACAAAGATCCGTTGCACTGCTGATGCGACCCGTTCGCCAGTTATTCATTTTTTCTTGGTCATGCCTCACTTTTGCCGGTCACTTACACCGTCCGCGTCATTTTCATTGCAAGTTGATTATGATTCCCATAGGTGATAGATGCAGGGTACTGCCATCTTCTGCCTAATAATACAATATTTGACAGTATAGCCACAGTTGACCGTTACAAAAGCTGCAACACCACTTGCTGGCCTCGTAGCAGCAGTGTACCTAGTGAGCGGGGTGCAAAATGCATGCTTGGCCATAAAATTCCATTTCATCAGCAAAGAACAATAATTACAGGAACTGGTCATTTGAAGATAATGTGCAGCTTGGACCTGCTGACTATGCCTGCATAACAATGGCATATAAAGCACATCTCTTCGCCTATAAATTTCAGGTCTTGGCAATGCGCTGCAGTACTGTGCTGCAGTACTAAGAGCCATTTTGCTCATGCCAGGTCTTGAAGGACAGCAGAGGCATCGTTATTCCAGTATGTCCATGGTGGGTGACTGGAGTGTAAGCCACCAAAACAAAGTGGTAAAACCGGCGTGTGCTGGAGCTGGAGTAAATGGGCAGTTTCGGGCAAGTGATAGAAGAGGCAATGAGGGATGCCTCCACATGTTGATGCACTCCACACTATTTACTCCTATGTGCCTCAGACTGCTTTGAAATTGAAAAGGTCTGCGGAGTCTGTCAAACCTGAGGCACACCTCCCCGGCCTGTTAATTCTTTACATATACAAATAACACCAATACACCATAAATGCAGGTTTTGAAATCGTCAAAGTTGTAGGATTATGGTTCAACATCAAACCTAGTCTGCGGCCAACCTGCTTTACACCCAACAGCTTTAATACCTGCAGCCAGAAGGATATAGTACCAACAAGCGAGAGAAATTGACTTCCTGCCAGACCGCATACAAAATAAAAAACAACGCCAAAACGGATTGAGCCTGCGTGCATGAAAAAGAAGACTCCAGAATGGGGAGCTGGTCTAGAAGCAGGTCTAGCCTTGCAGCGTGACCACCTGCTGCTTCACAAGAGCCACTGGCTGGTCATTTTGGTCCTTGTAAATTATTCCTGGCCGAAGGCAGAACACAACCACTCTGCAAGGAAAAGAAGGTGATACGATGGTAAAGGTTCTATTCCGTTTGCATCATGAGATGTGGAGGTGCGTAACTTACAAGGCCTGATCACAACTGCTAAACAGCTAGAGTCACAACTGCTCAAAATAACTAAGAAAGAAAGGCAAATGTGAGGACCAAGGAAACAAAAGGATGAATTCAGCAGTTTTTGCAAGATGAGGTCATGGTTACAGGAATGCATTTAATTATGCGATGCAAAGCAACATGATGCATTCTGCAGCGATTTCAACTTGTTCTATCCTTTCACATTTCACAAACTTGCAGTGCTAATGCTTACTCATCCCGCTACATACAGCTAATTATAACCCACTTCTTATAAGAACAGTTTCGGTAATACCTACTATCCTCTCACCTCTCCTGCACCTCGCTTCCAGGCTGAGCACACAGAACCTTCAGAGGCTCATCACACAGCTTTTGGTCAAAGGGCACAGGCTCAGGCATGAAAGAAATGTGGACGCCTGGGAGGCTGCCGACCAGCAGATGAAGCTTCACAATTAGGCGGGAGAGCTCAAGCATGCTGTTCCAAAGAGGCAGAGGCATTGGTCCAGGCAGGATTATAGTTGAGAGCTTGTGCTTTTGATCCTCAAACAAGTGAAGGATTTCTAAGGAGAGGGAGTTGGGGCCTAGGCATTGCTGTTGCTGCTGCTGCTGCTGCTGCTGCTGCTGCTCCTGCTGCTGTTCAGCACCACAGTATTTCAGATACCAGGCACGGAACATGGCTGTGCGTGTGTGAGCTGCTGCTGCAAAAACACCCTGATCTGCGCTGACCTGTGTGCATACAGAGCATGTGTACAAATGTATGTACGTGCTTTTTGGCAAAGTTCATATGCTATTTGAGGATCTTCACCTCAGTAGAGGAGTTTGATGGTACTCGGTTTCTTAATGTGGGGATGGCATTCACTGCCTGTATATTTTTTTGTTGGTATCAATAATTTGATTTTGTTCCAAGATTGTTTTTAAAGAGACAGAGTTCTAACCAGAAAGGTTTTGACCTAGATTATTTTGCACGTACCTGACATGCGTCCTCAAAAGCAGTGATGTCTGGCCAAGATAGCTGCTTGGCATTGTCGAGACAGCATTTCAACAGGTGGTGCTGCACAGCTGCCAAGGCAAGGGTGGTATTCTGGCTGCCACAAAAGTGGATGAAGGATCGGGGACCAGCTTGGCACCAAGTGCGTATCTGCAGATTTAAAGCAACCAGATTCAGCAGTCTGACTTTTTATGCCAAGGAAACCACTGATACTTTAAATGCTTTTGGGTTCTTGGAGAGTAAGCAGAAGAGGGTAAGAGATCACTTTGGCACTTTAAAAATTACACAGCGCAGAATGCAAGCATATATTGAGTTGGGTGCAGACTTGCTAAGAACCTGCAGCGGTTGTATGTATTATGAATTATGGCACATACAGACCTCCATGTGCAAAGTCAAACACAGGAGCCCGACCATCTGAGTCGTTGGAACAGCAACTCAAACGGAAGATGAATTGCTGCTCCTGTTGGTATCAAGAGCTCATATCTTTACAAGTGGAAAGTAGTACTTTTTTTCTCACCCTAGGGTAACCAAAGCATGATCTGTGCAGGACATTCCTGCCCAGACCCATTCCTAGCCAGACATCTTACCAGTGGTACTTGCACTATTCCCGCTTTCAGAATCATTCTAGAGACACGCTCCACTTCTAGGGCAATGCTCTCAACCAGCATGCGCTGCTCAAGGCTGCCAAATCCTGCTTCAAAGCTCAAGCTGGTGACTGTGGCAGGCGTGGTGTATGAGCCAGGGGCTGAAGTGCTAGTCTCTGATCTTGCTGCTGCTGCACGAAGCTGATCCACTTCTTTCTGCAACAAAATCAAGGTTTACAGAATTCTGTAAAACACATCAGTGTTGCAGAACGTGAGGCAGTAACCCAGCTGTACATATTAAAAAGCTAGGCAGACTGAGGTGCTGGCCCACAAAACTGGAATTCTTAAACCGTCTGCACATAGGATATTCTGAGCAAGAGAGTTTGGAACTTGCTGAGATCAACGTGTAACACTATTCTTTTGATTTATTGCAGCAGTACTGTCATGGCAAAGTGGAGTCACCCTGTCACTTGCAAACGTGTGTTAAAACTGACCTGAAGAACGAGTAGGTCACTCTCAATTGTGTCCTTCTCCCAGATTGCTGAGGCAATGCGCTCCTCGGCAGCCAGTCTTTCGTCTTCCCAAGAAGCCTCTTTAGCCTTGGCTTCTTTCTTGCGCGTGCTGAGAGTGGCCTCCAGATCAGCAACACGAGCCTGGTTAAAGAAAATTGGTCCTCTAAACCAGTATTTTTAGCAAATTTCTGAGTGCAGCGCCAGCTGCCGATCTTTTATTCCAGCACTTTTTGCTCATCTTCACGCTTCCTAGGCGTTTGAAAACTCCTTGCATAGTTACAATCAACAATAATTCCTGAAACTCATTTCATCTCGTCTCATAGTGCAAAATGATGGGATAAGGTAATAAGATAAAAGGTAGTATCCCATATCCCTGTCAACCTGCCCAACTCTGTTTCACACCACACTCACAGCACCACAACTACTGCTCACAAGAAACCCCAGCCAGTCACTCTTTCCCTATCGACTGCCCCCTGCACATTCTTATTCCCTGTCTATTGGAAGTGAATGTAGCCTCTACATCATTATAATACACCTACGCAAGCAAGGTTCATTGTACCTCATTAAGCGGTCACATAGCAGAGAGCCCTACTTGAGGTTAAGGCTAGCTGAAATTACCTGCGCTGTTTCTAGGCGCTGCTGAAGGTCACGGGCTTGTTTCTCAATTTGCTTGCCTGTGCTTTTGAGTGTGCTGATCTGAGCAGCCTGCTGCTGTTGCTGCTGCTGCAGCTGTTGCAGGCACTTTTGCTGTTCTTGCTCCTGTTGTTGCTGTTGCCTCTGTTGCTGCTGCAGCTTCTGTTGCGGCTGCTGTTTCTGTTGCTGCTGCTGCCCACTACTGTCTCCGCACCTGCAAACAGATGCATGATGGGAGGTATGCGCAAAGCTGCTATTCAGTGTGCGACAGTTCAGTGTGCAGTAGAGAATTGTCCCTTGGGAAGTTACGGAGCTTCCCACACTTGAAGAGCAATTGCCACCGCCTATTCATTGCTGATTGTCAGAACAGCAAAGCTTTCTAGATCTGACTCACTTACATGCAAAGGAGATCGCAGGTCGCCTAGTATGTAGTGGAGCAAGCATAAGAGATCACATGCAGACCAGCTGCATCTAGAAGAATATGAAATTATTACGATCGAACTGTGCGCTGCACATCCTCCTGGGTGCCAACACTGAGCACTGATTATTACAAGACAGTAAGGCATGGTATTATGATCCTGCAATCATGATACAGGCTGCAAGGAATGAGTATGCATGCTTCTTATATTCCCCAGTCCTTACAACTGCACTCCTTTATTCCTCATGACAACAATCTTTTGCAATGCCTTCCTGCAACACACAATGCAAAGGCCATTCATCAAATGAACACACCTTCCCCCAGTGAGAAAGGAGAAAATGCCACGATTTTGCTTTGTGTTGGGCTCTTGCTGCTCTTGCTGCTGTTGTGGAGGATCGTTTGCTGGCCTGGTACGGTCCATGCCGTCTTGCTCCTCAAGAGGCGGCTTGGAAGGGAATGGCTGCCACGCCTCTAGTGCCTCACTGTTGAAAAGCGGGTGCTGTGGCTTCTGCTTTGGCTGCTGCTGCATATATGTTTGGGGAGAAAAGGGGGAGGAAATGTTGCCGTTCTCGGGTGCAGTGCCGTTCTGGTTGGCTGCGGCCTGAGTGTAAAGGCATTCAAGTTCATGCCACATAATCACGTGCAATAATTAGTTACCTGAAATTAAGAGGGGGAGCTGGATTTTCTAGGAATTATGTTGAAACAGCCTCTCAATTTCTGCTGCAGATGTACCGCCAGACAATACGTGAGGCAGCCGATGAGCGGACTTACGTGATCCTCATGAAGCAGACCTTCCTTTACTGTGCTGCTCTCTGCGCGTGGGTGTGCATAAGTGTGTGTGTGTATATACATGTGTGTGCATGTATGTATATGTGTGTGCGAAACCCACCCATATTCTTGCCGTCCTGCTTTTTAGCTTGTCGATTTCTGCGATTCCTGCTGGTCATTAAATACTTTTAAAAGTCCATCGGCGTTTTCATACCCGGCGTTTTGTGACGGTCCGTGAATTTTGTCTGTCTGCCCCATTAATAATATTAATAAAATTGATGTAATTTTAAGATGGCAATGCGCAACTCCATGATTCAGCCGGCCAAAAGGAATACGATTGTTGGTGTGGACCTGGTATGTGGGGGCCTGGCGCGTTTAGAGAAGAGAGGCATTGCAATTGGCATGAGTTTGTATTGCCCATGAAACTCCCTACAAATGTGGGAGCACCACAAGATCTGGAATAAAAACATCTGCTGTTCCAAAAAGTGATATGCAATGTGGCGTGCATCTTCCCTGCTTGCGCTTAGGGGACGTATGGGTCAGGGTTTTCTGTTGGATTCGCGCGTGATGGCCGGCAGCACTTTGTCGAGGTACTACAACGGCCTTCTGAATGTGATGAAGTATAGTGCTGTCACAGCCTATGTTTCATCGCAAGAGGGTTCTTTGCTGCTGCTGTGGGGATCTTGCACGCAGTCTGTTCAACTCTGTGTATTCTGCTTCACATTAAGGCAACCTCTGGACGCTCATCAGTTCTGGACGCTCTGTGTGCCTATGCAGTTTGAGGATTGGCCTGACCAGCCCCAGCCGTACCCAAAAACTCTATCAGGTGAGATATTTGCATGCACAAAAGAAACTTCAGACGTAAGCACCTCGCTGTTTGGTTGTACATCTAAAAGATAATAGGGAGTTTGAAAGTTATCAAGTTGACATACGGCACCAATCTGATCTAGACACCCCTGTACAAGAGGTGATTGGCATGCACAGTGCTTCCAGCCATCCAGACTGTCACTTGGCAATATGAGTGTGTTACTACGTTTCATGTTACTACGTTTTATGTTACTATGTTCCATATAAAATTATATATATGCATATGCATATCATTACACTAACGGTCTGCAATCATGTTCTCCCTCTGCTCAGCGTTGCTGTACAACAGCAGCAAGCAGGTCTTGTCCATAGGCTGGACCGCAGAAAAACAAATGCAGGAGATGCCCGAGCAAGAGCAGGCTCAGCATCAGTAGGTTATTTACGCTGTAGTTTTTCTGAAGTGAAAACAAGCAGCAAATGTTTCTCACCCTTTGCAGTCGTTATAGCATACCGGGGACTTCTTGTTTGCCTTGACATTGAAAGGAAAAGCGCTGTTGATAGTTTCAGCTTGACATTCACCTTTGCTCTTTTTCCCGTACAACATCTGCAGGCTGGTCAAGGGGTCGCTCTTCAAGCTGGGAATGCACGACACTGCGACGGCATCCCGCCTGCCTTTTGGGCTCACCCCTGGACAGGCAAGGAAATGTTTTTCAGGGGGATGTGGAATAAAAAAATGAATGTTTGCCTGGTATTGATACTACCACCAACAAAGCGCTGCTTTGTGTGTAGGTGGTGGGGGATTTTTTGATCCACTTGAAGCCCATCATTCTTGACTATTTGCGGCAGCGTGTTGGCCTAGGAGCAGCAAGGCCGGATCAGATTCAGTGGTACGTTTCCAAGGTCTAATGCTGCTTTGACTTGCACGTAAATCTCCCGTAAATTGAAAGTTCCATAAATCAGAGAGCAAAATTCAAAAGCAATTGAATGTACGTACAATCCAGGTGCCTCACCCTTCCTGCCATGTGGACAGATGAGGCAAAACAAAGTGAGTAGAGCGTGTTTTTAGCGTAGAGCTTCAGCAGCAAAGTTGCTGTGACAATAGCCAAGCTTTGGCCTCAAGCGTTACTTTTTACAACCAATCATTCCCAATGAACATATCGTTAGCTCCAAAGCCTGTACATTTAACACACTGTCCCTTAATTGAATGTTATCACCTACTTCATTTCAGTCATGAGGAGGGCAGCCCTTCGAGCAGGCCTCATCCGGACAGAAGACAGTGGTAAGTTGCAAGTTTGAAGGGAAACTCAAAATGGCATTGTAGGCGTGGACTTATTAGGTCTGTTTCGGAATAGTATGATTGACCAATTCTTCACAATCTATCCTCAAATCAGATGCGCTGTCCCTCATCTTGGAGCCTGAAGCAGCTGTGCTCTACTGCCTGAAAAATGAGGCCCCCCGCTTGCTCCCAGGTGAAATGCTAGCCTGCAAACTTGATTTACCCTTGTAAAGACGAATGCTTCTGATAATCGCTAAGGCAATGGAATGACATGATACACGTTAAACCGTATAAATAACTCATACGTTTGCAATTTGGCAACCTTGGCTTTGTGATGCCTCAGGGGACACTGTGATGGTTTTGGACTGTGGTGGTGGCACAGTTGACACCACAGTGCACAGCTGCAAGAGCAGAGGAGGGGCCCATGTATTCCTCGAAGAGGCAGTGTGTGCTGATGGCAAGTGACATTCCTTTAATTTTGCTTTCTACTTGCTAGATCCAGCATGCTGCTTGATGTCCATGTACTGCACCTTTCTTTTGGACCGCGCATTAAGCAAGTTTACAAAGCAGTACAATTCACGATGTTTTCCTACTTATCCACAGGCGCGCTCTGTGGGGCAACAAAAGTTGATGAAAATTTCATGTAGGTGAAAGTAGTTAATAATTTCACTCAGTTTGTCATGCATTCAAAATGCAAAAAGCTCAAGGCTCCATTCCTACTTAAAAACAACTGCAAATTGTAGATCTTCTTCGATTTGCAGATCCTGAGCACAAAGTAAGAGATTTACAGCTCAATGAAACTAGCACCTGCGTCTGCAGGTGCTTCCTGAGAGAACAAGTTGGTGCAGAAGCATACGAGTCTTGGGTCCAGAATTCACCGGCAGAAGTGGCAGTGACACTTGCCAAGTGAGTAAAGCACGCTTTCGTTGCTGCACTGCCTGAGCGCTTGATTTGTGCCTTACGTACATATCATCCCAGCATCTTAATTTCCTCTTTAGCAGTACGTCATTAAAGCATGTCGCAAAAATAAAATCGTTTGCATTTACAGGTTTGAAGCTGTGAAGAGACGCTTCAAAGGGCCACACGCTTGTTCAAGCAGCGCATCCAGCTTTGCTGACGACGAGCTTGGGGATCTCAACCTTGACGATGTGGAAAGGTAGACGCATGGAAATTGCATACATCTCCAACAATTTCTACTTTGTGCAATGCAAGTTTGTCAAAGTGGCTGGGCTCACATCTGCTTAGATACTCATTTTGATATGCATTCACTGCAGTGCACTTTACGTGACTCGTACAATTTCTTGTGTGCACACAGGATCCCTTTGATGCCCGGACTGCACGCTCTGATGCACGAGGATGACAAAACAAGGCTCCGCTGCGAGCAGGTGCCTTGTTGCGCAGCATGTTCATTGAACAAAGCGGCAATAGATGCAGTCTTGCACGAGATATGCTTCACGGCACGGATTGCGCATCAGACATCTGGCTAGAGTGCAATTGACTTGTCTTATTGTGCAGGAGTCGGATACAGACCTGGATTTGGACCAGGAATGCCTGTCAAAGCTCTTTGCAGGCCCGATTGAAACTACGATTGATCTTGCCAAAAGGCAGCTGGCTTCACTTGCCACTAAGTGCTCAAAGGTCAGATGACAACTTGTGCCGTTTTGATTTGCTGTGTTTGTAACTGTCACATCATTTCTGTTCCTATGTGTCACATCACGCAGGTGCTCATTGTGGGAGGTTTTGCCTCTAGCCCCTACCTTCAGGTATGGAAATCAATCTGCAAGTCAGTCATCGCTGTAAGATATGTCATTTATCACCGTAAGATATTTCATTCTATCATCACTTATCGCTGTAAGATCTGTTTTGTCAACAATAGAAATGTCCCTGCATTTTCCATCACTTCATGTGCAGGCATGTGTCCGTGCTGCATTGAAGGATGATGTCGGCATCATTGTCGTCCCTCCACGACCTTATGCAAGTGTGCTGCAAGGTGGGTGGCAAACTTCATAAACAGGTAGCAGGCCTTCGTCAGTCACCACTTCCATACATAGATCATAAAAACTTTGCAGGCAATAAAAACCATTCCCCTCATTGATCAAGGAAAAGAAAGCCACATCGGCACCATGAAATCCACCTGAACTGAATGCATTTATCAATTGCTGCCATGCCAACTTCTTCGTATAAAATGTGTATCCTTACAGGAGCTGTGCATTATGGCACAGACCCAGATCTGGTGCATGCAAGGAGGGCACGCATGACATATGGCGTGCGAGCATGCATGCCGTACGAAGAAGGTAAGCAAGCCAGATGTAAGTCATTGTGAGCACACACTGTGCTAGGGAAGCCATTTAGGGCTTGCAGTACCAAAAAACAAAGTCTTGTGCTTTTGCAACTCTAACCAGTTCTGATATTTTGATCAGAGCAAGCATGACCTTGTTTGCTTTGTAGGTGCCCCCGGCAAATTCTGGCATGAAGAGGAGTCTTGCTTCTTCTCAGACGCCGCATTCTCTCCGTTTGTATTCCGAGATGAGCTGGTAAAACCTACTCTGCCAACAGCTTTTTTGTTTTTCAAGTGTGGCCACAATGTAATTAACTTGAGTAATTGACTGTAGTTGACTATAATTGACTGTAATTGACTGTAATTGACTTGTGTGCAGGTAGAGAGCAACCAGATGGTGGATCACTACTTCATCCCACTCTCAGCAAATCAGCCCAATGTAGAAATTGAACTGTATGCAAGCTCCAAGACAGACATCCAGTGAGTTTGCTTTTTAATCAAACATCAATATGTGACTTGTTGGATTTGGCCTGACTGGAGGTTTTATCTCATTTGTCATCAGGTAATTGCAAAGTGGGTTTCTGGATTTCCTTGAGATATATCCTATCTTTGCACTTGCTCTTCAGGTACATTAGTGAGGATGACGACGCAACTCGGTCAGTAGGGAGCATGCGCATTGAGCTGCCACCAGGTGTGTGTGTGATGTCGTGATGTCATAACCCAGGTTAAGAGGATAGTTTTGCTTCTTTGCAAGCTGAGATGACTCGACAAGAGAATACTTTTATTTGCATGCAGGAAATGCATGGGTTAGCTAACAATGATCTGTGACAAGTGCAATTGAGACCCCTCTGCCCATAAATGAAGTATTCGGCAACAAAATTTGGCAAATAACAGGCTAGTGAATAGAACATTTTTAATGCACATCAGCTTGTCATGCTAGATCAGTGGCACAGAATAATCATGTAATTTTTCCAGGGATTTATAATGCGATATATGATATATACTGTACATTTGTTTGCTTGTTTGGCCAGAATAGACGGTCCTCTTGTAGCAAACATGCTCTTTACAAGACACGCCCATCATCCTAGTGTGCTGCTTGAGCCATCGCCCCCTTTCACGTTGAGAGGGGATTGGGACGTTTAACACACATTTATTGGGGAGCTTTGGCAGGAGACGGGCGATCGGCGTGACCACACACACATCTGTACCTGCCTTTAATTCCTTGCTTAAGCTAGTGGCATGATTTGTCACTACAGGCTTTGTTAATCAATCAAATGGTTACAGCTTGTCTTCTTCTTTAGCTGCCGTGTCAAACACATTTTCCATGCTTCAACTGAATTCCCACTGCCATTCCCATTAGCCAGATATACACCAAGCAAACAGCTCTGTCGTGTCATATTGCAGGCTCAGCTGACAGGGTCATTTGCGTCAAGTTGCTGTTCGGGCAGACAGAAATCCGTGCCAGCGCAAAGGACGAGGCTTCTGACCAAGAGGCAAGCATGTCTTTGCGCTTTGCGCGCAAGAATGCATAGGTGCTTTGGCTTGGGCATTGAAGGTCTTAACTTGTATAACTATGCATTGGACATTAATTGCTTGTCACCAGTATTTGCCCTTTGAATAATTATTGATTTGCTTCGTTTGAACTGGTGGTGTACTATGCTAACCATGTGTGAGTGTGTCACCCTGTGCCTACTGCTAGGAGACAGCTTGTTTTTTTTACTGCTTGTACGATTTGACATCTATATACCATTCTGCGCTTTCCATATAGCATGGATAGGAATGTTTTTTTGGCTCGGCTCAGTAGGTTTTCTCCTAACACTTCCTTCGAAGCTTGGATTGAATTTTGTAGAATATAATTTGTTTGAAAGCTACACTACGCTAGGATTGTTGGCTCTGCCAGTGTAAATTTAAATGCGGCTCTAAAATCCTGAAACGCGGCCCTGAATCCTATTAGAGGAATCTAAAAATGGCAAGAATAGTAAAACAGCTCGCTCCTGCTCATTCTTCGTGAATATAGGCAGCAGCAGCCAGACAGCTGGTCTTTAAATACTCCATAGGAAATGTATTGCAGTACTTCTCATCTCCACTTGTGACACACGCACTACTACCTTGCACACCCTCCACAAGTCCTCACAAGGCAGGCATTCGCATATCAGCAGGGCGGTTTATCTATCCAGATGGAACAACATCAGTTTCATCAGGAAATTCATCGCTTTATATCCTAGGGTCATCTATCCTGGATGCAGGCCCGGATATACATTGCACTGAGGCTTGTGAACTTACACAATCTGCATTCTCGTTTCTTTGAGGCTCGTGGACGCACACTTTATGCCATATTGGTTTGTATTACCTTTGCTGCAAACCTGATGGCAATTCAAGCTCAGTTTATTTGTGAGTGATTGAGGCATTCAGACCAGTAAAAAAAGTAAAAGTAAAAGTCTACGTCGGAAAACACCAGCGTGCTCTCAACTGGTGCACACAGAGCCCCACCGAAAACGAAAAAAGAGAAATAACAGAGACGAGTGAGTATCTGGCAGGTTGTCAGCCATGCAAACCGGCCTGTGCCTAGCCCTCCTGAAGCCAGCCGCTCTACTACTAACGCCCCCATCAGATCCCCTAATATCACTGTTGTTGAATTGTATTTTTTGTTTTGTTTTTGTGATTTTGTTTTAAGCTTTTTATTGCACGGCAGAGTCGTGCAATGGTTAGTCTGTGCACTTTATTTTAAGGGATCCAGGTTTAGCAGAGGAGTTATGGTTTACTGGTTGTAGATTGTGCACCCGATTTAAGGAGTATAACAAGAAGTGTGACTTTGTTGTTCCTAGATATGCCTCGGAGGCTCCTTGTTCGTAGACGCTCGATAAGCGGTAGATGTTGGTGGTGCGCTTTATCTAATGTTGTTAACTGTTGTGGGTCTATGTCTGAGCAGTTGTTAAATTCTACATGGTGTATTTTTCTGGCCCTTGGGGGAACTTGTTTGGGGTCCAAATACCTGCCTCTTTCTTCAATGGGCATGACAAACACGCCATCTGGACGGTTTTGATGTCTAGATGGAAAGTTTTGTGAAGTTGGGAAAACCTGATCAGGAAAGTTTCTTTAATGTCATCGGGGGGTTCAATGTTAAGGTCACATAGCTTCTCATTGTTACAAGCATCCATTGTAATGACTGCTGAGCCCAGCTTGCCTTTGCTGATATCTTCCCCACAATGGATATCTGCGTGGTGGTGCCGGTTTATGTGCGTTCTCTTCAGAATATGGTTGTTGCACCTAAGAAGCATGTGTGGAGCATTGTCTAATCCTTTAAACAAGGGGCAGGTGGCAGGGCCTGTCATGTGGCTGAATCTTTTGGTGTGTTTGTCTGTGTGTATTGTATCCGTCCTATACTTTAGATTTTGTTCCTGTTCTTTAAAAGTCACATTTGGCATGTACCAGAATTTTTTACTAAGTTGGGCATGAGCAAGTGGCTTTGTACTTGGTTGTTGTGTGTAAGGGTCGGGTTGTACTGTACGCTCAAGCTTGTCATGCAGTTTTTGGCTGGGCTGATAAAACAGTGTATCTGTGTTAGCTTCACCGAGTGGTGATGGTGGGCGTGCATGGAATGTTTCTCAGCGGAAATTTGCCTTTTGAGGCATATATAGTTATTTAACCTTACCTAACCTTACCTTACCATAGAATATTTTAGCTTGTCCTGTGGGATACTCAAAACTCGTAGCTCTTCTGCTTGGGAGCCATCTTTGTTAGGCACGCTTAGCCAGAACAGGTCGTAGAAGGGGTCAGTAGCTGGTTGGAGGGAAATGTCAGAATTTTGATTGACTGCTGCTTTGTGTGCTAGGTGGTCCGCACCTTCATTGCCAATATTACCAGAGTGGGATTTTACCTTGTAGAAAGTGATGGTAGAAGGTGAAGATTGGATTTACAATGTCCTTGGATAGTTTCCTGTGCTAATGGTGGAGTACAGCTGGCAGCTATTAAAGTTCAATATTTGTTTTCAGCCTAGCAATTGCACTTTTTGACTGATGGCTTGACCTGTAAATTTGTAATAGTGTTTTCTCATTTGAAAGAGGGATGAGGCACTGTCTGTAGCAATTTCAGTGTTGCCTTTTTGCACCGCTACTAGCACAGCTGCAAGCTCGGCTCTAGTGATGGTGAGCGTGGGGCCGTTGCCCCCAGGGCAGTATTACTAAAAGTCCACGTAACTTTGAGGCAGTGGAGTGAATTAAATGGCTGCTTGGGACAGTGCCTGTTGCCCGTACTAGCAGAAGGATGATTTGGATCCATAACATAGGATGTGGTTACAGGCTTTTTCCAAGCTTCCGCTCAGATGCCCCATGTGCCCATGCGTCATATCACATAGCGATGTAACCTTACCTTCTAGCCACGTCAATAAGTAGCAAGCTAGGGGCACTAACGCCATGAGCATTTGTGGTGCCCATATATTTGGGAAAAGGTTTCCTGGCTCTTTATGGTATCAGGCGTGAAGCACTTGCAATACATTAATACATTGCTAGTTTGCATAGCACAAGGGCAAGTTGCAACAGCAGTAGGATAAAAAAATGGATGGTTCCACTCTTATTTACGGTCTAGATAGAAACCCCCAAAGTGGAGAAAGCAAGAGATGCACAATAACAGTATCGATACCCAATTGTCAGCCCACCACAAAGTCAAAACTATGATGCTGCACGCCTGTTGCCATCTGTTCTTTACACTTCGCTCGTTTACACCCTCAATCACACTAATTGATAGTATTAAAGGCATTCACGTCGGTCGGAAGAAGCGTACTTAAAGTCCCAAGTATCAGGTCCTCAAGTCCAAAAGAGAGAGCAGCATCCAACAGCGAAGCCTAACATGGATTGCTCTGTGAAAGCCCCTGTGCATCACGACACCTGATTAGTGATTTCTCCACTAATAACAGCTAGTTGTGCGGGTGCGCCTGGTGGTACATGAGCTCTTGGTGCTGAAGGTGCTGCCGATGCTGCTGAATGCCAATGCTTGTAGGGGGCTTGGGTTGGCGGTTCCGCTTGGTGTTGGTCATGATGGTCGTCAGGTCCTCCTGCAGTGTGTGTGTGTGTGTGTGTGTGTGCGCGTTTCTGTGTGTGTGCGTATGTGTGTGTATTTGTGTATGTGTGAGCGTGTTTGCGTGCCTTTTCGTGCGTACCTATGTATGGTTTTATCTTATAGTGTGTATATTGTTGTGTGTATGTGTGCATCTATGCATTCGTGTACATGTGTACAAAAGTGTGCTGTGGATGTGTGTGTGTGTTTGCTCGTTTCTTCCTTCTCGTGCATGCATGCACGCGTTTATAGACATCTGCCTGTATGTGTTGATATCTGCCTGTGTGTGTGTGTGTGTGTGTGTGTGTGTGTGTGTGTTGAATATGTAAAAGTGTGTGTCTGCATGCGAGTGATTACATGCTGTGCATACCTGAACAAGCTTGCATGTGTGTGTGGTTATGCAATCGTGAATGTGTGTATATGTGTTTGTGTTTGTGTGAGTGTTGTGTGTGTTTGTGTGTGTGTATGTGTGTGTGTGTGCGTGCGCGCGCGCACAATCGATTGTCAGGGAGTCTACCCTAAGCACATTTATGTGCGCTTGGCTCCAACATTAGCTTGGTCCAGTTAACAAGCGAGTTTCCGTTTCTCAACTTATTAAAACCCGAGCCTTTAACGCAGACATCCTCAAGATGAAGCCCACCTGGATCTCCGTTGGTTCTAATGTGGCTTGGTAGAAGGGGCGCTTGTAGGGCAGCTGAGGGAGTGGGGCCATCAGCACAGCTGAGCTTGTGCCACCAGTCAAAAGCTGTTTTGGCTTATAATTATTTCTGTTCTCACTCCTTCACTTTTTCTACAAACTCTGACCAAAAGTATCAATTTCATTTCTCATGTACTTTTCGCTCTAGCATGGAATGTGAGGATTGGTGGACAGAGGTGGAGGGCATAGCGCAAGTGCTGGAAGGCACCCAATTAGCAGGCCCGCGTCATGACGCCCGGTCAGTGGAGCAACAGCTGTTGGAGTTGCCGGAAACGCTGCCAGGGTTCTTGGTGCGGTGTTTTGAGTTCTGATGCTAGACGTGTAAAGGGTAGAGGTGTTTACGGTTGTTCACACGTGCTTCAGCCTACACACATCTTTACAGGACCTCCCACATCTACAGCGCCTCCGCTCTGCACTGGACGCCAGTGGCCTGGCTGCCATCATCAGGCAGGAGACAGCAAACCCAAGAGCGGATAGGTGCGGCAAAGACATACACACGAACACACTCACGCACACACGCACACACACATACACACACACACTCACTCACTCACACACACACACGCACGCGCGCACACACACACACACACATACACAAGCACACACACACACACACGCACACACACACACACACACACACACACACACACACGCACACACATTCACATACACACACCGCATTGAATTCAAGTCAGGGTTGGAGTAGGTTGTGCAGGTTTTGAGTGCACCTTTCATTCATAGGGTCATCTCAAATCGGGTGCAACATGCAAGCACGAAAGCTGAACTCCATAACAGCGTTTCAGCTCACAGCTATTTCTTTGCCTTGGAGCTAATGTGCTAGTAACAGTTCTGCTTCCTATTGCAGTGCAAATCTTGCCGTAGCTTTACATTAAAACGATTCAGAGATGAAAAACCAGAGCGCACTAGGATTCAGAAGTTCCTTGAATTTCTGTGGCGTACAAGTTTTATAATGTCAAGGGGCACCTCATACATGAAATTTGGATACAGACAGGCAAATGTCATGCAAACACACATAAGCTAAAATTCAAAACATAGTTGGCTCCTTTTCGGTACATGACACGGGGAGCGGTTTTCACTGTCTGCTCAGTTATTTCCTTTTCTCTACCAATACCACTAGCACCTGCTCCCCCCTTCTCAATGCTCCTCACAGAATTGAACACAGGTCATCAGAAGACCCCCTGGCTTCGCCTGACGCCGTGGGCAGGCTGCTGCGGCAAAGTGAAGGGCTGTTGGCTCATGCGTGCGATTCAGCGGTGACGCAGCTGCTTGCACAAGGGGGGGGCGACGAACAAGAGCTACTGCAGGACCCACGTTGGAGCTGCGTGCCTACGGAGCAGGTGGGCCTGGAAGACTTATGTAGCATAACATGCAGGCTTTCAGGTTCGTAGTGCATGAAGCACTAAGATTTGAAGGACAAACAAGGAACTGGCCGGACAAACAAGGAACTGCCAGATGGCATTGACACATGGCACAGCGGATCTTGTGGGGGACACGTGCTGTCCAGTTTGTACATTTGCCGCCAGTAAGGCCAATTCGATCATTTTTAGGGTGGCCAGAACCGTACATATGCACCTTATATGATTGTATGCTTTGTGGTTTCCCTGCCAAAAAAAGCATATATTCACCGTATGTATAGTTCAGGCCAACCTTACTCATTTTCCTTGGGGCGGTTGTACAGTGTGCACACCGTTTGCCTCTCTTGAATGTACGGGCATCCTTAAACCTCTCTCCCTCTCTGTGCCTTCCTGTTATCTGGATACCAGGAGCTCCAACAGCCCCTGCACAGCACAGCAGCAGCAGAGGAGGAGGAGGACTGCCAAGTGCTGCAGCTCTCTGACAGCGGCATCAGCTTGGAGGAGGGCTTGCAGGTGAATGCCATGAGGACTGAGAGGGGCGAGAGGGGCTCAAGGCTCTCCTGCCATAGTACTGGGTCTGAACAGCTTGTTGGATCTTTTACCAAGTTATGTTGTCTATTTGCGTGTGCAGGCGCTACAGCCGTGCTAAGATATTCTTTGCACTGGCACGTGCAAGCACACACACACGCACACACATGCACACACACACACACATGCACACATGCGCGCACACATACACATATACACACAACATACACATATGCAAACTCACACACTTACACACACGCACGCATACACAATTACACATGCACAACACCCACACATTTACCAGCACACGCACAAATACACGCATATTCTTGAGTGTGCGCACACATGCACTTCTACATGCGCACACAAACTAACATATTAGTCTTTTCATTGCATCAATGTACCTGTTTCATTTACTGCAAGGTCGGCGCCCCACCCGCCCTCGCTTTTCGAGGTGACGACGGTGGCTTTGGCATGCTGTCTGTGGAGGGCTCTGTGGAGGACCTGCTGTGCTCAGGGAAGGGCAGTGACAATGGCAGTAGAAGTGGCAGTGAGCTGCTGTTGGGGTTTGGAGGGGAGGCTGGGCAGACAGCAGAGGTGTGGGGCTGTGGGGAGG
>Ga0307960_1000373_pt1 | contig 25047 bp, 19 predicted proteins | sample OrgLakmetagen542_FD_201832 | JGI IMG/M metagenome (GOLD analysis project Ga0307960, IMG submission 201832) | Saline water microbial communities from Organic Lake, Antarctica - #542 | ecosystem: Environmental > Aquatic > Non-marine Saline and Alkaline > Saline | place: Antarctica: Organic Lake... | reverse complement strand
GATGCCGACTTCAATCATTACTATCGCTCGGAACAGTCGGAGTTCGAGGATTGCCGCAACCTTGAATGTCCGGCGCGGATCACGATCGACTGGCCGCCCATGCCTGACCGCGCAAGCGCCTGCGGTCGAAACGTCGTCATCGGCATGGTCGATACAGGCATCAATGACAGTCATGAAACCTTTGCGGGTGCGCGTCTCGAAGTGCGCCGTCTTTCACGGGACGACCTTGATCTGTCCCGTGCGATCCACGGAACAGCGGTTGCTGCACTTCTTGTCGGCGATCCGGCGACACGCTCGCCCGGCCTGGTGCCAGGTTCACGACTGATCGCGATAGATGCGTTCCACAGGGTCGGCGGTGACGAACGGGCCGATGTGTTTACGCTGGTAGAAGCAGTTGGTCTTCTGGTTGAACAGGAGGTCGGCGTCATCAATCTGAGCCTTTCTGGCCCACCCAATACGGTTCTTGCGGAGTTGATAAACAGGCTCGTGTTTGAAGAGAACATCGCTGTTGCTGCCGCCGTCGGAAATCTGGGTCCAAATGCCGGGCCGACATATCCCGCAGCCTATGAACCGGTGATTGCAGTGACTGCGGTGGACCGGACTGAGAATGTCTACAGGCGTGCGGTGCGTGGTCCGCATGTTGATCTGGCTGCGCCGGGTGTCGATGTCTGGACAGCGGCATCGATCAGTGGAGCCCGACCGAAGACCGGCACGTCCTTTGCGGTGCCGTTTGTGACAGCTGCTGTCGCGATGCTGCGTGACGCCCGCCCCGATCTTGGTGCGGCGGCAATCCAGGAAGAATTAAGGCGGTTGGCCGTGGATGCAGGTGACCCGGGTCCAGACCCGATCTTCGGTGCGGGGTTGCTCAGCATCGAGGGGCTTTGCGGCGCTGACGGCTGATCCCTGTGGGTCGGTGCCTTGACACTAAGACCGGCCGAAATACCGGTGAGGGCAATGGACCTGCGCCCCCCTTGGCGAGAGGCCGGTCAAGGTATGGGCCTGGCACAGCCAGCGGCACAGGGCAGTCGGGGATGCGCGCGCGGTTCAGCTTCTGGTCAGCTCGTGTCGGTAGAGTGTCGGGAAAAGGCGCAGGTCGGCCTCGGTAGAAAGTGGTCAGCAGAATCTCACCTGCTGACCACCCAGCTATTGCAGCCTACATCATGTCTTCCATGTCAGACACACTGCTGTTCCGGCTTTTTGCCGGCCTGTCTGCCACCATCGCCTCGGTGGTGATCAGCAGTCCGGCCACAGATGCAGCATATTCCAGTGCGATCCGGACAACCTTGGTCGGGTCGATCACACCGGCTTTCAACATGTCGCCATATTCCTCGGATTGCGCATCATAACCGAAGGTCTTGCTGGCGTTCTCGATGATCTTTCCGGCAACGACCGACCCGTCAACGCCAGCGTTTTCGGCGATCTGGCGCAGAGGAGCTTGCAGCGCCTTGCGGATAATCGCGATACCAGCGACCTGATCTGCGTTGTCGGCCTTGAGCCCTTCGAGCACCTTACCTGCGTGCACCAGTGCAACACCGCCACCGGGGACGACACCTTCCTGGACAGCTGCACGCGTGGCGTTCAATGCGTCGTCGACGCGGTCCTTGCGTTCCTTCACTTCGATTTCGGTGGCACCGCCGACCTTGATCACGGCCACACCGCCTGCGAGTTTGGCAAGACGTTCTTGCAGCTTCTCCTTATCGTAGTCCGACGTCGTATCCTCGATCTGCGCGCGGATCTGGGTCACGCGAGCTGCAATCGCGGCCTTGTCGCCCGCCCCGTCGATGACCGTCGTCGTGTCCTTGGTGATGGTGATTTTCTTGGCATCGCCCAGCATGTCCATCGTGACATTTTCCAGCTTGATCCCCAGTTCCTCGGAGATCACCTGACCGCCTGTCAGCACCGCAAGGTCTTGCAACATCGCCTTGCGACGATCGCCAAAACCGGGGGCCTTGACGCCAGCGACCTTCAGACCGCCGCGCAGCTTGTTGACCACAAGGGTCGCCAGTGCTTCACCGTCGATATCTTCGGCGATGATCAAAAGCTGCTTGTTGGCCTGCATCACCGCCTCGAGCAGCGGCACCATGGGCGCCAAGGATGACAGCTTTTTCTCGTGTAGCAGAATGACGCAATCCTCGAGGCTTGCGGTCATCTTCGCGGCCTCGGTCACGAAATACGGGCTAAGGTAGCCGCGATCGAACTGCATTCCCTCGACGACTTCGGTTTCGGTCTCGAGGCCCTTGTTTTCCTCGACGGTGATGACACCTTCGTTGCCGACGCGGGCCATCGCATCCGCAATTTGTTGGCCGATTGCAGCTTCGCCATTGGCCGATATGGTGCCGACCTTCGCAATCTCGCCAGTGTCGCCGACAGGGCGGGACATCGACTTGATTTCGGCAACCACGGCGACGACAGCCTTGTCGATACCACGCTTGAGATCCATCGGGTTCATACCCGCGGCAACGGCCTTCATGCCTTCTTTGACGATGGCTTGGGCAAGCACGGTGGCGGTGGTCGTGCCGTCTCCTGCTTCATCGTTGGTGCGGGATGCCACGTCTTTCACAAGCTGCGCCCCCATGTTCTCGAACGGGTCGGACAGTTCGATTTCCTTGGCGACGGTCACGCCGTCCTTGGTGATGCGCGGCGCGCCATAGGATTTGTCGATCACCACGTTGCGGCCCTTGGGGCCAAGAGTGACTTTGACAGCATTGGCAAGTGTGTTGATGCCCTTGAGCATGCGGTCACGGGAGTCCGTGCCGAACTTGACGTCTTTTACAGACATGTCGTTATTCCTAATTTGAATGTTTAAGGGGGCAGCGTCGTTCAGGCCATGATGCCGAGAATGTCGCTTTCCTTCATGATCATCAGTTCTGCGCCGTCGATCTTGATTTCTGTGCCGGACCATTTTCCGAACAGAACCTTGTCACCGGCTTTGACATCCATCGGGATGCGCGCGCCAGCATCATCCCTTGTGCCAGAACCGACAGAGACGACTTCGCCTTCCTGCGGCTTTTCCTTGGCGGTTTCGGGAATGATCAGACCGCCGGTCGTTTTGTCGTCGCCTTCAATGCGGCGCACCAATACGCGGTCATGTAGAGGGGTAAACGTCATGGAAATTCTCCTTCTTGAGATTTCCGGGGGGGGGTGGCATGCGTAGAGACGCATTGGCACTCGCCACACCTGAGTGCCAATGCACCTGAGATGGTTATGCGGACGGACCAGCGCTAGTGGTTTCCGAACTATATTTCTTCAGGGTCAACCATCTTGAACATTGGCACCGGGATAATCGGCCTTGCCGTCCAGCGCCTTTTGTTGGCCCCGCGAGACGGTCATGACCGGCGACCCGAACATCGCGTTGGCCGCAGCGAGGTCTTCGGCTGTATCGATCTTGGTCCAAGTCATCCCCGTGATGTCCAGCGCGTGAAAAGATAAACCGTTTTCGATCAACCGAGCATAGGCCGACTCATAATCGTCCTTCGCGTTCAGAGGGCTTGCCATCATCTCTTCCAGCTTTGCGAATAGCAGCGGCCCCGTAGCCGCACTGATCTTTTCAATGCCGATCGACGCGCCAAGTGCGCTTGCCGGATCAGTTGATTTTCCAATCTTGAAAACGCGCATCTGATCATCCGCGAAGATCTTGACCTTTTCACTGGCCAGCGCGCTGTTGCGATCCATACACAAAACGTCAGGCAGTTCGCTGTCGAGCAGGGCGCGCAGGAGTTTGGTCTCGAACACCACATCCGCATCGAATTTGATGAACTCGGACCTGCCGACGCCGGATGATGCCAGCATCAGTGAATATCCGGTGCTAGAGCGGCGGTATTGGTCGTTGATCACGTAGGTGACCCTGATCCCGCGAAAGGTCTTGTCGACGAACTTTCGAACCTCGTCCTCCCGATGGCCCAGCACCAGCACGAACTGGGATATGCCGCAACTCAGGCAATTGCGTATCGCCCGCTCAAGAATGACAGAGCCGCCGACCGACAACATACTTTTCGCGCAGTTGTCGGTCAGCGGGCTGAGGCGTGATCCGACGCCATCGGCAAGGATCACAGCCATCGGCGCGCGTCTCATCTCATTGCTCATTGTGTTGTCCTTTCGCCCCCGTTGCAGACCGAGGGCCTATTTTGAAGAGAAGCTTCGACGTCCGCCGCCTTTCCGATCACGCACGTGGTGTGGATATTCATCGAGAGGGGGCGGTGATCGAGTTGGAAACCAGGGCAGCGATATGCCGAAGGCGAAAACAATGTATCAGGTCGAGGCGGTCGCAGGCTTTCCGACGCGCGAAGCTATTTTCAAATTGTCACAAGCTCGATGCCGAGCCAGTGACTATCGCACGGTTGCACGCGGCATCCTCAGCATGTGCCCTCTGCTTATAGCGGAGATCGTTTTCTCAGGATATCCAAAACCGACAGGAATACCTGAGCAGAGTTTGGTGTGCGAACCTCTTGATTTTTGAACAACGCGCCCGGCCTGTCCTGCATCGGCATCAGGCAGCGCGAGACGAACAAGATCACGATCCAATAGGCATGCGGCAGGTTGATCGTCATCGCCAGACCGATGGACAACATCACACCAACGCCCGGAAACACGGCCAGCCGGATCAGATCAACCGAATTGACCGGGCCCGTCGCCTGATCGGTCAGGCGGGGACCGATGGAGATTCATTCGGCGAAGGTTAAACGGAAGGCTGCACCCGCGTTCTTCTTGCTATTGTTGACTACATCGCGTCCGCGCAGGTCCGACGTGAGCACGCCAGCCTTCAATTGAGTGGAACGCAGAGCCGGTAGATCACGCCCTCTGGATGATACTCGATCTCGCTGTCGCCTTCCATTTCGCTGCCCACCACTCTTTCCAGCAGCATCGTGCCGAACCCGTTCTGATCTGGTGGTGCGACCTTCGGGCCACCGCGCTCTTGCCATGTCATGAGGAATTGGGGCGGGTTCGCATCCTCGTTGATGCACCATTTCAGCGCGACAGAGCCTTCCGGTGCTGTCAGCGCGCCATACTTTGCCGCATTGGTCGCAAGCTCATGGAGCGCCAGACCCAACATGCGACCATTGCGTGCAGACAGGCGCACTGCGGGTCCGTTGATGACGATCTTCTCGGACCGCCGGCCCCGGTGTGGCGCAAGAATATCTTCGGCAATCTGCCGGGGATCAGCGACGTCACCGTCGTCCTCGAAGACAAGGCTTTCTGCCTTCGAAAGGGCCTGCAGGCGTCCCGTGAACGCGTCCCGGTATTCCTCGGCCGAGCGGCCCTCGACCGCCGTCTGTGACGCCAGCGCCTGCACGAGGCCAAGGACATTCCGCACCCGATGGCTGAGTTCGCGCGCAAGAACCGATTGTTCGCGCGCACGTTGCTTCATGCCGTCCTGTTGGCGCATGCGTTCGACCGCCAGGGCCAGCAGGTTGGCGTAGGTGCGCAGAAAGTCGATCTCGTCTTCGTTGAAATCGGACTGTTCGCGGGCATCGACCTCAAGGACGCCGAAAGGCTCGTCCTCGCCGACGATGATGACGTTGACCATGCTCTTGACCTCATGTCGCACGAGAAGGTCGGGGATGCCGAACCGGTCCTCTTGCGTGATGTCCCGGGACACGACCGGCTCTTTGGTGAGAAGGGCATATCCGGCTGGCGATTGCGCATGATCCGCCATGGTGGCGTGGCCGACGACGCCGGAGGCCCAGTTCACGCCGGCGCGCAGCAGAAAGTCGTTATGATCCGGACGGTGCTGCAGCACCTTGACCAGATCGATATCGAGAGCATGCGAGACAAGTTCTGCTGCCCGGGTCAGGAGCGCATCAAGATCCTGACAGCGGAAGGCGTAAGACCCGAAATCCGCAAGGGCCTTGCGTTGGGCCCGAAGATCATCTGACATGGGTCAGCCTTCCTTTCGCGCGGCGCAGACACTGAGCGCGCCACAGCTACAGTTTAACGCGTGTATCAAGAGAGAACCAAGACCTTGCAACCATCTTTGACACCGACGTGCCCTTCTTTGCGAATGGCTTGATGTGATGATCGGGATTTGCGACATGATCGGCCCCGGCGTGGTTTGATACAAGACACATCAATTTCCTATGACGATCTGAGCGGTGGTGACACGGAACTTTGCTATGGGCCTGATGGTTGGAGATATGCGTGTTCTGTCGAATAGGAGACCAGCCATGGCGGACAAGAACGATCAGCGAGCACTGACAGGTCATCGCATCCTGATCGTCGAGGACGAGATGCTGCTGGCGCTGGATCTTGAGTTGTTTCTCGAAAGTCAGGGCAGCAAGGTGCTTGGATCGGCTAACAGCGTCAAAGGTGCGCTTGCCATGGTCGACGTCGAACGCCCTGATGCCGTCACATTGGATATGAACCTCAACGGCGAGTCGTCCGCACCTGTCGCCGCAATCCTGCAAGAGCATGGCATTCCCTTCATTTTCGTCACGGGAGACGGCGGCAAGAACGTCGATTATCCCGGTTTTCAGGATGCTCCGCTGGTGAAGAAGCCCTACAACGCGGACGAACTTGTCCAGAAACTTGTCCAGCTCCTGGGGTAGGCTGCGGTAGAAGCTGAACCGCCCCGGTTTTACGGGAGACCTTAAACGAAATTTCGTGCATATGTCCCTATCATCGACCTTGATCTCGCCCTGAATCGCTCTCGAAACATCCAAGGAACAACCAAGCTCATGTCGAACAACCCTGCCTTCGTGATGTGCGGCGGCAACCCGGATGACTACGCGGACGTGGCGATATCCACCATGGAGCACCTGCCCTGCGGGGTGCTGTCACTGTCTGCTGGCGGGACGATCGAGTTCTTCAACGGGCGACTGTTCGACAGGTTTCCGATCAGTCTCGAGGACCTGAGCATCGGCATGTCACTTGAAGACTTCATCCATCTGATCGGACCACACTTCGGGTGGAGCGACCATCGTCAGGAGCGGGTCATTGCCTCGCACTACGCGTGGATGAAAAAGAAAGAGGCCACCGTTCTGAACCACCACTTCAACGACAACACTGTTCTTTCTGTCGGCTGCCAGCCGCGGCCGGATGGAGGCGGGGTCCTCACCTTTCTGGACAGCAGCGACCCGAGCAAGGAAGTCGTGGAGATCCGCAAATATGCTTTCCACGACCCGCTGACCGAAATCATGAACAGGCGGTCGCTTGAAGACCGCTTCACGCAAATGCAAGACGACGGATCGATGGTCGGCAAGGCACTACTTCTCGTCGATCTCGATATGTTCAAGGACGTGAATGACACCTACGGCCACGCAATAGGCGATGCGGTCCTGGTAGAGGTTGTCCAGAGAATGCAAGATATTGTTCAGGACGATGATCGGCTCTTTCGGTTGGGCGGCGATGAGATGGTCATCTTTCCGCAGCAAGCAGGTAACGGCGCGGCCCGGACCATCGGGGAAGAGATCGTGCGGGCCTGTTCGGAACCGATGTCGATCGAGGGCCTGAACATCGGCATTGGCGCGAGTGTGGGGATCGCGCACGCCGTTCCGGGCGATTGCGGCGGGGACCTTCTTGGCAAGGCCGACCTTGCGCTTTATGCAGCCAAAGATCAGGGTCGTGGGTGCGTTTCTGAATACGCCCCGGGAATGACGCACAAGCGGCGCCAGAAAGTGTGCAGCAAGCGCTTGGCATAGAAATGCTTCTGGCGGATGCGTGACGGCTGTCAATTCAGCTGGTTGTTGCCAGTTGCGACTGGCCAAAAGGTCAGGTCATCCGGTCAGCTACAGTGATGCGGCAGGCATTGATACGGGTTAGCCCTAGTTCTCAATTCAGGGTTGAGTCGCGTTTTTCATGAGCAGGACAGACCAAGAAAATGACTGGGTTTCTGACAACAGGAATTTGCGCAGTCCGGGCCTTTCCGGGATTTTTGCCAAATTGACATTCTGGCGAGCAAATTCGCTGTCGATGCAGATCGTGACGTCGCTGCTTATCCTGACGGCCGTAGGTCTGCTGAGCCTGATTGTCGTTGGTCAGAACGCAGTCAGCCTGGTTGATGACGATTACTCCAGCCAACAGGAGCGCTTTGCTACCCGCATTCTGAGCTCGGAGATGGCGGGTCAGCCTCACGATCAGCGCAGTGTCACAATCTGGGACGAGGCGGTCGTTCGGACAGCGGCGCGGGACCATGACTGGATGGACGAGAACATCGGCGTCTGGATGCACGGCTATTTCGGACATGACGAAACCTATGTCCTTGATCTGGACAATATGCCTTATCATGCCGCGATCCTATCCGAGCGTACCACCACTGACATGTATTCCGAGCGGGCTGGCCTGATCGCGCCGATGGTAACGCAGCTTCGTGCGACGATGGCGCAAGCAAGTGAAGGATTGGATAATCCCTACGAAGAACTTGCGGATGTGTCGGTCGTTGCGCCCCTGCGGTTCAGCGATGTGACGGCCATCGTCAGCGTGGTCCCCATCATCTCAGAGTCCGGGAACGTTCCGCAAACGCCGGGCTCGGAATCGCTGCATGTCGCGTTGCAATACGTTGATGCTGAACTCGCAGAGCAGATCGGTGCGCCGATTGAACTTCACGATGTGACCTTCGCACCAGAGGCACCCACAGGAGGGCAGGCAGGTGTTGCGCTGACCGATCCGTCGGGCGACGACGTGGCATGGCTGACATGGCAGCCTGAGCAACCTGGCACCGTTCTGCTGATGAAATTGCTGCCGGTTCTTGCCGCGTCGATCACTTTGGGAGCATTGATGCTGTGCTGGGTCGTGAAACGGCTGGTGCGGCTTTCGAGGCAATTGCAGGTCAGCGAGGCACAGGCACGCTTTCTCTCAAACCATGACGGGTTGACAGGTCTTCCGAACCGGACCTTGTTTCAGGATCGTCTGGCGCAAGCCATGCATGCCGCTGCACGCGACGGCAATTCGGTGGCAGTGGTCGCGATTGATCTCGACAATTTCAAACAGATCAATGACTCGCTCGGCCACCCGGCGGGTGACGAATTGATCCGGCAGGTGGGAAATCGGCTGGTGGATCTGGTTCGGGCAAACGATACCGTTGCCCAGTTTGGTGGCGATGAGTTCATGATACTCATGCGCGACGTGGCTGATGATGATCAGCTGCTGCGCTTTTGCGAGAGGATCGTCGAGCACCTGTCACGTTGCTACGAGCTGCTCGGGAATTCGAGCGTTATCGGGGCCAGTGTCGGTGCGGTGCGGGCTGGGACCGACGATGAGGATTGGGAAGAGTTGATGCGCTGTGCGGACATCGCCCTTTACCGCGCCAAGTCCGATGGAAAGGGGCGCTGTAGCCTGTTCGAAAGGAAAGTTGACAAGATCGAGCACGAGCGGAACCAACTCGAAAGCGACCTGCGCACGGCTCTGACGTCAGGACATGGGCTCCATCTCGTCTACCAGCCATTCTTCGACGAAAACGGACAGATGAAAGGCGCGGAAGCCTTGTGCCGATGGGACCACCCTCAGCATGGCGCGCTTTCGCCCGAAATCTTCATCGGGCTTGCCGAACAACGTGGTTTGATCGACCAGCTTGGTCGCTGGGTGCTGGAAACGGCCTGTCAATTTACAGCCGGCACCAGCCTTGCCAAGATCGCTGTCAATGTATCACCCATGCAACTCAGAGATCGCGAATTCGTCCCGATGGTGCTTGGCACACTTCGGAATGCGGGGCTTGCACCGAAGCGTCTTGAGCTTGAACTGACCGAGAAGGTTCTTCTGGACCAGTCCACCGACATCCAAGACAAGATCATTCAGCTTCGTGCCGCCGGCATCACCATCGCGTTGGACGACTTCGCCACCGGCAATTCATCGTTGCAATATCTACGTGATTACCGGGTCGATTCCATAAAGATCGACCGTTCCTTTGTCGCGCGCCTTGGTAAAGATCAGGAAAGTGACCATCTGGTGCAGGCGATGTTGGACCTGGTGCGCACGATGGAAATCAACGTGACTGTCGAGGGGGTCGAAACCCGGATGCAGCATGACCTCCTTGCCTCCATGGGGTGCAAGTCCTTTCAGGGCTATCTGCTTGGCTACCCTATGAGGCCCGAGCAGCTGACGTCCCTTATCGCGAACGAGGACACTGAGCCTGTGGTGTCTGCCAGAGTGCCCGAAAAGGCAATGTAGCTGAGATCTGCACGATGGGCATGAATGGTCCCATCTCGCTGCGACATTGGCTGCTCTTGCGGTGCGCATCCGCTTGGGTTGCTGGCCGACAGGGCCAGCCTTGAATCCGGTCGAAATGCTTTCGCCGCGCTCTGTCAGAATTAGATCGCACGGGAGGCAAGGCGGGCGCCACTGCCTGTGCCAGCACACTGTTTGTGCTTCACAAAAATGAGTTTCCGCTTTTCTAAAGTGAACACGGCGGCAATCGGGCGTGCAGTTCTACACTTGCCGAAAATGTGAGCCGAACCAGCGATATTTCGCAGTATCAAAGTCAATCATGCGACGCAGTGTTCGTTGTCGGTGTGGTGGCCGCGTCCCGGTCGCCACGGCGGCAGACTTGTCTTTTCCGTCTGCTGCCACAGTTTCCCGCATTGTCCGATCAGATGTGGAAGGGCAGGTGTCACCGTTTCTGGCAGCCCAAGGACAAAGAGTAGGTTGGCCGGAACAGGCTTTTAGAAGTGACTGACAAAGAGGCGGTTTTTCGATTTGGCGCGAAGATTGGTGGCGTAAACTTGCTGAGGATGAGTTTTGCAACTCAGGTGATCTTGCGCCTTGTTGCATTGCAGAATTAAGGAAGCATGACTGACCTGTCGCTTGAGAATCCGACAGTGTCCTTGAAAGGTATTCGGAATTGAATTTGGCAGACACGCCAGCGCGGAAAACGGCCCGCTTACATCGGCGTCTTACCCGCCGCATATTTCTGGGCTCAAGTGTCGCGACGCTGGCACTCATGTCAGGACGTCCTATTGCAGCACAGACCGGGGAAGGCGCGGACTTCTCGTTCGACGGACTGACCGAATCCGCCCGCACCGCCGCCTTGCGCCCCCATGCAGAGCCGATTGTCGCGGATGACGTGTTTGCCACTTTGGACTACGACGACTACCGGATGATCCGTTTCCGCACAGAGCGGGCCCGCTGGTCCGACACGGATGAACCCTGGCGGCTCCATGCGTTTCACACTGGCTGGCTTTTTGGCGAGCCGGTCACGATGTTCGAGATCGTGGATGGCAAGGCGGTTCCGATCCTCTTCACGACACGTGATTTCGAATACCTTGGCGACCTTGCCGATCGCGTGGCACCTGAAATGCCCTTGCCAGGGGTCGCGGGGTTCCGGCTGAACGGCCCCCTGAACCATCCCGCCCGCTTCGACGAGATCGTGTCCTTTCTCGGTGCAAGTTACTTTCGCGCGCTGGGGCGCGACAATCGCTACGGGCTAAGCGCGCGGGGGCTGGCGTTGAACACGGCAGGTTCCGAACCTGAGGAATTTCCCCGCTTTTCCGAGTTCTATATCGAGCTTGATCCCGCAGGCGGACCTGTCGTTACCGTCTACGCCCGGCTTGAGAGCCCAAGTGTCACGGGCGCTTACCGGTTCGTGATCCGGCCCGGCGAGACGACGGAAATGGATGTAACCGCCCGGTTGTTCTTTCGTGCGGATGTCGCCGAACTGGGGATCGCACCGCTGACGTCGATGTTCTTTTATTCGGGGATAAACCGTGCGGAGTACGACGACTACCGACCGCGCGTGCATGACAGCGACGGCCTGCGAATCGTGCAGCGGGATGGTGACGAGCTTTGGCGGCCACTGAACAATCCGGCCCGCCTTTCTGGGTCCTACTTTTCCCAGCTCGATCCCGTGAGCTTCGGTCTGCATCAAAGGGCGCGCGGGTTCGAGGCCTATCAGGACGCCAGCGCGCGGTATGATCTGCGCCCGTCACTCGAGGTCGAGCCCATCGGCGACTGGGGGCCGGGGTTCGTGCGTCTGGTCGAGATCCCGACGGATCTGGAGGTCAACGACAACATCGTTGCCTATTTCATACCAGATGGACCGGTCGCTGCAGGTGATGCCCGCGAGTTCTCCTACCGTTTGCGGTGGGGCGACCTGCCGCTTGCATCCTCCGGGGATCTTGCGCGCGTGATCGAAACGCGAGCGGGGGAGGGCGGTGTTTCCGGCGTGGAGGCGGCAACGGACGAACGCAAATTCGTCGTGGATTTCGATGGTGGCCTGCTGTCTCGGCTGTCGGTCGAAGATCAGGACAGCGTGGCGCCTGTCGTGACGGTAGGGGGTGGGGATCTGGTTTATGCCACGCTCGAACGCATCGACGAAGAGAGCCGGTGGCGGTTGGTGGTCGATGTGCGGGCGGATGAAGGTGCGATCGTCGAGCTAACGGGTCATGTCGCGGGTTTCGGTCGCAAACTCAGCGAAGTCTGGGTCTGTCAGTGGGTCGTTGCAAATGCTTGATGGAAAGCCCGTCACCGACGCTGAAGCCGAAGTGGAAGCTTTGGGTGCGCCTCCTGTCGCGCCGATGGCTTTTCCGAAACAGGATCTGACCGGCGGGTCTTCTGGCTTGCAGCCGGGCTTCCTGTCGCGGGCTTTGGGCGCCCTTCTTCAGCGGGCGTGGCACTAGACATGGCTGACCGTCGGCGGGTCGATCCTGTCTGGCTGGCCCGGTCTGCCGCGGTGTTCGGCAGCGTGACTGCGGCCATCGCGGCCTTTGTCTTTTTCCTGCGGTTCGGCGCGTCCCAAGGGATTGGCGTGATTGATCTGTTTCGGGCGTTCCTGATGCTTGTGGCGACGTTCTGGCTGGCCTGGGGCGCATCGCAGGCGCTGTTGGGGCTGTTTTCGCCGCCACGGCCACCACGCAGGACGGCAGGGCCACTGCAGTCGCGTGTCGTGGTTCTTGTGCCGATCTACGAAGAGGACCCTGTCGCCACCTTTTCGCGGATCGCGGCCATGGACAGGTCGATCATGGAAGCGACAAATGGAGAGGGCTTCGATTTCGCGATCCTGTCGGACACGCGTGCGCCTGTCGTCGCTGCACGGGAACGACTTTGGTATCTGCGGCTGCTACGGGATCGGGGCGGGCAGGGTCGGATTTTCTATCGCCGCAGGGATCGGAACGAGGGCCGCAAGGCTGGCAATATCGAGGACTTCATCCGGTCGTCCGGTGCCGCTTACGACTTTGCGATCATTCTGGACGCCGACAGCATTATGGAGGGCGAGACAATGGTTGAAGTGGCCCTCAGGATGCAGACCGAACCGAAGCTTGGACTTTTGCAGACCTTGCCCGTCGTAATTCAAGCCCGGTCATTCTTCGGTCGCGCCATGCAGTTTTCGGCTGCCTTTCATTCGCCGGTGTTCGCCCGTGGGCTGGCGCGGCTACAGGGAAGAACAGGGCCGTTCTGGGGGCACAATGCCATCATCCGTATCCGCGCCTTCGCGCAAAGCTGCGGGCTGCCCGAGATTCCGGGGCGTGCGCCCTTCGGGGGCCCGATCCTGAGCCACGATTACGTCGAGGCGGCCCTGATGGCGCGCGCAGGCTGGACCGTGCGGCTGGATGCGGACCTGCAGGGCAGCTTCGAGGAAGGTCCGGAAAACCTGATCGACCACGCCAAGCGGGACCGCCGCTGGTGTCAGGGGAATTTGCAGCATGCGCGCCTGCTGGCTGTGCCCAGTCTGCCGGGATGGAGCCGGTTCGTCTTCGTTCAGGGCATTCTGTCCTATATCGTGGCGCTGTTCTGGGCGGGATTTATTGTGGCGAGCATCCTGTCCCCGGCGGTCGCATCCGAAACGGTCTATTTTCCGATCTCCGGCTGGCCCGTTCCGGCGTTCTCGACCGCCGATGCAACGGCAGCGGCAGGTCTTCTGATCGGCATCTTCGGTCTGTTGATCCTGCCGAAACTGCTGATCTGCGTGGAGGCTGTCCTGCGCCGAAAAGCGCTGGGGTTCGGCGGGGGGCTTCGCGCTATCGCGTCGACGCTGACCGAGCTTCTGGTGTCGTCGGTCCTTGCGCCGATCCTGTTGATGTTTCAGGTGCGCGCGATCGCTCAGGTCCTTTTGGGGCGCGATAGCGGATGGCCGGCGCAGAACCGCGAGGGCGCGCGACTGGGTGTCAAAGAGGCCTTTGCCGAGACGTATTTCGTCGTTGCGACGGGTGTGACGGGAATGATCCTGACCTATGTGCTTTCGCCCGGTATCGTGTTGTGGCTGCTGCCGGTGACTGCGCCGATGACACTTGCGCCGTTTCTCGTGGCCTGGACGTCGCGGGCGGGGCGGGGCTGGCTCTTTGCGACCCCGCAGGAACTGCAACCGGGGCCGGTATTGCGACTGCGGGCCCAAGTCCTCGGGGACTGGTTGGGCGATGCGGGCTATGACCCTGTTTTGGGTGCAGGGTCGTCCACCGTTGGCGGCCCGGGGCCTCGGTCCCTGCATGTCTGATACATCCTTGCCATCCGCGCGACCGCGTGACGACAGGATCGATGTCCTGCGGGGTATCGCGCTGGTGATGATCTTCATCAACCACGCCCCGCGCAATTTCTACGAAACATTCACGATACGAAATATCGGCTTTTCCGACGCGGCAGAGGGGTTCGCCCTTCTGGCCGGTGTCGCGGCGGGGCTGGCCTATGGCAACGACTTTCGCCGCCACGACTATTGGCTTGGAACGGCCCGGATCTTGCGGCGGGTCTGGTCGCTTTATCTTGTGCAGATTCTTATCACGGTGGCGGCGATAGCCGTCGCTGCGGCTGGTGCGCGGTTCTTCGGCGCGCCCGAGATGATGCGGATGCATGGGATCTGGGTGCTGGTCACCGACCCCCTGGGCTTTCTGATCGGGATACCGTTGCTGACGCACCAGATTGGCTACGTGAACATCTTGCCGCTGTATCTTGTGCTTCTGGCAATGTTGCCGCCGCTGATCTGGGTGGCGTTGCGGTGGCCGTCTCTCTTGCTGACGGGGTCGCTGGTCTTTTGGGCCATCGCAGGTCACTTTCTGTGGAACTTTCCACGATTTCCGGGTCAAGGCGGCTGGTTCCTCAGCCCCTATTGCTGGCAGGCGCTCTTTGTCGTGGGACTGCTGACGGGGCTTGCTCTCAAGGAAGGGCGACGGCTGGTTCCTGTGCGTTTGTGGCTGCAGGTTCTGACGGGGGGCTTCCTGCTGATGTCCGCCGTCTGGATGCAATGGCCTGCCTTTGCGCAAATGGGCCGCAGTGTGTTGGCGGCTGGGAATGATGCGGGGCTGTCGCCTGTCTTCACGGCGTTCAACAAGACCTACCTGACGGCCCCGCGCTTTCTGCACATTCTGGCAGTGGCCTATTTCTTGTCCACGTTGCCCATCCTGCACCGGTGGGCGCGGTCTGCCATCGCCTTGCCTTTCGCGATCCTCGGGCGGCAATCGCTGGCGGTTTTTGCACTGGGCACGGTGCTTGCCTTCGCGATCCAGACGGTCAAGACGCAGACCGGCCAGAACCTGATGCTTGATTCAGCAATGCTTGGCGGGGGTTTGGTCCTGCAACTGGCCCTCGCCGCGTCCCGGCAGTACTGGCCCGCTGGTCGGCGCGTCGGGACCAACCCGACGTAGCCGGGTCATCAGCACCCACAGGCCGGGCAGGCTGGCTGCAAGGATCACGAAGCCGAAGGCAATGCTGGCAGCGATACCGGCCTCGGCCCCGGCACCCATGACAGGCCAGATCGTGGCTGCGGCCCCTTCGCGCAGACCCCAGCCGCCGACCGACACCGGAATGAGCATGGCGATCAGGATCAACGGCAGCACCGTCACCACCGCCGCAAGCGGCAGATCGGTCCCTGTCGCTGCCGCACAGAATGCAAAGCTGCCAAGGTTGCACGCGACGATGGCAAGGCTCAGCCCCAGTTGTCGGGGCCAGACGCCGCGTGCCAGCAGGCCAAGCCGGATCGCCACCAGAAAGCCGCCCGCCATCCGTGACAGGATGCCGGGCACAAGGCACAGCAGACCGCCGATCACCAAAAGCCCCGCTGACCCTATGGCCAGCCAAGCAATCACCTCGGCCAGCCATGCCGGCAGGATCAGGGTACCCGGTCGCAGCGTCACAATGACGAAACCGGAAAACAAGACGCCAAAAAGGGCGAATTGCCCCACCAGCCGTTCGATCATGACGGCTTGCGCCGCCCGCAACATTCCGACCTGGTGCCGTTGGCGCACGGCCCGGCTTGCGTCGCCCAGGATGCCGCCCGGCATGGTCAGATTGATAAGCTGCGAAAGATAGTATTCCCCGATCGCGTTGCTCCACGGCAACGGTTGTCCCAGCTGCGCGGCTGTCAGGCGCCAACGCAAGGCGGACAGCACGATCTGAAGATGAGCCGTGATCAGCGCGGCCAGCAGCCAGGACCATTCGGCGCGCGACAGCCGCTCCCGGATTTCGGGGCCATCCGTCAGATACCACAGCCCGACCAGCAGGGCGATCGTCACGCACAGGCGCAGGGTCCCCGCGACTTTGCCCTTGGCCGAAAACAAGCGGGTGATGGAATTTGCCGACATCGGCTGAGATATCGAGCCAATGCCAGCAAAGGCAAGGCCGTCTCTCTGTTTTGTGCGAATATGTGGACGGCGTCGGTCTTTCACCTAAGTTTGCTCCATGAACATGACAGTCACTTTGCCGGACGCTTCTGAACAGTCCCGAAACCCTGTGAAGCAGGGGGCCTCGCTCAGCCTTGGCGGGCTGGCCAAGCGCTTTGGGTCCGGACCGGCGGCGGTTGACGGGATCGACCTTGACGTGGCCGCGGACGAATTCGTCGTGCTGGTCGGGCCATCTGGTTGTGGCAAATCGACCACCCTGCGCCTCATTGCGGGACTCGAGCAGCCGACGGGCGGCACAATCCGGATTGCAGGCAAGGCGGTCAATCATCTGGGGGCCGCAGCCCGCGACGTGGCGATGGTGTTCCAGAATTACGCTTTGTATCCGCATATGACCGTGGCACAGAATATTGGCTTTGGTCTGCGCCGCAGGGGAATGTCACGCGCCGAGACCGCCGAGGCCGTGACCGAGGCCGGACGCGTCCTTGAACTGACGGACCTGATGCACCGGCAGCCCGGTGACCTGTCGGGCGGTCAAAGGCAGCGGGTCGCAATGGGCCGGGCCATCGTGCGCAAACCGCGGCTCTTTCTGTTCGACGAGCCGCTGTCGAACCTCGATGCCCGCCTGCGCCTGACCATGCGGACCGAGATAAAGCGCCTGCACGCCCGCGTGCCCACAACCACGATCTACGTGACCCACGACCAGACCGAAGCGATGACAATGGCCGACCGTGTGGTCGTCATGAACGCTGGCCGGATTGAACAGACCGGAACGCCGATGGAAATCTACAACGCACCCGTGTCACGGTTTGTGGCCGGGTTCATTGGGGCACCTGCCATGACGTTTGCCGACGGTGTCCTGTCGGACGACGGTCTGACCTTGAAAGGCGACCACCGTCTGCCTTCACCCGATACGCGCCACCGTGGCCCTGTGACCGTTGGCCTGCGGCCCGAGGCGCTGGCGCCCGGCCCCGACACGGCAGGCGGCGTTCCCGCCCGGCTGGAACTGGTCGAGCCACTGGGCGCCGAAACGCTGGCCCTTTGGCAGACCGACGCGCTGGGCCCGGTCTGGGTGCGGCTTGAAGCAAGCGACACGCTGCGCCCCGGCGCCACGGCGCATCTGCACGCCGATATGACCCGCGCCCATCTCTTCGATCCCGATACCGGCTTGCGTCTGTGCTGACGCGACAAAAACAACAAACCAACAGGAGACGACCCATGACCCATACCCGCCCTGCCATTCTTGCGACCGCCTTTGCGGCGCTGACCCTCGCGATGCCCACTGGTGCCGTGGCGCAGGATCTGATCACCCGCGATCGCGTCGGCCCTGCGGATGCGCCCAACGTGATGACCTTTCGCCTGACGGCCTATGATCTCTATTCCTCTGATCCCGCGACGCGTGAGAAATTCGAAGAGCTGTTCACGGACCTGATCCTGTCGCACCCCGACTGGCGCATCGAGACACAGTTGCAGACCGATAACATCGGTCAGGAACAGGCGCGGATGCTGGAACAAGTGCGGGCAGGGCGCGGCCCCGACTGCGCAATGATCGACAGCTCGCAGCTTGGCCTGTTCAAAAGTGCGGGCGTCCTGTCGCCGATGAACGACCACTTCACGCAAGAACAGATCGACGACATGTTCCCCTTTGTGCGGGACGGCGTGTCGGATGAAGAAGGCAACGTCCTTGCGTGGTGGTGGTTTACCAGCCTGCAGGTGCTCTATCGTGATACGTCGCTGGTGCCCGATGCACCACAGACATGGCAGGAGGCGCAGCAAGCCGCCCTTGCGACCGTCGAGGCAGGGCGTGAGGGGATGCTGTTCAGTGGCGGGCGCTGGGAAGGCACGGCCTTTGACTGGCTTCCCAATTTCTGGGCGCAGGACGGTGAACTGGTCGACGAAGAAGGTCGCCCTGTCTTCAATGACGGCGACAACCGCGACAAGATGCTGGCGGCGATCAACTACTACAAGGATCTGGTGGACAGCGGTGCTGCGCCATCGCGTGTCACGACCATCGTGAATTACGACGACTTCAACGCTGCGGCGGCGGCGGGGACGGCTGGCCTGTTCGTGGGTGGCAACTGGCAGTATGGCCAGTTGCGGGACATCCTGACCGAAGAGACCTTTGCGAACTGGGCGATCTCGGAACTGCCGGGACCTGCACCCGACCAGCGGGCCACCGGCACTGGCGGCTGGACCATCGGCGCCTTCAGTGACGACCCCAAGAAGGTCGAGATATGCGCCGAGATCGTACGCGACATCTACGCCACCGAAGGCAATGCCTTTCAGGGCCTGTTGCCCACATCCGCCGCGATCTACGATCAATTCGACGCTTTCGACGGCCCAGAATTCGACCTCTTTGCCGAGGCGCTGGAGAACGGCGTCGCGCGGCCGGGGGCAGCGATCTATCCTGAGATATCGAACCAGATTCAGATTCTGATGGGTGATGTATTGTCAGGGGCATCGACCCCCGAAGCGGCACTTGATGCCGCTGCCGACGCGGTCGATGCGGCTTACGAGCGGCTTTGACGCGAGGGTGGCAGGATGAAGGAGGACCGGCGCGTCTGGATCTGGTTCGCGCCGGTCCTTCTCATACTGGGGCTGGTCTACCTTGTCCCGGTCCTGGATGTCTTGCGACTGAGCTTCAGTGACGCAACCTTGCTGAGGCCCGTGTCGGGCTATGGTGTTGATGGTTATGTCGCGGCCTTTGCCGCCGACAGCCTTGGTGTCATCCTGCGGAATACGGCGGTCTTCACGGCGCTTAGCGTGGTGGGGCTGCAGATCGTGGGGCTTGCCATTGCCCTGCTTTTGGTGCGGGGCGACTGTCGCGGGCTTTACGGTATGACCATGCTGCGGACGATCGTGCTGGCGGCATGGGTCATACCGGGCATCGCGAACGGGTTGATCTGGCAGATGCTGCTGTCGGAGGCCCCCTTCGGCGCGGTCAATTCGGTGCTGCGCATGATCGGTATCCCGCCCGTGGCGTGGTTGTCCGATCCCGTCAACGCGATGATGTCCGCTGTGATAGCCAACGTCTGGCAAGGGTCGGCTTTTTCGATGATCGTGTTCTACGCGGCCCGCCGTGCGGTCGATCCGGTGCTTTACGAGGCGGCAGAGGTGGACGGGGCATCTGCCAGCGCGCAGTTCGTTTTCATCACGTTGCCGCAGATGCGCGGCGCGATTCTTGTCAATTCGGTTCTGGTGACGATCCAGACGCTGAACACCTTTGATACCATACTCGCGCTGACCGGGGGCGGGCCGGGGCGGGCGACCGAGGTCCTGTCGCTCTATATTTTCAACACGGTCTTTTACGCCTATGACCTGGGAGGCGGCAGTGCGCTGGCCGTCGTGTTGCTGGGGATCAGCATGATGCTGACGCTGGTCTACCTTGCGATCCTTGTCCGGCGACGCACATGAGCCCGCGTGTCGCAGATATCGCAACCTACATCGCGGGCATCGTGCTGGCGGCGCTGTTTCTGATGCCGTTGGCATGGCTCTTGTCGCTGGCCCTGCGGACCCCTGCTGAAGTCTATCTGGGGGCTGCGCGCTTCATCCCCGAGGCACCGACACTGGACAACTTCCGACTGATCCTGACCGACGGTGCGTTCGGCACCTATCTTTACAACGCGATCAAGCTTTGCGCGCTGGGCGCGCTGGGCGCGGTCATCCTGGCGACACCGGCGGCCTACGCGGCCTCGCGGTTTCAATTTCGGGGGAAGGGGCCGGTCATGGTCGCCATCCTGCTGGTGCAGATGATCTCGCCGCTTGTCGTGATCATTCCGCTTTATCGCTACATGGACAGGCTGGGCCTGCTGGAAAGCCATTCGGCGGTGATCGGCGTTTACATGGCTATCGGCGTGCCGCTGTCGGTCTGGCTGATCAAGACTGGCTTCGACACGATCCCCCTGTCGCTGGAAGAAGCCGCAGCCATCGACGGCTGCGGGCGTTTTGAAATCCTTGCCCGCATCACCTTGCCGCTGGCTGCACCCGCGCTGGCTTCGGCCTTTATTCTGAACATGATCATGGGGTGGTCGCAGTTTCTGGTGCCCTTCATCCTGCTGACGCGGGACGGCCAGTTGCCGATTTCGGTGGCGATCTACAACTTCGCCGGATCGACCAGCGCCTCGACGACGCAGGTTTTGGCGGCGGCCTGCCTTGTGGCGGTGGTGCCGGCGCTGGTCGCCTTTCTTGCGCTGCAACGGCTGATCGTGAGGGCGATCATGGCGGGGGCGGTCAAGGGGTAAGGCGGACCGGTGGCATCGGCAAAGCATCCGGTGCGCCGGACGAGAATGCCTTGAGGAATCGGTCGCGAAACAGGTCCATTGTCCAGGGCGCGACATCGCCGTCCGGCACCAGGCCGGGGGTCCAGCCCCAGTCATCGATCCGCGCCAAGACCTCGCGCGGGCCGATGACATGAATGGGCACGTCGAAACTGTCGCTGCCCGAGACGAAATTGGCAGACTGGTGATCACCCAGAATGATCACGAGCGGCATGTCATCGGTCTGACGCAGCGTATAGCCGGTGGCCGCCTGCAAGGCGTAGTCAACGGCCTGCCGGTATTGGTCTCGCACCCGGTCGCGGTCGCGCCAGACGACATCTGGCGGGTCGTCGGATTGGGCCACTTCGTTGAACACGGTGCCGTCACCAACATCCTCCCAATCGATCATGTCCGGCACAGGCACCCAAGGCGCGTGAGATGAGATGAGGGCTATTTCGGTGAACAGCGGTCTGTCGTCCGGCCGGTCCTGCGCGAGCAACCGGTCGTAGGCGCTGAACGTGAACTGATCCGGCATGGTGACCCAGTTGAAAGGTAACCCTTCGTAGCCCAGATCGGCAGCGGCAAGGATCGTCTCGAAGCCAAGGCGCACGCCTTCTGGCCAGTCCTGCACGATGGCGGGCACGACGGTGGCGGTGTGATAGCCTGCCTCGCGTGCCAGATCGAACAGCGTCTTGCGCGGGCTGGCCAGAAGCGTGCGATAGCGTGTCTGGTTGCTGATCCAGAGGCCCGAGGCGATGGAACTGTGTGCCAGCCAGCTTTGTCCGCCGATCATCGGGGCTGTCAGCCAACCCGACCGCATTGCGATGTCGGGGTCTTCGGCAAGTGCGGCTTCGGCGGCTTGCAGCGTGGCGGCATGGGTCGGGGCATAAAGGTCGTTGTCGAAACTCGCGCGACCGTAACTTTCCACGAAGATCATCAGCACGTCACGCCCGCCGATATGGTCGAGAAGGGGCGTCACACCGTCGAAGGGGTCGGTCTCGGCGGCGCGGGTGAAGGCCGCCAGCTCTTGCAGGGTGTCGCGTGTCAGAACGACTCGGTCGAAGGCAAGGCGTGCGGTGAAGGCGGCTCCGGGTGGGTCGAAGGGCATCTGCCACTTCCGCTTGGATTCCGCGATCTGTCCAACCATTACGATACCGGCAAGGAAGGTCAGCACGGTAAACCCGCCCCGCCAGAGGGGGACAAGCCGTCCGGGCGGTTGCAGCCGGACCCAGCGGCCCGTAGCCCACCACAGCAGGGCCGCCACCATGACGACCGTCAGGACGGCGAGGGCAACGGCCGCCAGGGCCAGCGAGACACCGATGGCGCCCGATCCCAACTGCCAGGACGCGTCGATCAGTCCAAGGTCAGTGGCGAGATTGAAGCTGCGCCCGTAGGCCGTGAAACTGGCATAATCCGCCACCTTCAGGACAGCGCCTGTGGTGAGAATGACAGCCAGACCGGCGCGCAAAAGGCGGGCCCGGCCCGGAAGGGCCAGAAGGGCGAACAGGATCACCGGAAGCTCGAGCGGGAAAAGGAAAAGGGCCTGCCAGGTCATCGCGCCAGGATGGTTCGGCTGGATCAGCACGAGATGGAGCAGGGCTGTCGCCACGATCAGGCCGGGCAGGAACAGCCACCAGCGTGTCATAAGGTGCGGGTTTGCCAGAGCCACCGCAGATCGACGGCAAACGACCACGCGACAAGAAGCAGGACAGCACCGGCCATGATCGGCGCCAGGGGCGGCGTCACCACCGGCGTCATCAGTGCGATCAACGCCGCGATCTGTAGGACACAGATGACCTTGCCGCTCATGCGCGGCGGTGTCGGGCGGGCGATCCGGGGGAAGACCCACATCGCAGCCACGAACAGATAGTGCATGACCCCCAGCAGGATGACCCAGTCGCCGACCTTGCCCAGCCGCAGCACGATCAGTGCCAGCACAAGCGCGAGGACCGAGTCGACCTCCATGTCGAAGCGTGCGCCGAAGGCGCTGACAAGGCGCGAACGGCGTGCGGCCCAGCCATCGATGCCGTCGCACACCAGCGCCGCGACCGCGATCCCTGCCACGCTCCATGCAAGCGCCTGATCGGTCGCCAGAACAGTCGCCGCGGGAACGACACTGGCAAGGCTCGCGGTCAGTGTCGCGCGGATATGGGTCACGACATTGCAAAGACCCAGACTGCCATGTGGGTAAGACAGCACGAGTCCCCGAAACAGAAGCGCGTTCACGATGACATAAAGACCGATGCCCAAGGCGGGCCCGACACCAAGCCCGCCGTCTGCGAGGCGGGACAGGACAGCGATCAGACCCAGCAACAGTCCCAGATTCACGCCGACCAGCAGCCCGAACTGTGCCAGAAGACCGTGCAGGACAGGCGGGGGCCGGCCCGCCGTTGGCCGGCGCGTCAGGGGTGTTGCAACAGGTGGAAATGTTCCGTTCATCCCGCCAGACATAGCGTTGGTCGATTCAAGTCAACGGAATTCATCAAAGCGATTGACACGAAGCGATCACAACCGTTTGTTCTGCCCAAAGCGATATGGATGGAAGACACGCGCAATGGCGTCACCGATGACCGGCTACCGGGGTCCAGCCCGGCTTTTGCACTGGATCGTAGCCCTCTCGGTCTTCGTCATGCTGCCGGTCGGTGGGATCATGGTCGGGGACGATCTGGACCGCAGCATCCAGAACGCTCTGTTCATTCTGCACAAGAACCTTGGTGTCGTCATTCTTCTGCTGATGATCGTCCGGTTGGCCTATCGAGCGGCCCATCCGCCCGAGCCGCTGCCCGCCTCGGTTCCGGGGTGGCAGAAGCGGGTGGCGGTGGCGACCCATGTCGCGCTTTACGCGATGGTCTTCTTCATGACGGTCACCGGATATGTGCGGGTCACGATGGGCGGTTTTCCGATCGAGGGGTTGGGGGCCATCGGGCTGCATCCTCTGTTGCCGCGCAACGAAGCGATTGCCGAAGTCGCCAAGACGCTGCATTTCTACGGACGGTTCGTCCTTGTGGCCCTCGTGGTGCTGCACGTCGGCGCGGCCCTGCATCATGCCATTATCCTGCGTGACGGCGTGTTCCGGCGCATCTGGCCGGTCTGGCGCAGCTAGGCTGGGTCCACGCGCACCCTTGCCGACAAGGGAAGATGATCCGACGCAGCGCGAACCATAGGAGTATCGATGACCTGCATCTGACCTATGGCGTCCGGCCTGTCGGTTAGAATGCGATCCAGCGGCAACAGGGGCCGCCTTGCCGGAAACGTCCGCCGCACCGGTCCGTCCAGGCGGACACCGGTCAAGGACCGGGAGAGAGCGAGACCGCCCCAGGGCCGCCATTCGTTCAGATCGCCCAGCAGAATGGTCTGCATCCTGCGCTGCCTGAACAGGTATTGCCCCAAAATACGCATCTGCGCCATGCGCAAGGGTTGCCCCAGCGACAGATGCGTCGTGACGATACGCAGCGGAGTGCCTTCTCGCCTGATCTCGACGACGACCGCGCCCCGATGGCAATGCCCCGGCAGATCAAGGACATCGCGTGCTGCGATCTCAAGGTCCGGGTGCAGAAAAAGGATCGCCCCCAGAAAGCCGTGACTGCTGTCGCCCCACCGCATCGCCCTGTCCCGGTGGACGTGCCGCAGTCCGGTGCCGGCCTCGATCCGGTCAAGATCAAGGATGCCCGCATGCGGGGGCGTCTCATCGTCTGCTTCTGTCAGGGCCAGTATGTCATGTCGCCCAGCCGGACTGACATCGCGGACCAGCACCTCTGCCACCCGGTCGGGATCCACACGTCCGTCCTGTCCACGGGCGCGGTGGATGTTCCATGTCGCACAGCTGACGTCGGTCGGGCTGCGGGGTGGTTTCGTTTTCATCGCGCGCTGCCCTCCTTTGGTTCGCGGCCGTCGTGCCCTTGCTACAGGAGGGTGGGGAAGGGGCAAGACCGGCGCGGGTTGCCTGCCACCCGGTCGTGGTTCTCAGTCACCCCATGAATGACACATGTGGACCACACCGATCGTGAAGTGCTGCAGGGTCTGCGCGCGCCGCGTTGACGGCCTTGAAGGTCCGCAAGAGCCGCCAATCCGTGGCAAACGGCAGAATCAATCCAGTCCTGTATGCGGAATCGTTGTGGTGATGCTGTATTTCGAGGCGCGTGATCGGGTAGGGGCTTATGCACCGGTCCCCCGAACGCCTGTTTTTTAAGGCCTTTGAGGTCTTTGTCACAAAAAGTATGGATTCGTTACGAAAGGGGGTTGCGGGTAGTTGGTAGTATTCGTAAAAGCCCCCTCACCGGCGGCGCTGAGGCGCACGACGGGACGGCGGACGGGGCAGACGACGC
>Ga0307960_1000336_pt1 | contig 26390 bp, 23 predicted proteins | sample OrgLakmetagen542_FD_201832 | JGI IMG/M metagenome (GOLD analysis project Ga0307960, IMG submission 201832) | Saline water microbial communities from Organic Lake, Antarctica - #542 | ecosystem: Environmental > Aquatic > Non-marine Saline and Alkaline > Saline | place: Antarctica: Organic Lake... | reverse complement strand
CTGTGTTTTTATAGGATAATGTTAGTGAGTTTAGTTATTCGCCAAAGGCGAGTTGTTTAGAGTGAGCAAGTTTACTGTTTTACAGTGAGCAAGCTCACTGGTTTGGGGTTAGCAAGTTTACTAGTTTAGGGTGAATCTAATAAATATTATTGTTTAGTCTTATAATAATGGTGAACCATATCTCAATTCATATAACACATTGAAATACGAAGATTTAGATATAATGATATGTAATCACTTTAAATATCCACCTTCTTTGTACTTAATACTTAATACTTAATACTTTGTACTTTCTACTTTGTACTTTTTATTTTATTTCCAGAGCTTAGTTGTTATTCCAAGCGCTATCTCTATTTTTGCAGCGCAGACCGCCTTATCGCTTTGTATTTATATAAAGAGGAAAGTCCGGACACCATAGCGTGACATAGCGGGTAACGCCCGTCGGTTTAACTTCGGTTAAATTAGGACTAGTGCAGCAGAAAGGATGTACAGGTAATGCTGTAGTGAAATCAGGTAAACTCTATGCGGTGAAATACCATGTAAACCAAGGTTTTAGGCTTTTGCGGCTGACTTGGAGGGTAGGTAGTTAGAGCTAGTGGGTAACGGCTAGCCTAGATAAATGATAAGGATTGCGCCTTGGCGTGATACAGAATCCGGCTTATAGGTCTGCTTTTTTTAATTTTACCACAAGGGCTTCAATTCTTTTTTTTTGCTGCTGAAGTTTTGCGATGTTGGTTTCTATTCCAATACTTTTGCTTAGTTTGGGGAGGCTTAATTTTTTATGAAGCATTGAATTTGCAACCAATAGCGGAATGTAATTCAATATTAAAAGTAGCTTCTGCCCAATTTGAGGAGGGATAATTGTGAAACCGAGTTTTGTTGCAGTTCGCTCATTTAAAATATATGTAGTTCCTAATAAGCTAGTCTCCGGGGACTCTTTTTTAGCTTCAATTAAATGCAATAGCCCTTCTAAATAAGCTAATAAAACTACTTTTTTTCTTTCGGAAGCACTTTTGTATTTCGGTAAACAAAAATAATAATCAAATAAAGTACCTCCATGTAACTGTATCTTTTGTTTTCGCTCTACAGAAGTTAAAAACATAGGTGAATAGCGAACTAAGTTTCCTTTTTCAATGCCTTGTGGAACATCAATAAAAGTAGCTAATGTGCTTAATCCTGCAAAAATTAAAAATAGAGGTAAGATTGATTTGGTAACGTAAGCTAAAAGTCCACTAAAAACTAAAATTCCGAATAGAATTAAAATGACTTTCCATTGAAATCTTTTTCTAGCTTGAAGGCTTAATTGATAATACGGATGCTTCATACCTATTTATTCACTCGAACGGCATCTGGCACCAATTGTGTATAATCTCCATTATTACGAATCACATCCCTAACAATAGAGGAGGAGATATAGCTTTTACCACTTGAGGTAAGTAAAAAAACAGTCTCAATTTTTTCTAGTTTTCGGTTGGTATGGGCAATTGCCTTTTCAAATTCGAAGTCAGCAGGATTCCGAAGGCCTCGCAAGATAAATTCAGCATCCATTTTTTTACAATAATCAACAGTTAAACCTTGATAAGTGTCAATTTTAATTCGGGGTTCATCTCGAAAGCATTTTTCCAAAAAAGCTTTTCGTTCTTCTAAATTAAACATGTATTTTTTGTTGGCATTTACCCCGATGGCTAAAACCAATTCATCAAAAAGGGTAAGTCCACGTAAGATAATATCCACATGCCCTAAAGTAATGGGATCAAAGGAACCTGGAAAAACTGCTCGTTTCATAATTAAATTTATATTTCGAAAGTACAAATTTTTAAACTGATTAAGAATTATCTCTAGAGTATTCTATTTGAAACATCCCAATCGATTTTGAATATAAACGCTTTTTCTATTTAAGGCTTTTATGCGTATTGATGATACTTTCAAACCTTTCAGGTATCCAAGACCTGACAGGTTTTAAAAAATTGGTTAATTACCAATATACCTTATATTTACATCATGGAATCGCTCCCATATTATCCATTTGCTTTAATGGGGCAACCTTATTCATATTTTTGTTTTGTGAAATTTAATGACCTTATAACTGCGACTTTTATTGGTCTCAAAATTAGTTAAAACTATGCACTTTAGTGCATCTCGCTTTAGCTTCTAAAAAAACTTACCTTTGTGTTATGAGTGACCAAAGGGTAAATGGACATACTGTATCGAGAATGTCAGTGCATCTAGTATGGAGCACAAAGTATCGTTTTCCAGTATTAAAGGAAACATTCAAAAAAGATGTTGGAAGTTATTGATACAGTTTTGTGATGCGGAAGGGATAAATATTTTGAAAGGAGTTGTAAGTAAAGACCATATTCATATTGAATACCGACCCTCACAAGATGTAAGTAGTATTGTGAAGAAGTTGAAAGGTAGGAGTTCAAGAAAACTTCAGCAGGAATTACCGCAATTACATAAGCGATAGTGGGTAAGGCATTTTTGGGCTATTGGCTCTGGATGTTGGAGTACGGGAAACATTACAGTTAAAATGCTTAATGAATATTTAGAACATCATAGAAAATCAGACAATGATACAGATGTTTTCATGCTTGAGTAATCAAGTAGTGCTGACTTTTAGTCGGAAAGAAACCTATGGCACTTTAGTCCATAGTGATTTAGTTTACAGTGAAGCAGCCTTTTGTTTTTATCACATAATTCTGATATTGAATTATAACTATTTAGATTATGATTGAAGTCAAGAAACAATTAACTTTGTTCAAAATTTATAAATTATGTTTAGATCTATTACAAGTAAACTCACGTTAACTTTTGTAGTGCTTATTTTGGTTTCCAATTGTGCGACCAACCCTTTTACTGGAAAAAAGACAATGGCGATAGTTCCAAATAATCAAATATTGCCCATGGCTTTTCAGCAATATGCACAAGTAAAGGAAGAAAGCAATGTGGTGAAAAGCACAACTAATGCACAAATGATTCAGCGTATTGGAAACGATATTTCAAATGCTGCTACAAAATGGCTAAACGCTAATGGATATGAAAACTATACTGACGATTACCGTTGGGAATTTATATTGATTCAAGATGATGTTGTAAACGCATGGGCAATGCCTGGTGGAAAAGTGGCATTTTATACAGGAATATTACCTATTGCGGCAAATGAAAATGGAATAGCCACCATTATGGGACACGAAGTGGTTCATGCTTTGGCTAATCATGGTCAACAACGCATGAGTGCAGCAACGGTTCAACAGAGTTTAGGAATGGTAGGGAGTGCTATTTTTTCTGAAGATCAGCAACAACAAGAATACTTTAACCTTGCTTATGGTTTAGGTTCACAATATTTAGGCATGTTACCATTTAGCAGAAAACATGAAACAGAGGCTGACGAAATTGGTTTGCAAATTATGGCTATAGCTGGCTATAACCCAGAAGAAGGTGCCGAACTGTGGAAACGAATGGATAAAGCAAGTGGAGTAAAACCACCCGAATTTTTAAGCACCCATCCTTCTACTGAAAACAGAATTGAAAACCTAAATAAAATGGTTAGCGTTGCTAAAAAAGAAGCTGAAAAATTTGGCGTTACAACTTTCAAATCTAATGTTCCTGTAGCAAAAGAATAATAATTTTTCATGGCTAAAGTACTTCCAAAAGGGCATCCAAAATTAATTCGAGCTTGGGCATTTTATGACTGGGCTAATTCAGTGTATAGCTTGGTTATTTCTTCTGCCATCTTTCCCATATTTTATGGTGCTTTAACCTTGGTCAAAAATGACAATGGTGAAGTTATCAATGATCAAGTTCAGTTTTTAGGCTTCAGTATCAATAATGATTCTTTGATTAGTTACGTTACTGCTTTTGCTTTTTTATGCATTTCAATTTTAAGCCCTTTACTTTCTGGAATTGCAGATTATATAGGCAACAAAAGAGTCTACATGAAGTTTTTCAATTACCTAGGAGCGATTTCTTGTATAGGTTTATATTGGTTTAACATGGAACACCTAGAATTAGGCTTGTTGTGTTACTTTTTTGGACTCATTGGGTTTTGGGGAAGTATTGTCTTTTACAATTCTTATTTGCCAGATATTGCTTTTAAAGATCAACAAGACAAGGCTAGTGCTCAAGGCTTTAGTTTGGGGTATTTTGGAAGTGTACTACTTCTACTAATCTGCCTTGCCATGATTATGAACTATGCATATTTTGGTTTTGAAAGCAGTGCAGAACCTACGCGAATTTCTTTTATTTTAACGGGGATTTGGTGGATTGGCTTTAGCCAATATGCCTACTATTATTTGCCAAAGAGTTTTAAAAAGAATAAGTATTCTAAGGCTGTTTTGTTCAACGGATTTAAAGAAATAAAGAAGGTCTTCAAGCAAATAAAAAACATTCCAACTCTGCATCGGTATTTAGGTGCTTTTTTTGTGTATAGTATGGCGGTTCAGACCATTATGCTGGTTGCTACTTATTTTGGAATTGAAGAAATCAATTGGTCTGGTCAAGATGAAACTAGTGGGTTGATTATTAGTATTTTGTTGATTCAATTGGTGGCGATAGCTGGAGCTTATTTGGCAGCGAAACTAGCTTCACAATTTGGAAATATTTTAGTTTTGATTTACATCAATTCAATTTGGGTAGGGATTTGTATATATGCTTTTTTTATGGAAACGCCTACCGATTTTTATATCGCTGCTTTCTTTGTGGGCTTAGTAATGGGCGCAATCCAATCTCTTTCACGATCTACCTACGCTAAGTTACTGCCTGAAACTACAGAAACGACCTCGTTTTTTAGTTTTTATGATGTGACTGAAAAAATTGGAATAGTAGTGGGAATGTTTATTTTTGGATTGATTAGCCACCTTACTGACAGCATGCGGAATTCAGTTATATTCTTAGTGGTGTTTTTTGTAATAGGTATACTTTTACTTCTAAGAATACCAAAGAAGGCGAGGATTTAGTTTGATTTACTTTAAAATATATTTCATCATTAATGATCAAACAGCGCTTGCATCAATGTTTTAATGCCTTTGAAAATACAGAAACCTGCTCCAAAAGTGACGACTAATCCTAGTATTAAAATCGGTACAAATAAAAATTTATCTTGATTATTAAACGAGCTATACAAAATAGAAGGACCTAAAAAGCAAAGTGGAAGTGAAATTGCCAAATACCGTATTCCTTTACCTAAGGTTTCTTTCTTGTTACTCATTTTCTAAAACTTTTCTAACACTTCCGTATTGCTTTAATAATCGCTTGGCTTCTTGCTCATTGATTTTTTGGCTATTCATCAGCATTTGGATTGCTCGCTGATTTAATTTAGCATTACTCAATTGCATGTCTACCATTTTATTTCCCTTTACTTTTCCCAATTGAATCATAGTAGTGGTGCTAATCATATTTAAAATCATTTTTTGAGCAGTACCTGCTTTCATTCTGGAACTTCCAGTTACAAATTCTGGTCCTACCACTACTTCAATGGGAAATTCGGCTGCTTTTGCCAAAGGACTTTTAGGATTGCAAGTAATGCATCCAGTCTTTATTTTATTTTCCCTAGCAGTTTGTATTCCGCCTATAACGTAAGGAGTTGTTCCTGAAGCTGCAATCCCAATGATAACATCTTTCTCCGTGATTTTTTGTTCAATTAAATCGTTCCAAGCTTGGTCTTTGTTGTCTTCGGCATTTTCTACCGCTTTTCTTATGGCTTGGTCTCCTCCTGCAATAATTCCTGAAACCAATTCAGATTCTACACCAAAAGTAGGAGGACATTCACTGGCATCTAAAATTCCTAATCTGCCGCTAGTTCCAGCACCTATATAAAATAACCTGCCACCTACTTTTAGCTGTTGAACAATAATTTCAACGAGTGTTTGAATCTGTGGTATAACTTTTTGAACAGCTACTGCCACCTTTCGGTCTTCATTATTAATAGAAACTAAGCACTCTTCAATGTCCATTTTTTCAAGATGATTATAATGCGAATCTTGTTCGGTTATTTTTTTAAAATCTTCCATTATTCTACGATTACATTCACTTTTTCGAGAGTAGATAAACTGAAATAACCAAAAGGGAAGTCGTCAAAATCATCTAGATTTACAATGTTTCCCCTAACCGTGGCTGGCTGTGCTTGAAACGGACCACCAGCAGAACCAGTTTGCAGTAAAAGCTTAAATAAAAAGTCGTGGTAAGCTTCGCTTATGGAATAAAATTCAATTTCTACGATATCCCCAGTTTCTAAATCTTCATCAGAAAAACTAATTGAAATGCTGTTGCCATTGTTGAATTGATCCGATTGTAATTCCACACTAGGGAAAGCTAAAAATTCAGTATTGAAACGGATTAGGTAGTAATTTTCCTCTGTTGGTTCATCTTTAAAGTAAATAACAACTTCTTTTTCATCACCAGAAAACCCACCTTCGTTACCTTGCGAAATGGAATCAATGCTAGTAGTATTTACAAAAGCAGTATTGGCTTGAAAAGTTTTTCCTTCAACTGCGATGTTTAACTGATAATCTTGTTCCAAACTTGCTGTAAAATTTTCTGTTTTGTAGTGTCCAGGTTCTACTTCTTCAAAAGTAGTTAGGTTGTTATTTTCATCAAGGACTTCTATGTTTGCTCCGCTTACCCAAGTAATTTCCTCTTCAAAAAAATTTCTTGTGCGGCTTACTTTTATAATCTGTTCATTGGCAAGTTCGCCATTTTCCCACTTTATGCTAGCATCAAATACAAGGCGCGGAGTAGCTTCCTCCAAGTCAACTTCAACTACATCTGTGCAGGAAGTAAATAGGATAAGCCCTAAAATAACGGTAATACATATATATTTTTTCATCTTAAAACTTTATGTTATATGAAACTGATGGAACAATTCCAAAAATAGATAATCTAATGGCTTCGTTTGCCCCTGTCTCTTGATTCTGTCTAAAATTTATGGAAGCGGCATTCATCCTATTATATAAGTTGTAAATCCCAAAGTTCCAAGAGGTTTTCCAATCTCTACTTTCATTTTTACTAGGAATTAAGGTGGCTGAAATGTCTAATCTGTGAAAGGTGGGAAGCCTATTCTGGTTTCTTCCTTCAAACACAGGAATATTTAAATCTTGAAATTGATACTGCCCAACAGGAAAGTTAACAGGCAGTCCTGTTTGTGCAACAAAATTAGCATTGAAAGACCATTTTTTATTCAGTTGATAATTGGCAATAACAGATAAATCATGGGTTTTGTCGAAGTTATTTAAATACCATTCTCCATTATTGATACCTGGTTCATCAGGGCTTCTTCCAGGAGTTCGCTGTTCTGTCCTAGACAAAGTATAGGCTATCCAGCCTGTGAGTTTACCTTTGTTTTTCTTTAATAAAATTTCTAGACCGTAAGCTCTTCCTTCACCATTGAGTAGTACCCGTTCAATATTATTATTGGCAATTAAGTTAGCGCCGTTTATAAAGTCAAAACTGTTTTGTACTGTTTTGTAATACACCTCAGTTTCTATTGAATAGGCCTCTTTTTTTAAATTTTGAAAATAGCCTACAGCTACTTGATCAGCTTTTTGTGGTTGCAAATAAGGACCACTTGGTGCCCAAATATCAAACGGAGTAGGAGCTGAAGTGTTGGAAATAAGGTGTAAATTTTGAACCATCCTATGGTATCCTAATTTTACAGATTGATTGTCGTTAAAGCTGTAGGACATGGAAAGTCTAGGCTCTAGGTTATGAAAACTCTTTATGGTTTCATTTCTAGAAATGCTAGTACTTTCTAAAATAGGAGCTTCTTCATATATACCGATTTCTGAGTTGTAAAATACAGGCTCATCGTTTTCATATGTTGAAAAACCATTTTGACCCAACCTGAAAAAACTGCTTAAACGTAAACCATATTGAAGTTGTAAATCTTTAGTTAAATTGTGGTTTGCACTCAAGTAAATTCCATTTTCCCATGCAAACTTATCATCTAATTTTCTGCGGTTTATGTCTGATAATGCATCGGTTGGCCTTACTAGACCAGGATTAAATTCATGTAATAAGGATTCTATACCGTATTCTAGAGATAAGTCTGTGTTTAACCTATGGCTAACGTCGTATTTTAAATTGATGTTGCTTAAGCCCGTTTCAAAAACAAAAGCTGCGCTGGTAATTTCTAAATCATATAAATAATCGTTTGCTATAAGACTTAAATTGCCAGATATTTCGTTATTGAATTTGTGGTTCCATCTAGCAGAAATAAAAGAACTACCAAATACATTAATAAAATTATCATTTATATCAATCACATCTCGTCCATAATAAGCAGATACAGAAATATCATTTTCTGGGTTGATAATAAAATTGAATTTGGCATTCACATCATAAAAATATGCGGAATTGGGGTTGTCAGCCAATTGAAGAAATAAGTGTGCATAAGAGCTCCTACCACTCACTAAAAACGAACTTTTGTCTTTTTGTATAGGTCCTTCTAGAAGAAGTTTGCTGGACACAACACCAATATTTGCTTCCCCTTTGAATTTTTGTGTGTTGCCACGGCGTTGCTCAATATCTAAAACTGAAGCAACCCTGCCGCCATAAGTTGCTGGGATTCCGCCTTTGTACAAGCTTAATTCTTTAACGGCATCTGGATTAAAAATAGAAAATAAACCAAATAGATGTGAGGAGTTGAAAATAGTTGCATTGTCAACAAGAATCAGATTTTGACCAGCACTTCCACCGCGTACATTAAATCCAGCGGAACCTTCTCCTGTGTTGGAAACCCCAGGTAGCTGAATTAAAGCTCGAATCACATCCGCCTCACCTAGAACTACTGGAATTTGCTTGATGGTTTCTGATGTCAACCTATTGGTGCTCATGCTTGCGCTTCTAATCTCAGTTCTTTCAACATTTTCCTCAACCAGTATTTCTTCTAGTTCTTCTTCTTTAGGAACTAGGTATATATTAATTTGTGTGTCTTTTTGAAGATTGATTTTTTTTACTTCATCTTCAAAACCTAGATAGGAAAAATAAATTTCGTATTCGCCTAAAGGCAATTTCAAATCATACTCACCATCAATATTGGAAACGGTTCCATAAGAGGTGTTTTTAATAGAAACATTTGCTCCTAAAATAGGCTGATTGTCTTCCTGATTGAAAATGATTCCACTTAAATTTGCAGTTTGAGATTGGGCTTTGGAAAAGAAACAGCATAAAAAGAAAACGAAAAACGGGATGAGTTTTTTAGTCAAGATTTTTTTTGCAAATATATACGACCTCAATAGGATTGAGGCTAAGTTAAGAATTAATAATTTCCTAAATTATTGCTGGATAATGAAAATACAAGGCTTTTTATGTAAATCAAGCTTGATGTTTTTCCATTCGTTTACACTTTTAGTTTGTATGTATTCAGTTGTAAGGGTTAATTCACAGCCTATACAAATTTTGGTGAGCGGTTGAAGGGTGTTTAGTAAAAGCTCAAACATTTGATTGTTTCTGTAGGGCGTTTCAATAAACACTTGCGATTGCTCTTCTTTTATAGAACGCTTTTCTAGGTTTTTGATTTTGCTTTTGCATTCTCCTTTGTCAATTGGTAAATACCCATTGAACGCAAAATTTTGCCCATTCATACCACTTGCCATTAGTGCTAGTAAAATAGATGAAGGCCCAACCAGAGGTACTACTTGAATATTGTTTTGGTGAGCCAAACTTACAATTTGTGCTCCTGGATCTGCGATACCCGGACAACCAGCATCTGAAATTAATCCAATATCAGTTCCATTTTTACATGGATTTAAAAAAGCAGGTATTTCTATGTCTTTTGTGAATTTATTCAATAAAAAAAAGCTTAAATCACTTTGAGATTTGCCAGGTACAATTTTCTTGATAAATGCTCGGGTTACTTTTTCGTTTTCAACAATATAGGTATTTATATCGTTTATTTTTTTCCGAATGGAAAGTGGTAAAACTTCCAATGGTGGTTGTTCTCCTAATCTAGAAGGGATTAAAAATAATTTTCCAGGTTGAAATTCTTGTTTATGCGTCGGCATTTTCTTTCAGTTCTTTAGCAATTTGCTCGCAAGCTTTGTCTAGCATTTCAAACACATTTTTGAAACCACTGCTTCCGCCATAATAAGGATCTGGAACTTCAGCATTAGTTTCAGGTGAAAGACTATTTAAAATAAGGCTTACTTTTTTTCGTGCTTCTTCAGAAGGGCTTAATTTTAGTACATTTTGGTAATTCTCCTGATCCATTACATAAATGAAATCAAATTCAGAAAAATCAGATTTCCGAAATGGCCTTGAGCGTTGGTCTGTTATATCAATATTATTGTTTTGCGCAACTTCAATAGAGCGTGGGTCTGGCAATTCGCCTTCATGGGTGGCAGAAGTTCCGGCAGAATCTACTTTAATCAGTTGGGAATCTACTTTGCTTTTCAAAATTCCTTCTGCCAAAGGAGAACGACAAATATTACCTAAGCAAACCATTAAAACTTTAGTGGTAGACATTAGTACTTGAGTTTAGAAGTTAAATCTTCTACGTATTTTTTAAATTCTTTATCTGTGCTTTGTAAGTTATTAACCGTCTTACAAGCATGTAGCACAGTAGCATGGTCACGGCTTCCAATTTGTTTGCCGATGCTTGCCAAGGAAGACTTGGTCATTTTTTTGGCAAAATACATGGCAATTTGTCTAGCTTGAACAATATGGCGTTTTCTTGTTTTAGATTGAAGTGTTTCAATATCCATATTGAAATAATCACTTACTACCTTTTGTATTTGATTGATAGAAACATCCTTATTGGTTTTTCTAACAAAATTGGAAACAATTTTTTGAGCCAACTCCAAATCAACTTCTGTTTTGCTGAATGAGGAATGCGCAATTAAGGAAATAATAGCTCCTTCTAACTCCCGGATGTTGGTTTTGATGCTTCTTGCTACGTAATCTATTATTTCTTCTGGCATTTCAACACCATCCCGATACAATTTACTCTCTATTATTTTTCTTCTGGTGTAGTAGTCAGGAATTTGTAATTCTGCAGATAAGCCCCATTTAAAACGCGACAATAGGCGTTGTTCAATTTCTTGCATGTCTACAGGTGCTTTGTCACTAGTTAAAATCACTTGTTTCCCATTTTGGTGTAAATGGTTGAAAATATGAAAGAAGGCTTCTTGTGTTTTCATTTTACCAGATAACAATTGGATGTCATCTACTATAAGTACATCAATCAATTGGTAAAAATGAATAAAATCGTTTAAGTTTTTTCTTTTTATAGCAGAATCAATATACTGTTGGGTAAATTTTTCTGCAGAAATGTAAAGTACAGTTTTGTCTGGATATTTTTCTTTAATGTCCACTCCAATGGCGTGAGCTAAATGTGTTTTTCCTAAACCGCTACCTCCAAAAACCAATAGTGGGTTAAAAGAAGTTCCGCCAGGTTTGTTGGCAATTGCTTTTCCAGCAGATCTAGCAAGTCGGTTAGATTCTCCTTCTAAAAAATTATCAAAATTGTAATTGGCATTAAGTTGAGAGTCAATTTTCAAATTCCGAATACCAGGAATTACAAAAGGGTTTTTAAGCTCAGGACTTTTGGTAGTTACTCTCATATTTACATCTTGAGTAGATACTTTTCCTCTGTAAGAGCTTGGAATTTTTTCTGTAAAGGAAGCGCTGGAACCTGCTCTATTTTCCATCTTAATAATGTACAATAGTTTTGCTCCTTTACCAATTTCTTTGGTTAATGCAACTTTTAATAAATTAAAATAATGTTCTTCTAGCCATTCGTAAAAAAACTTAGAAGGTACTTGAATACTTAAAGATTGGTCTTGTAATTTTACTGCCAAAACAGGCTCAAACCAAGTCTTATAAGCTTGCGGGGAGATATTGTCCTTAATGAATTTTAGACAATTATTCCATACCGTTTCCGCAGTTTTAGACATATATATGAATCTTGTTTAGGTTAAATGCAATAGGATGGGTTCCCTTTTTTGCTCGTACAAATATGTGAACAAATTGTGTAATAAAAAACTTATTTGCTATTGAATTTTAGGTTTTTTTTTTGCATACTGTAAAAAATTAATTTACACAAGATTAACTAAAGTTAAATGGAAAATATTTCAAAAACAGAAGTCGAAGTAAGGTATGCCGAAACAGATCAAATGGGAGTGGTGCATCATGGGGTTTATCCACAATATTTAGAATTAGGAAGAGTAACTTGGCTCAATCAATTTGGGATGCACTATCAAAAAATGGAAGACCAAGGAATTTTCTTACCCGTTTATAATTTGCAAATTTCTTATTTGGCTTCTGCTAAATTTGGAAACATCCTTGAAGTGGAAACTAAACTTTTAGAAAAACCAACCGCAAGAATCACCTTTCTATATAAAGTGTACAACAAAGCTACACATCAACTCCTAATTGAAGCTACAACTACCTTAGTTTTTGTAGATGCCAAAACCAATAAGCCAATGCGTTGCCCTAGTTTCCTGCTTCAGAAATTTGGTTATTAATTTTAGTTTTGCTCAATAATTTTTTATAAATTTAAGCTTAATCTCAAAATACATATATTCATCATGAATTACTTAAAAACCACAAGTATAGAAAAAGGTTCATCAGTTCAATTGGCTTATCACGATTATGGAAAAGGGCAACCCATTGTGCTAATTCACGGTTGGCCATTAAGCAATGCGATGTGGGAACACCAAGTTCCTTTTTTAGTTGATGCGGGATACCGAGTAATTACTTATGATAGAAGAGGTTTTGGCGAAAGTTTTAAACCATGGCTTGGTTTTACGTATACTGAATTTGCCAAAGATTTGAATGATTTAATCGAAGGGCTAGAATTACAAGATGTTATTTTAGTAGGGTTTTCAATGGGCGGTGGAGAAGTTGCACGATACATTGGAAAATATGGAACAAAACGAATTGCAAAAGCTGTTCTAGTATCTTCAGTAGTTCCTTTTATGTTGGAAACCGAAGACAATCCCAATGCAGTTGAAGCTTCTGTTTTTGATGGTATGAAAGAAGGAATAGCAAATGACAGACCCGGTTTTCTTCAAGGCTTTGGAGAAAACTTTGTAAATCTAGAAAAAAACAAAGACCGAGTCAGTGAAGCTCAAGTTAACTACAATTGGTATGTGGCTTGTTCAGCTTCCAGAAAAGCTACTTTAGATTGTGTAGATGCTTTTGGAAAAACCGATTTTAGGGCAGATTGCAAAAAATTTAATGTTCCTACTTTAGTCATTCATGGAGATGATGATGCCATTGTTCCTATGGAAGTTTCAGGAGAAAAAGCAGCCAAATTAATTGAAGGAGCAAAATTTGAGATCATAAAAGGAGCGCCACACGGATTAACCTTTACACACAAGCACGAATTAAATTCCATCTTACTAAATTTCTTAAAATAACTCGAGACAAATAACATTTAAATTCAGGCATAATTAGCTTGTTTCAAAAATAATGTATTTTTGGAACAAGCTAATTTAATTTTAATTCAATGAAAAAAAGCATCTACTTTATTTTGTTATTTGCATTTGCATTTCAAGTTCAAGCACAAGAAGATAACAGATTAGGCATAAAATTTGGAGCCAATTTATCAACTGTATCTGGAGACGATTTGGATTCAGATTTTTTATTTGGGTATCACATTGGTGGTTTTGCAGAAATTAATTTTTCAGACAAGCTTACCTTTGCTCCAGAAATGCTTTTCTCAATTCAAGGCTATCAAAGTAGCATTTCTGAAACTATAGAATTTGGAGGTTTTAGTACATCAGCAGAGGGAGAAGAAGAACTTAGGTTAAGTTACCTCAATTTCCCGTTAATGATGCGTTACAATATTACAGAATCTCTTTTTGCAGAAGCTGGACCACAAATAGGCTTTTTAATGGGGGCAAAACTTGAATCCTCTTCAGAGTCATCCATAGAAAGTCCTGGTTTTGATGAAGATGGAGAAAGCATAACGATTACTGAGGTAGTTCAAGAAACAACAGAGTTGAATGTTAGAGATCGATACAATGATATAGATTTTGGAGTTAGCCTTGGAGCTGGAGGTCACATTACAGACAACTTTTTGATTAGCTTAAGATACTACCTAGGCTTGAGTGAAATTGACAGCACTAACATGGGTTTTTCAAACCAAGTAATTATGCTATCATTTGGTTTTCGATTTTAAAACCAAACTTAAATTATATTTGAAATGCTTCAATTTTAGGTTGAAGCATTTTTTTTTGAAAAAAATATACATTCAGGCAACCTTTTTCAACTAACTTTCGTCTATGTAATAGATGCCACTAGGAAAATGAAAGTAATAGACTTACATCACAAACACAAAAGCTTAATTGAAGCTTGCCTAAAAAACAATAGGAACGCGCAGTTTCAATTGTATAAGCAATTTTCTGCTGAAATGCTTAGCGTCTGCCGAATGTACACTAAGGACTTGCATTATGCAGAAGATGTCATGTCTAAAGGTTTTTTGAAGGCATTTACACAACTTCATCGGTTTCAATTTCAAGGAAGCTTTGAAGGTTGGCTCAGAAAAATCATGACCAGAGAAAGTATCGATTTTTTACGAAGACAGAAAAAAGTAGAATTTCCGATAGATGATTTTCGAATTCATGAAAAAGAAGATGAAACGGAAGAGGTGCTAGATTCTGTAAGAATAGAAGAAGCTCAATACCTAATAGACCAATTACCGGAAGGTTATAAAATGGTTTTTGTAATGTACGAAATTGAAGGTTACCGCCATAAAGAGATAGCTGAATTACTATCTATTAAGGAAAGCACATCTAAATCTCAGCTATTTAAGGCGAGAAAATACATTGCAGAAGCAATTAACTCAAAAAAGACAGCAAATGGAAAATCGAAATAACTGGAAGAACCAGCTTCGCAATAGAAAGGTTACTCCTTCTGATGAAGCATGGTTAGCCATAGAAGCAGGATTAGAAAAGAAAAACAGCAATCAACTGAAAAAGAAATTTATAATAACGCTTATTGCTGCAAGTTTCATTGGTTTTGTTGTCTTTTTGAGCATACCAACGCAAACTAGAACAATAGAAAAAAGCAATACAGTAAAGGTAAAAACTCCTATACAAAGTGACCAATCAGTTTTTCCAGAAGCTTTGTTTTTAGAAGTTAATTCCGCATTAACTTCTGCTGATAGCGAACCTAATTCTGAAACCCAGACGAATGCAACGCTTACTCAAAGTAAGTTGAATACCAAAAAAGAACCGAACAGTAGCTTAATTTCAGTAGCAGAAAATAAGAAGTCTGAAACACTGAAAATTCCTGCAAAAGAAGAAAAGATAAAAGCTAGTAAAGCAGCCATTGAATTATTGGCTGAAGTAGAAGCAGAATTGGCTCAAACAATTGAAATAAATTCGACTTACAGCCCAGATGAAGAAGCTGAAATCTTACTTGCGGAAGCTAAGTTGATGATTCAGGAAGTAGATTATGATAGGCTTTACGAGTTTGCACAAGCAAGCGACTTACTAGCAGAGGCTGAAAATAATTTATCTGAAGAACGCTTACAAGGCAAGGTTTGGCTTTTTGTTCAGTCCAATGTCAAACACTTAGAAACTGCATTTGCAAGTCTAAAATAAAATCACTTTAAATCTTAATCAATAAAAACAGATGCATGCATCTACTCACTTAACTATGTCTAATTTTAAATTCAACACCATGAAATCTTACACCCTAATTGCATTCATTTTTATCTATTTGTTTTCGTTTAATTGTGCTACAACTTATGCACAAGAGATAACAGATTACGAACTTTCACCAACTGAACAAGAGGGCTTTGAAGCTTTGCAAAAACGCATTGAAGAATATGAAAAAGCTGACTTAAAACTAAAAATACAAAATATCAATGAGTTATTGGAAGCACAAGATATCAGTGCAGAAGAAGCGACTATTATGAAACTAGCGGCTTCTGAAACTGCTGCCAAAAACATCAAACAACTAAATGAAATTGTAGTAGCTTATACATCATATATCAAACGTAATTATGATAATGTGGAAATAGATTACAACAATTTAGATTTTTCTGAATTCGATTTGAGTCTTACTTTTGATGGAATAGAGAATCTTGCCGAAGGCTTAAATGTTCTTGGCGATTTTTTTCGAGCAATAAAATCTGATGATGACGATGAATATGCTGAAATTAAAGAAAAAAGAGCCGAGGTAAAGCAAAAAAGAAGAGAACTTCAAGAAGCTAGAGAAGACTTAAAAGCAATTCGAGATGTGCTATACGAAGCAGAAAATGACGAGCAAGCCAATGAAGATAAAAGCCCTAAAACTGAATACAAAACTTCTAAACGTACCGAAGGTCATTTGGTTATAGGTATAGCTTTTAACAATGCAGTTGCAGATGGTGGAAGTATAAATGATACAGAGTACCGTTTTGGTGGAAGCCGAACTTTTGAAATTGGCTATGTAAGAACTACCCGAGTTTTTGAAAACACCAATTGGTTGAGATTGGTATATGGCTTTTCTTTTCAGTTCAATGGATTAAAACCAAGTGGGAACCGAATTTTTGTGGATAATGATGGAGTGACAGAGCTAGAGGAATTTGAATTTAATCTAGAAAAAAATAAGTTTAGAATGGATAATTTGATTGTACCAGTTCATTTTCAAATCGGTAGCTCAGACACCAAAACATACGATAATGGTGCTAAGCATTTTGGAAGCCATGACTATAAATTTGGCTTTGGAGGTTTTGTAGGGATTAACTTGACAACACTACAAAAATTGAAATACAATAATGAAAATGGGAGAGATGTAAAAGACAAATTGAAATCTGGATACAACACCAACAATATTGTTTATGGTCTAAGCACCTATTTTGGTTGGGAAGGTTTTGCTTTTTATGCACAATATAATTTGAATCCAATTTTTAAAAATAATCCTGTTGATGAATACAACTTCCAACTTGGAGTACGCTACGACATATTTTAATTAGCCAAAAAATGAAATATGTGAAAAACGCCCAGAAAGGGCGTTTTTTTAGCTTGACATAGTATCCCCAACGGCTTTAAACTTTAAAGTCAAGTCTATATATTCAATTGAAAAGCTATTTTTGTGTAAAATAGTTAGTTTACATGTTTCAAAATATTGTGCATTATGGTTTACACTTCGTTGTAATTGTTGTTATAGCTTACTTATATTGGCCAAAACAATGGAAAAAAGCTTATCTTATTTTACTGGCAACCATGCTTGTAGACTTAGACCATCTTTGGGCAGTTCCTATTTTTGATTCGGGTCGATGTAGTATTGGTTTTCATACTTTTCATTCGTATCCAGCTATTGCAATTTATATTTTAGGGGTGATTTTTGTTAAACATAGAGCATTACGTTTGATTTGTATTGGTTTGCTTTTTCATATGTTTACCGATGAGGTGGATTGTTTGTGGTCTACTTATGGTTAAATTGAATGTGCGTTAAGGACTGAACAGAAAGCCCGCAAAGCAACACTATCTAGTTTTTGTGCCTTAAAAAAAGCGACTTTATGAAGCTCTTTTTAAAGCCATAAAACTTTATTGTTGCTGCGTACTTGTCCGAGAAGGCCTGACCTAACTTTTCGTTAGGGAACGCCCAAAACAAAGGACTGTTAATAGACTTTATAATTGGTTATTAGGTCGTACCTTTGCAAACCAAAATTTTGCTATGCGTACAAAGTCTTTAAAGAAAAATAGAATAAATGTAGTTACCTTAGGTTGTAGTAAAAACATCTACGACTCTGAAGTTTTGATGGGGCAGTTGAAAGCCAATAACAAAGATGTTGTTCACGAACAAGAGGGCAATGTGATAGTAATCAACACCTGTGGTTTTATTGATAATGCCAAGGAAGAATCGGTGAATACTATTTTGGATTTTGTACAGCGTAAACAAAATGGAGAAGTGGATAAAGTTTTTGTAACGGGTTGTTTATCTGAGCGCTACAAGCCTGATTTGCAAAAAGAAATTCCAGATGTAGACCAATATTTTGGCACCAATGAACTCCCATATTTATTAAAAGCTTTAGGAGCAGATTACAAACATGAGTTAATTGGCGAGCGACTTACCACAACTCCAAAAAATTATGCATACTTAAAAATAGCAGAAGGTTGTGATAGACCTTGTTCCTTTTGCGCTATACCTTTGATGCGTGGTGGACACAAATCCAAGCCTATCGAAGAATTGGTACACGAAACCAAGAATTTGGCTGCTAAAGGTGTAAAAGAATTGATTTTGATTGCTCAAGATTTGACCTATTACGGATTGGATCTGTACAAAAAACGAAATTTAGCTGAATTGCTAAAGGAGCTTGTAAAAGTAGAAGGAATTGAATGGATTCGTTTACACTATGCATTTCCAACAGGTTTTCCAGAAGATGTCCTAGATGTTATTCGGGAGGAACCAAAGGTGTGCAATTATATTGATATTCCATTGCAACATATTTCAGATAAGTTACTTAAGTCAATGAGACGGGGTACCACCCATAAAAAAACCACCGATTTACTCTATAAATTTAGAGAAAAAGTACCTGCAATGGCAATTAGAACAACACTAATAGTCGGCTATCCTGGAGAAACCGAAGAAGATTTTCAAGAATTAAAAGCTTGGGTTCAAGAAATGCGTTTTGAGCGTTTAGGTTGTTTTACCTATTCTCATGAAGAAAATACGCATGCGTATAACTTAGTAGATGATGTTCCAGAAGAAGTGAAGATGCAGCGTGCTAATGAAATCATGGAGATACAATCTCAGATTTCATGGGAGCAAAACCAAGAAAAAATAGGGCAGGAGTTTACCTGCGTTTTTGACCGAAAAGAAGGTAATTATTTTGTAGGTAGAACTGAATTTGATTCGCCAGACGTAGACAATGAAGTCTTAGTAGATGCCGCAGAACATTACATTAAACTAGGCGATTTTACACAAGTTAAGATTACTGATGCTGCAGATTTTGATTTGTATGCGGAGCCGGTGGTGTAGTTAAAATCAACAAACTGCTTACATTTAAATACTATTAAACCTGCAAGATTTTAAAATCTTGCAGGTTTAATATTTATAATTATATTTTAATTAGCTTAAATTGATTATTGTACAAATGCCTCAAGCCCCTACCTCAAAATAGTCTGCGTTCTATCTGGACCTACAGAAACAATTTTGATTGGCACTCCAACTTCATCTTCAATAAATTGAATATAGTCATTCAATTCTTGGGGTAGTTTGGTAGTATCTTTCATTTTGGTTAAGTCTTCCTTCCAACCTTTTAATTCCGTATAAATAGGACTTAGGTTTTCTTCTTCAATATTGTAAGGCAGGTGTTTTATTTCTTCACCCTTATATGTGTAAGAAGTACATACTTTTAGTGTTTTGAAACCACTGAGTACATCTCCTTTCATCATCATTAGCTCGGTTACTCCATTTACTTGAACGGCATATTTTAAGGCAACTAAGTCTAACCAACCACAACGTCTTGGTCGTCCTGTGGTGGCACCAAATTCGTTTCCAATTTTTGCCATTTTGGCTCCATCTTCATCAAATAATTCGGTTGGGAAAGGTCCGCTTCCTACACGAGTAGTGTAGGCTTTAAAAATGCCATATACATTTTTTATTTTGTTTGGGGCAATTCCTAAACCTGTACAAGCACCTGCTGCAGTGGTATTGGATGAGGTTACATACGGATAGGTTCCAAAATCAATATCCAACAATGAACCTTGCGCGCCTTCGGCTAGGATGCTTTTGTTTTGCTCTTGGGCCTGGTGAAGGTATTCTTCAGAATCAATGAATTTTAAAGTTTTTAAAACTTCAATAGCTGCAAAAAATTCTTCTTCTAATTCTTTTAGATTGTACTGTACATCCACATTATAGAAACTAATCATTGCTTCATGCTTATCGGCTAGGTTTCTGTATTTTTCTTGCCAATTGTTCATTTCTAAATCGCCAACACGGATTCCGTTTCTTCCTGTTTTATCCATGTAAGTTGGGCCAATTCCTTTTAAGGTAGAGCCAATTTTTGCTTTTCCTTTAGAAGCCTCAGAAGCTGCATCAAGCAAGCGATGCGTTGGAAGAATTAAATGAGCTTTTCTAGAAATGACCAACTTTTTGTGCAAATCTAAATTGAATTTGGCTAAGTTGTCTAGTTCTCTTTTAAAAATCACTGGATCAATCACTACTCCATTTCCTACCAAGTTTACAGTATCGTCATGAAAAATCCCAGAAGGGATGGTGTGTAAAACATGTTTGATGCCGTCAAACTCCAAGGTGTGTCCTGCATTTGGACCACCTTGAAAACGAGCAATAACATCGTATTTTTGGGTTAAGTAGTCAACAATTTTACCTTTTCCTTCGTCTCCCCATTGAAGACCGAGTAGCAAATCTACTGCCATAAAATTTATTCTTTAGGTTTGTTTTTGGTGCCGTAAAAATAGAGTGAATGTCTGTCTATTTTAATATCAAATACTTCTTCTATTGTTTTTTTGATGCCTTCTATACGTGGGTCACAAAATTCGATTACTTCGCTTGTATCGGTTAATATAACGTGGTCATGCTGCCTGTCAAAGTAGGATTTTTCGTATTGAGCTTGGTTTTTGCCAAACTGATGCTTTCTAACTAAGCCACAATCCATCAACAAATCTATGGTATTGTAGAGCGTTGCTCTACTTACTCTATAGTTTTTGTTTTTCATGGTGATATACAAAGATTCGATATCAAAATGTTCTTCGCTATCGTATATTTCTTGTAAAATAGCAAAACGCTCTGGGGTTTTGCGGTGGCCTTTGTCTTCTAAGAATTGGGTAAAAACCTTCTTAACTACAAGTTGATCGTTTAGTTTTGAGTCCTTATTCATAAGCTACAAATTTAAGCTTTTATTCACGGCTAATCTTATCAATGCCTTCTGTTTTTTTAAGCTGATCTATCAGGCGTTTTAAAATGCTTTTGTTTTTAACGGAAACCCTTATGTTTCCTAGAAAAAAACCATCTTGACTAGTAAAAGCTATTTTTTTCATATTCACATGCAAGTTTTCCGAAATAACTGAAGTGATTTTGTTGATGAGTCCAATATCATCTATTCCAGTTAGTCTTAAATCAGCATTGAATTCTTCCTGTGAAGAATCTATCCATTTGGCTTTGTAAATTCGGTAGGCGAAGTTGCTTTGCAATTGTATGGCGTTTGGGCAATCTTTTTTGTGCACTTTCATGCCATCACTTACGGTAAGAAACCCAAATACCTTATCGCCAGGTATAGGATTACAACATTTTGCTATTTCGTAATTTAGCTTTTGTTCATCATCTCCAAATACAATCTGGTCGTAATTTTCTGTAATTTCTTCTTCTTTAACTTCTGCTTTTGAAGGACTTCTTCTAATTTTATTTTTGAAAAAAGAGACAAAAGCATTGTTTCTGTAGGAAGCAAACTTTTTTATTTGGGGATTATCTATAGTTCCCAAACCTACCCGATAAAATAAATCTAAACTGGTTTTTAGTTTGAAGTAATTTACCAATTCATTCACCGTTCGCTCGTTCAATTGAATTTTCTGAGAACGCAGTTTCCGAATTAAAACCTCTTTACCTTCTTCAGCAATTTCTTTTTTCTTGACTTTTAGTGCACTTTTTATTTTAGACCGTGCTTTTGCAGTTGTGGCAAAATCTAGCCAGTTATTGGTAGGTTTTGCATTAGTTGAAGTAATGACTTCAACTTGGTCGCCACTTTTTAGAATATGACTAAGGGGTCTTAATTTTCCATTGACCTTTACTCCACGGGTTTGCAGGCCTACATCTGTATGAATATGAAAAGCAAAATCAAGTGCTGAAGCTCCTTTCGGCATGGACTTTAAATCTCCTTGTGGTGTAAAAACGAAGATCTCTTTGGCATATAAATTCAATTTGAATTGCTCCACAAAATCTACTGCGTTCATTTCATGATTTTCCAAGGCATCTTGAAGTCGGTTCAACCAAACTTCAATTCCTTGGTCTTCCTGATTATCGTTGTGTTTGTATTTGTAATGCGCTGCATAGCCTTTTTCTGCTATTTCATTCATGCGCTCGCTGCGTATTTGTACTTCTACCCATCTTCCTTTTGGTCCCATTACGGTGATGTGCAAAGCTTCATAACCGGTGGTTTTGGGTGCAGAAATCCAATCGCGTAATCGGGTGGGATTCGGTCTAAAATAATCCGTTACAATAGAATAAATCTTCCAAGCTAGGAATTTTTCATTCTGAGGGTTGCCTTTGTACACAATCCGAATTGCAAACTTATCGTAGATTTCATCATAAGTCACATTTTGATTGATGATTTTCTTCCGAATTGAAAATATAGATTTAGACCTTCCTTTGATGTCAAATTCAATTTCTTCTTTATTAATGGCATCACTAATAATTTTTGAAAAGTCTTCTATATAAGCATCTTGTTCTTCTCTACTATCTAATATTTTGCTTTTTATATCCTGATAAACATCTGGTTCAGTATATTTTAAGCTTAAGTCCTCTAGTTCAGTTTTAATGTTATACAAACCAATTCGATGAGCTAAAGGAGCATAAATAAAGAGTGTTTCACTAGCAATTTTAACTTGTTTATCATCTCGCATGGCATCCATGGTTTGCATATTGTGCAAGCGATCTGCAATTTTGATGATGATTACACGCACGTCATCACTTAGAGTGAGTAGCATTTTCCTGAAATTTTCAGCTTGTAGCGAAATGTTGCCGTCTTTTTTAAGGCTAGAAATTTTGGTTAAACCATCTACTATTTTAGCTACCGTTTCTCCAAACATTTGTTCAATGTCTGCTAAACTGTATTCTGTATCTTCTACCACATCATGCAGTAATGCAGCAACGATAGAAGTAGCATCCATACCTATTTCCGAAGCTACAATTTTAGCTACAGCAATGGGATGAAAAATATAAGCTTCACCAGATTTCCTACGTTGATTTTGGTGTGCTTCAACAGCAGTTTCAAAGGCTTTTCTGATCATGACTTTGTCCTCATCAGAAAGCGTTCGGTAGCTTATGCGCAACAATTCTTTGTATTGTTTTGCAATTTTTTTATTTTCCTTTTGTAAGTAAGCTTCGGTCAACTCCATAAGACTAAGATAGGAAAAACTAAGATTTCAAATTTAAGTTTTCTACTCTTTTTTGCAAAGGCGGATGAGAATAATTAAAAACCACATAAGCTGGGTGAGGAGTAAGGTTACTAAGACTTTTGCTGCTCAATTTTTTCAAGCTAGAAATTAAATATTTCGCTTTGTAGGTGTTTTTTGCAAAATTATCTGCTTGGTATTCAAACTTTCTTGAAACGATATTCATTAGTAAACCTGTTATAGTAGAAATAGGACTGTACAATAACCCAAATGCAACTAAGCTTAAATAGAAACTATTTTCTGAAGCGCCTAGTGCTTCGGCTAACATAGGTTCTTCAACTAAAAGTGAAAAAATCCAAAATGTAAGTCCTGTGCTCAGTAAAGAAACCAGTAAATTGAAAACGATGTGTTTCTTTTTGTAATGACCAACCTCGTGCGCTAAAACGGCAACAACTTCGTCTTCAGATAAATCTTCTACCAAGGTATCATACAAGGTAATGCGTTTTTCTTTTCCAAAACCAGAAAAATAAGCGTTGGCTTTTGTGCTGCGTTTAGAACCATCAATCACGTATATATTTTGTAATTCGAATCCTACTTTTTTGGCATAATCTTCAATTTTATCTCGCAGACTTCCTTCTTCTAAAGGCTTTTGTTTGTTGAATAGCGGCACGATTAATTTGGCGTAGAACATGTTCATAAACAAAGAAAAGAAAGCAACTAAAGCCCAAGCATACCACCAGAAATCACTTTGTGCCATTTGAAAAAACCACATCAACAGTGCTAAAATTCCGCCACCCAAAATGATGCCCAATAGCCAAGATTTTAAAATATCTGTAAAAAAAGTAAGTTGTGTAGTTTTATTGAAGCCATACTTTTCTTCTATTACGAAGGTGTTGTAATAGGAAAATGGAATTCCTAAAATGCTAGATGCAAAAAACAAAATACCGAAAAAGCCCAAACCTCTTAAAATTTCATTTTCAAACCAGCTTCTTGCTATTTCGTCAACATATGCAAAACCGTCTAAAAATATAAAGCTTAAGGTTAGCGCAAACATGAATAATCCAGTCCAAAAACTAAATCTTTGTTTCTCTTTTTTATAAGCTTGAGATTTATGGTATTCCTTTTTTTCGTATACATCAACTAGGCTATCTGGAATGGGTTTGTTGAAATAAGAAGTGTTGAGTTGGTCTAAGACTTGGTCTAAAATAAATTCAATTACTAAAATGCCAATAATAATCCAAAATAGAATTGCAGCTGTCATAAACAAAAAAGTTTAAGCACAAAAGTAGCTTTTTCAGATGGAAAAATGAAAATTGTACTGCTTGTAATTCAGTATAAAACGACTTTATTTTGCCTTCAAACTGATGCTTGTCATTTTTACAATAGTGCAATAGCTGCATATTTGCACTTAAAAAATCTATGGCTGTTCAAGTTAAATGCTACCATTGTGGAGATGCTTGCTCGGAAGGTGAAATTACTTCTGGAGACAAAAGCTTTTGCTGTGGTGGTTGCAAAACTGTTTTTGAGATTTTTACTGAAAACGACTTGATCTGCTACTATGATTTTGCTAACAATCCTGGTGCAACTCCACCGGAATTAAATGGCAAATTCGACTATCTTGAAAACACCGAAATACAACAAAAGTTAGTTGATTTTAGTGAAGATGGAATAGAGTCCATTCAGTTTTTTATTCCGCATATTCATTGTTCTTCCTGTATTTGGATTCTAGAAAATTTAAATAAACTGAATCCACAAATTATCACTTCTCAGGTTAATTTTCCTGAAAAAAAGCTGCATGTTACCTATAAAACAACCTCGTTTAATCTGAAAGGCTTAGTTACCTTGTTGGCTTCTATTGGCTACGAACCTTATTTGAGTTTGGAAGCAATGGACAAGAAAAAAACCGATATAGACCGCAGCCTGATTTACAAAATAGGCATTGCGGGTTTTGCATTTGGAAACGTGATGTTTTTGTCTTTTCCAGAGTATTTTGAAGTTTCAGAATATTGGTTAGAACAATACAAGCCGCTTTTTAGATGGCTGATGTTTTTCTTTTCCTTGCCCGTGGTTTTTTATGCGGGTGCTGGCTATTTTGTTTCAGCTTATAAAGGTTTAAAAACCAAAATTTTAAATATAGATGTTCCCATTGCATTGGGAATTAGTGTTTTGTGGATTAGAAGTACAATTGAAATAATCGCCCATCTAGGAACAGGTTTTTTTGATAGCTTAACTGGATTGGTCTTTTTCTTATTGCTTGGGAAATTAGTTCAACAAAAAACCTACTCGTTTTTGTCTTTTGAACGGGATTATAAATCCTACTTTCCAATTGCAGTGACCAAACTGAATGAAGATGCTCAGAAAACGGAAGAAAATATTCCCATTTACGAAATCAGAAAAGGCAATCGGATTTTAATACGAAGTGGAGAATTGATTCCTGTAGATGGAATTTTGGTAGAAGGAGAAGCAAAAATAGACTACAGCTTTGTTACTGGTGAAGCAAGAACGGTGTATAAAAACAAGGGAGATAAATTGTATGCCGGTGGTAAACAACAATTGGGAGCAATTGAGCTTATTGCCGAAAAAGAGGTGGAACAAAGTTACTTGACCCAATTGTGGAGCCAAGATGCGTTTACCAAAAATCAGGAACTTCCTTTTCAAAGTTTAATAGACAAATTCAGCAAACACTTTACTTGGGCGGTTTTGAGTATTGCGTTTTTATCAACTACTTTTTGGCTGATTTACGATGCAAGTTTAGCATTAAATGTACTTACTGCCGTCCTCATTATTGCTTGTCCGTGTGCAATTGCGTTAGCAACTCCGTTTACCTTAGGTAATTTGTTGCGTATTTTTGGGAAGTACGGATTTTATTTAAAAAGCACAGAAACCTTGGAAGAATTGGCCAGTATTGATGCTTTTGTATTTGATAAAACCGGAACTTTAAGCAGTTCTGTTGGAGATGAAATTGCGTATCAAGGCGAAACTCTTACCGAAGAAGATAATGCACTATTGAGGACCACATTACGAAATTCCAATCATCCATTGAGCAGGAAATTATATGCTTATTTGAAGTCCCAAAACATTGAAACTTTAGATGAATTTGAAGAAGAAGTAGGCAAAGGAATAAAAGCGACCGTCAACAGTAAACAGATTAAACTTGGGTCGTCTCAATTTGTAAATGTACCTATTGAAAACCAAGAATTGGAAACCGCAGTTTATTTTTCTGAAGATGAAGCCTACCGAGGAAAATTTACTTTTACAGCACAATACAGAGACGGAATATGGGATTTAATGAACGATTTAGCTGAAAAATTTCACATCCAAATTGTATCTGGAGATAATGCAGCAGCAGCAAACTATCTAAAATCCAAAATGCCAAAGATTAAAGAA
>Ga0307960_1000319_pt1 | contig 26764 bp, 22 predicted proteins | sample OrgLakmetagen542_FD_201832 | JGI IMG/M metagenome (GOLD analysis project Ga0307960, IMG submission 201832) | Saline water microbial communities from Organic Lake, Antarctica - #542 | ecosystem: Environmental > Aquatic > Non-marine Saline and Alkaline > Saline | place: Antarctica: Organic Lake... | reverse complement strand
GCGCACAGAAAATGTTGCAGATATTATGAAACTAGGTGACGTTTTAGATGTGAAATACTTTGGTGTAGATCCTAGAACTAAGAAACCTAAGGTTTCTAGAAAGGCACTTTTAGAAAAGCCTGAAAGACCTCAGAAAAATGAGGAAGACTCAAATAAATCTGAATAATTCAAATAAATTTCAAAAAACGGTTTAGATTACTCTAAGCCGTTTTTTTTGTTTACTGACAACATAGCATCACTGACATATTTTCAGAACTTATTAAGTTGTTTTGTTCAGTATATTGATGAAAAATAGCTTTTTTTCATAAAACATGTTTAATAATTCAAAATAAAATAATAAAATAGGTATTTTAGTAAATGTGCATGATCATTGCACTTTACGAGTAAATCATTTTTATTAATCATTAAAAAAATAAAATGAAAGTATTAGTAATTGGAGCGGGTAACATGGGATTAACTTACTCTGAAGGAATGGCAAAATCCCCTTTATTAAATAGAAAAAATCTGATGATTCATGACGTCTCAAGGGACTTATTGAACAAACTTAGCGAGGTGTCTTACTATGACACTTTCGATAATCTAGAAGATTGTTTACCCGACGCAGACGTCGTCTTTCTAGCAGTAAAGCCTTACCACAGTGAGGAATTGTTTGAAAGAATGAAAACAATGCTCAATGATCAACAAATCATTGTATCCTTAATGGCTGGCGTTACCATTGAAAACATTCAAAATGGACTCAATGTTAAAAAAGTAGTAAGGACTATGCCCAACTTACCTGCAAAGGTTGGTAAAGGGGTGACATCTTATACTGAATCTAAGGAAGTCTCTAGAGTAGAGCTACTTATGATTAGAAACCTACTGGATACCACGGGTCAATCAATTCGTGTAAAAGATGAAGATTTCATCAATAAATCCACTGGTATTTCTGGTAGTGGACCAGCCTATATATTTTACTTTATGGCCTCAATGTTGGATGCCGCTAAGAAAATGGGGTTTTCAGATCACGATTCTAAAATCTTGGTGAGCAATACCTTTGAAGGTGCAGTTCATTTATTTAATGAATCTGATTTATCTCCAGAAAAGTGGATGGATCGCGTTGCTTCTAAAGGGGGTACAACCAGAGCAGCACTAGACTCTATGGACGATAATAATGTAAAACAGCTTATTCAGGATGCAGCCTATGCAGCCTTTAACAGAGCAGTAGAACTTGGGGATGAGTAATTTAAACCTTAAAAATATGCATTCAAAACGTATAGTTGTAAAAGTTGGGACCAATGTCATGACCAACAGAAACAATAGAATTGTAGGTCCAATTCTAAAAAACTTGGTGAGACAAATTGCTTATTTATATGAGCGCGATATCATTACAATTCTTGTATCTTCTGGATCTGCCATAGCAGGAAAAGAAGTCTTAGGCTCATGTTCTTCAACCGATAAGTCTATTAGACGTCAAGTATATTCTTCTGTAGGGCAACCTAGAATGATGAGACATTATTACACGATGTTCCATGATTTCGGGATGCGTTGTGGGCAAGTATTAGCCACTAAAAGAGATTTCGCCCCCGGGAAATATCGAGAAAATATGATCAATTGTTACGAAGGCCTTTTAAAAGAAGGTATCATTCCAATTGCCAATGAAGATGATGCGACATCCCTTTCTATGTCGATGTTTTCAGACAATGATGAGTTGGCCAGTTTGGTTTCAGAATTGGTTAAGGCAGACATGTTAATTATGCTTACAGATATCGAGGGCCTTTATACAGGGCATCCAGATCATGAGGATTCTAAATTATTAAGACATGTGAGAGTCCACGATAATGTTGAAAAGTATGTTCAAGAAAATGAAAAAGGCGAAGGCGAAGGCCGAGGCGGAATGGAATCCAAGCTAAATATAGCTAAGATGACCGCTAGTAAGAATATTCCTACTTTCATAGCCAACGGGAAGGAGGAAAATATCATCATAGACATTTTAGAAGGTAAAGAAGTTGGTACGAAATTCACTGTTTAATCTTAAAAACTAATTTATGAAGTTATTAGATACAAAAGTTAAAAACGACGTTCTTCAATCGATGATGACTATTATCGATAAAAGAAGAAACGAGATTATTGAAGAAAATCAAAAAGACTTAGAATCTTTCAATAGAGATGATCAAGCCCTTTACGATAGATTGATTGTGAATCAAAGTAAAGTTGACGGTATGATTCAAGCTATTAGGGAAGTTAAGGAACAAGATGATCCTGTTGGAAAAACTATTTCTGAAAGAACCTTAGATAATGGTTTAAAAATCGTCAACAAAACCGACCCCTTTGGGACTATTATGATCATTTATGAATCTAGGCCAGATGTAACTATTGAAGCAGCAGTTTTAGCCTTTAAAGCGAATAATAAAATATTCTTGAAAGGTGGAAAAGAAGCAAATCATAGTAATATCATTTTAGAAAAATGCTGGCATGAAGCTTTAGAAGAAAATGGACTGTCTAAAGATTGGATTTCTCTACTTCACCTCAACCGTGAAGAAACAAGAGAATTCTTAAGCAACCCACCAGAAAAAATGGATTTAGTAGTTCCTAGAGGTGGAGATAAGTTGATAGATTTTGTGAAGAGAACAGCTAAAGGAGCTGTCCTCGTTAGTGGTAGAGGGAATAATTTCTTATACGTATCTCCAGATGCAGATTGGGAAATGACTAAGAAAGTTATCATCAATGCAAAAACAGATAAAATCTCAGGATGTAATGCTCTTGACAAGGTATTAATTGACTCTCATCTTCCAGATTTCGATGCTAAAGTTAAAGACTTAGCAGAGACTCTAGAAAATGATTACAACGTAGATATCCTTGTTGATGGTAAAGTAGAAGATGTTTTAGATAAACCTACACTACCAACAAAAGATACCTGGACAGAGGAATTTTTAGCTCTAAAAATAGTTTTATCTTCCGTAGAATCTTTTGATGAAGCTGTTGAGAAAATAAATGCATACTCAGGTGGACATTCTTCCATCATTATGACTAAAGATGGTGATAAAGCTCTCGACTTCATGCAACAAATTGATAGTGCCGCAGTGTACCAAAATGCGTCTTCTCGTTTTACAGATGGAGGACAAATGGGTGTAGGAGCAGAACTTGCTATTTCGACTGATAAACTCCATCACAGAGGTCCATTAGGACTAAAACAACTGGTGACCAACAAATATTATATTTGGGGTAACGGACAAATCCGAGAATAAATACTAAAATTCAAGATGCCTTAACAGCCTGCTTTTCAATCTAAAGCAGGCTTTTTTGTGAAAGATGACGTCAGTTTTAAAAATAATTTCATGTCTTGGTGTAACATTTTTTCGTTTTAGCTCGTAAAATAATATGTAGATTAACGATAATCGAGGACATATCTAAATGAGACAACTTAAAATTACCAAACAGGTTACCAACAGAGAAACTGCATCCCTAGACAAGTATCTCCAAGAAATTGGAAAAGTAGACTTGATTACTGCAGAAGAAGAAGTTGAACTTGCACAAAGAATTAAAGCTGGAGATGATTTAGCTTTAGAGAAATTGACCAAGGCCAATTTAAGATTTGTAGTATCTGTATCAAAGCAGTACCAAAATCAAGGTCTTACCCTACCCGATCTTATTAATGAAGGAAATTTAGGGCTCATTAAAGCTGCAAAGCGTTTTGATGAAACAAGGGGTTTCAAATTCATTTCCTATGCGGTGTGGTGGATTAGACAATCCATCCTTTCAGCTTTAGCTGAACAATCCCGTGTAGTGAGACTGCCTTTGAATAAAATTGGTTCTATTAATAAAATCAATAAAACCTTTGCTATTCTAGAACAACGCCATCAAAGACCACCAAGTCCAGATGAAATTGCAAAAGAATTGGAAATGACAATCAATGACGTTAAGGAGTCTTTAAAAAATTCTGGGCGTCACTTATCAATGGATGCTCCGTTGATTGAAGGTGAAGACTCCAATCTTTATGATGTTTTAAAATTTGGAGAATCTCCAAATCCGGAAAACGATTTACTACACGAATCGCTTCAAACTGAAATAGAGAGAGCTCTAGAAACCTTAACCACACGTGAGGCTGATGTCATCCGTCTTTACTTTGGATTAGGCAATCAACAACCTATGACTTTAGAAGAAATTGGAGAGACTTTTGGACTTACTAGAGAAAGAGTAAGACAGATTAAGGAAAAAGGGGTTAGACGTTTAAAACACACCTCTAGAAGCACTATACTCAAAACTTACCTAGGATAGGTTTAGTTTTAGAATCTTACAAAAAAGGCCCTCTAATTGAGGGCCTTTTTTTATACTGATATCTGAAAAAACCAATTAATTTTTATCGACTTCAATAGAGGAATTGGTTTCTGCAGCTCTGCTCTTAATTTGTTCTAGTAATTCTTCAGCTTCAGAAATAATTTCAGGGTATGATTGAAAGTTTTTAATGATATTTTCCAGAATATAAGTGGCCTGATAATCATCCCCTAAAGCATTGAAATTTTTGGCCATCAATAAAAGTCCTTTTACACCAAATTCTCTATATCTAGAATAGTTTTTCGTAAGATCCTGAATAACGATAGTAGAAGCTTCATAATTTTGAGACATGGTCTTAAAGTAAGCATCGTAATATAAAGCCTCGGCTTTTAGTTTTCCTGTGGCCGTTTCTGATACTTCTCTATAAGCAGTTTCCGCTCTTTTCTCGTCACCAACTTCCAAAGAAGCTCTGGCAATAAATATTTTTGCATCACTAAGGACTTCTTCTTCTATATTGTCTTTAGATAAAATTAATTCAGCATAAATAACAGTTTTATCAAAATTCTCAATTTCATAATAGGCTTTCATTAGATTGGACTGAGCAAACAATACATTTTGAGAAAAATTGGCTTCTGTCTCTAACCTGTTCAAACTGGTAATCGCTTTATCATAGCTCTTTTCGGATAAATAGATTTGAGCTAATCGCCTCAAAGATTCTTCTGTAAACTCACTAGATCGGCTATTGATAACTGCTTCGTAGTAAGGAATAGATGCTTGACGCTGATCACTATTAAACAACAACTGAGCGAGATAGAAATTGGACTTCAGACTGTTTTTTCCGTTAGGAAATTCTTCTAAGTATTTTTTAAATCCTTCTATTGCTTTATCAGTTTCATTATCCAAAAATTTATTTTCTGCAGCTTCGTAAGTAGCTTCTTCAATATCAGAATCGGCAACTTCAACAAAATCTAAACCTCTTACCCAAGTAGCATACTGGTCTGTTTGACCAAGATCTATATAAATTAACCTAGCCGTTTGAACAGCTTGAAGAGCCTCCTGAGAGTTCGGATATTCCTTGACCAACTGTTTTAACCTCACCAAAGCCTCCTGATTTTCTCCTTTGTTGAAATAGATCAATGCTAGTTTAGACAAGGCTTTAGGGTAATATATACTTTGTTTATAATTGGTTAAAATATTTTGATAAGTTGTAATTGCTGCTTGGTCATCATTTTCTGCCACGTAGGTATTACCAAGCTCAAATAGAGCATCATCCTTATAAATAGATTTCGGATAGTTTTGGACAAATAGATTTAGGTTTTCAATTTTTTGTGCATTTCTATCCACAAATCCATAGCTATAAGCCTTTTGAAAGAAGGCATAATCACTTTTGTAATTCCCCATTGCAATAGCACTATTGTAAGCCTCCATTGCAGGCCAATATTGACCAAGAGCAAATTGAGCGTCTCCAAGTCTCACATAGGCATCATGAAGGCTTTGTGACGGCCTTTCAATAGCAATAAAGCTTTCAAAGAAAGAAATAGACGATCTATAGTTTTTTGTTTTAAAGTAAGCGTATGCGATATTGTAGTCTATAGAGTAAAACTCCGCCAATTGCTTTGCCATTGGCATCCCTTTAAACTCTTTATAGCCTATCAAAGCCTTATCATAGTTTCCCAATGCATAATCCACTTCGGCCTTCCAATACGTAGCTTTTGCAGTAAACTCTGGGTCTAAGCGTTCAGACAAAGATCTATTGAAATAGTCTTTGGCTGATTTAAGTTGGTTATCTCTAAACAATTCAATTCCATAATAATAGGTTACTTTTTGGAAAGCCAATTTATTTTTATAGTCCCGACTTCCCTCTAGCATCGAAATCGCTTTTTCGTAATTTTTTGATGTTAAATAAGAATCAATCAACAAGTCCCCTACCAAATCAGACTCTTGAGACGTTGGATAGTTTTCAATAAAAGCCTGCAGAACTTCAGGAACAGATTGGTACGTATTTCCAATTTCATAGCTAAGCTTTGCGTAATTCAAATAAGCATCTTCTTTTAGCTTTTCATCAAAGTCCATTTCTGTCACATTTTTGAAAGCATTGAGCGCTTGAATTTTCTTATCGGTTTTTAGATAAGCCTTAGCCAGATGGTAATATGCATTTTGGGCCACAAAATCTTGACCATCTAGGATTTTAGAGAATTCGTCGATAGCCAATTCATACTGTCCCGTTTGATAGTAAGCGTAACCAAGTTGATAATAATCTGTGTTATTCCACTTACCTCTATTCCCTTTATAGTCTTTTAGGTATTGAATAGCACTAGTATAGTCCTTTAAATTGAAATAACTTTCACCTATGATTTTATTGAGTTGAGAGCGTTCGCGAGTATTGGATTTTGGTAACTTTTCCATGCCTAAATCAATCGCCTTTTGAAAATTACCAAGTTTAAAATTCATATCACTTTGGAAATAAGAAATGTTATTTCCTTGAACGCCTTCACTCCTAGCCTCATCAAATAATTCTGAAGCGGACTCGTATTCGTTTTCTTCATAAGCTATAAAACCAATGTAGTATTTGGCCTGAGCTCCGTATTTTTTATCATTTCTAACTCTATTAAAGAGTTGCTCTGCTTGGTCATAGTTCTTGCTTTTGAAGCTTGTATACCCATAATTGAACTCATAAGTCTTAAGTTCATCTCTCGATAAAGAACGTGTATTCACTTGGCTAAACCATTTATTGGCTTTTAAAAAATCTCTCTCTTGGAAATAATAATTCCCCACTTCCAGATAAGCCTTGTTGGTTTTTAGACTTGTAGGGTTTGCCTTTATAAAGTCTTCCATCTGCTCATCTGCATTTGGTTCGCTTAGTTTAATGGCACAATTCGCTAGATAAAATTCAATATTAGACTTTAGCTGATCACTGTCCAAGGACGTATCGATTTGCTTAAAGGCCTTTGCCGCAGCAGCAAATTGATTTTGATCATATAAATGAAGGGCGTCTTGATACTTTCCAAGGGCATCCTCAGAATATTGAGATTGTTGAGCCTGGATTAATAAGGTCAAGAAAAGAAAACAAAGGGTTAAAAACTTAGACATAAGGGGCTTGATTTTGGTAACAGTCAAAGATAAAATTATATAGTCATATAACGTTGCTGGCTCATTTTAATTATAAGCAAAAAACAATAGATTTTTCACGCTTCACAAATTAATCATATCTTTAGCCTCAATAATTTTTTCTCAAAACGCCAATGTCAGAAACCATTCTAGAACTCAATAATGCCAGTATATTTCAACGAGAAACCCTCATACTTTCGGATGTTAACATAGAGATAAAAAAAGGAGAATTCGTTTATCTTATAGGTAAAACAGGAACTGGTAAAAGTAGCTTTATGAAGACGCTTTACGGAGATTTACCTTTAAAAAGTGGATCTGGACAAATCGTCGATATCGATTTACAAAGCTTGAAAGAAAAGGAAATCCCATATCTAAGAAGAAAGCTAGGAGTGGTCTTTCAAGACTTTAAACTATTAAATGACAGAAATGTCAAGGAGAATTTAATTTTCGTCTTAAAAGCAACTGGCTGGAAAGACAAGACTAAAATGAATCAGAAAATTGAGGACGTTTTGGATAAAGTAGGAATGAAAACCAAAAGCTTCAAATTTCCTTACCAACTTTCTGGGGGTGAACAGCAGCGTGTAGCTATTGCTAGAGCTCTACTCAATGATCCTGAACTTATCTTAGCAGATGAACCCACCGGAAATTTAGACCCACAAACCTCTGTAGAAGTCATGGAAGTCTTACAAGACATAAATAAGAATGGCAACACGATTTTGATGGCTACTCACGATTATGCATTGTTACTAAAATACCCTTCAAAAACCTTAAAATGTGATGGACAACGTCTATTTGAGGTTGTTCAAAAGAAACAACAACAGCATTAAATATATTACACTATGAAACCTGTTAAACTCACTGCAATCGCCTTACTTATTACATGTTTTGCTTGCAACACAGAAGATAAATCAAAAGACAATATGATGGCAGATAATACTTTACTAAAGAAATGGGAGGGTCCGTATGAAGGCGTACCGAATTTTGATGCTATGGACCTAAAAGATCTTGAGCCGGCAATGGATGTAGCTATAGAGAAGCACCTTAAAGAAATTGATAAAATCGCTAATGCTAAGGAGCCAGCTACGTTTGAAAATACAATTGAAGCTATGGAACGTACAGGTAAAACTGTAGATAGAGTCTATACCTATTACGGCATCTGGAGTAGTAATTTATCTTCTGAAGAATTTAGGGACATACAACAGAAATTATCTCCAAAATTATCGGATTACCAATCCAAAATTCGTCAAAATGAAAACCTTTTCAATAGAATTAAGTCGGTTTATGAGTCTAGTCAAAAAAATCCTTTAGAGCCCCAAGCACAACGAGTTGTAGATTTAATGTATAAGTCTTTTGAAATGAATGGGGCCAATTTGAATGAAGAAGGCAAAACACGTTATGCTGAGATCAATAAAGAGTTATCCAAGCTTTATACTGATTTTTCAAACAACATACTTCATGATGAAGAGAACTATGTCACCTTTCTTAGTGAAGAACAACTAAATGGCTTATCCGAGTCTTTTATTAAATCTGCTAAAAAAACAGCTGAAGAACAAGGAAAACCAGATCAATATGCCATTGTGAACTCTAGGTCCTCTATAGATCCTTTTCTCACTTATTCAGATGAAAGAGAACTAAGAAAACAAGTATGGGAAAACTATTATTCTAGAGGAGATAATAATGATGAATACGATAACAATGCTCTCATTAAAGAAATTCTGAAATTGAGAGATGAACGAGTCGAATTATTGGGGTACGACAACTTTGCTGAGTGGAGACTTCAAGACAGGATGGCGAAAAATCCAGAAAATGCTATGAATTTATTAATGGCGGTTTGGCCATCGGCCATCGCTAGAGTTGAAGAAGAAGTAGAAGATATGCAAAAGATTGCCAAGCAAGAAGGAGCAGATTTTGAAATTGAAGCTTGGGATTACAGATATTATGCTGAAAAAGTAAGGCAAGAAAAATATGATTTGGACTCGGAGGAGGTAAAGGAATATTTGGTCTTAGAAAATCTAACAGATGCTATTTTTTATGTAGCTGGAAGACTCTTTGATTTTGAATTTTCCGAAATTACAGACGGTAGCGTTCCCGTATTTCATGAGGATGTTAAGGTTTATGAAGTTACCCAAAAATCTAACGGAGAGCATGTTGGTGTTTTCTACCTAGATCCTTATGCTCGAAAAGGTAAGCGATCTGGGGCTTGGGCTACCACCTATAGATCTTATACAAATTTTGATGGAGAGACCAATGTTTTAGCTTCCAATAACTCCAACTTTGTGCAAGCAGCAGAAGGTGAACCTATTCTAGTGTCTTGGGATGATGCAGAAACTTTTTTCCATGAATTTGGACATGCTTTACACTTTTTGAGTGCAGATGTAAAATACCCAACATTAAATGGTGGTGTGAGAGATTATACAGAATTTCAATCTCAACTTTTGGAACGTTGGATTTATACCGATGAAGTTATCAATAACTTCTTAAAACATTATAAAACTGGCGAGCCTATGCCAGCAGAACTTGTAGCCAAGATTAAAAATGCTTCTAAATTCAACCAAGGTTTTGCAACTACTGAGTTTTTAGCATCAGCCATCATGGATATGAAATATCATACAACAGATCCTGAAACTATAAATCCAAAAACCTTTGAAAAGGAAACCTTAGACCAATTGAACATGCCAGATGAGCTTGTGATGCGTCATCGCTCACCACAATTTGGCCACGTGTTTTCTGGCGAAGGCTATGCTACAGGTTATTATGGATATCTATGGGCAGATGTACTTACCTCCGATGCTGCAGAAGCTTTTGCTGAAGCTGAAGGTGGTTTTTATGATGAAACGCTGTCACAAAACTTAGTGGACTTTCTTTTTGCACCACGAAATGCTATAGATCCAGCCGAAGCTTATCGACAATTTAGAGGTAGAGATGCAGAAATTGACGCCTTGATGCGAGACAGAGGTTTCCCAGTTCCAAAAGAATAAAATGCTTTCTATACTTATCAGGTCTTTTGATAATCCATTGATTGATATTGTGTCAGTTTTACATGCAGAATGTCAATTTTTGGATATTGAATTTGAAATTCTTATTTCTGATGATGATCCCAATGGTAAAAATTTAGACCACCAAAAGCTTAGCCGATTGCCGATGGTAAACTATTGGAAAAACAGTAAAAATCTAGGGCGTTCCAACAATTTGAATAAATTGATAAGTAAATCTAAATATGATATAGTATTACTTATGGATGCGGATGTAGTTCCATTAAAAACTAATTTTATCAAGCTATACTTAGAAGCCTTGAACACTAACTGCTTTGTTGCCTATGGAGGACTTGCATACGAAAAAAATCCTCCAGAGGCTTCTGAACTCTTGAGGTGGGTTTATGGTCACAAAGAAGAAGCAAAGCCAGCTAACTTAAGACAATCTCGATACCCTTACAATATCTTAGTCTCTAACCTTCTCATCAAAAAATCTGAATTTGAACAGCCCATTTTTAATACTGAATTAAATACTTATGGGTATGAAGATTTGGTTTTCTCTGAGTTTTTGAAAGAACACGAAATTGATGTACTGCAAATTGATAATCCAGTCATCCATAAAGGTCTTGAAACCTCTATGGTGTTCCTTCAAAAAACAGAAACGGCCTTAGACAATTTAGTCGGTTTAATTCAAAAAGGAACTTTAAGCCAAGAAGCCACTAGCCTTTCAACATTATATTTTAAACTTAAAAGATACAGACTTAATGTTGTTATTTATAAATTTCTGAACGTTATTGAAAGAGCACTTAAGTCTAATTTAGTATCAAATCAGCCGAGTTTAATTTATTTTAAACTCTATAAACTTTACCATTTTTCAAAATCATATCAAAAACAATGATACAGTTTTCAGTCGTTATTCCCTTATATAACAAGGCCAACTACATTCAAAACTGCCTAGAAAGCGTTTTGAAACAGACTCATAAAGAGTTTGAAGTTATCCTTGTAAACGATGGAAGCACCGATGGTAGCGAAACTGTAGTTGAAAGATTTCAAGACTCACGCATACGTCTGGTGCATCAAGAAAATAAAGGAGCTTCAGCGGCTAGAAACAAAGCTATTTCTTTGGCTAAACACGAGTGGATTGCCTTAATCGATGCAGATGATTATTGGTACCCAAATCATTTAGAGGAATTGCAAAACACCATTGAACAATTTCCAAAAGCTGATGTGGTTTGCAACAATTATGAAATATTGCTTGAGAAGGATTATGTTAAACACCCTACCTTCTCTATTGAATATCCTCTAAAAGCTCAATACATTGAAGATTATTTTAAAGGGAGTTTAATAGATCCCATCGCATGGACATCTGCGCTTAGTTTTACATCTTCAATATTTAAAAAGGTGGGTGAATTTGATACTAATATAAAATCTGGACAAGATATTGACTTAATGGTAAAATTTGGTTTGGCAGCTACAATAGCTTTTAATCCCAAAGTGACTATGCGCTATCATAGGAAAACAGAAAATAATCTTTCTGATGAGACAGGATTGAGAGAAAAATTAAACTATATCGATAACCACAGATCTGAAGAAAAGAAAAATCCCCCACTTCACCAATACATGGATATCAATCGATTTTCGCTTGCTATACAGGCTAAAATGGCTCAGGATAATATGCTTTTTAAAGAGCTTGTGGGCAGATTGGATCTTCACCATCTCAATTCCAAACAAAAATTACTCCTTAAAACCCCTGCAAATGTTTTGAGAGGTTTAAAGTATTTACAATCTAAGTTGACACAATACAATCTCTATAAAAGTCCTTATAAATAATAAAAATCATTCTTTAAAATATTCATCATAATCGATCTTGTTACCGATAATTCTGGGCTTAGGTTGAAAGTCCTTAGAGAAAATACTTTTTGATGAGTCAAATTTTAAAAAATTGATTTGAGAAAAATCACTTAAGGAGTGCATTAAATCATCTAAGACATAAGGTCTTTCAGGATCAAAATCAAAAGTATAAGAAGAATCGAATTCATCTGAAGTCCATGCAAAAAAGGGTATCTCATACATAGATTTAGTAGGAATATCGGAATCATTGTGACCTACGAAATCTCTATCTAAATAAACTTCCTCTCCGTGATCTGAAAAATAAAGCACATAGCTTTTTTCATCTTTTGATTTTGTTTTTTCAATGATTTGGTCTAGTATAAAATCCACATATAAAATAGAATTATGATACTCATTGATCGCTTTAAAGCTCTCTTCTGAGGGGAATGCCGTTGAAGGCTCAGTCTTAAAAACATCAAATTCCTCTGGGTATCTTAGTCCATAATTGGCGTGGGTTGCTAGTAAATGGATGACTATAAATTTATGAGTTGCTGGATCTTTTAAGGCTTCATCTAAATGCGGTAGTAAAACCTCATCAAATGGAGTGACAAAACTCCATCTAGTGGTGTTGGTATAAACGTATTTATCTGAAGCTTTAGACAGCTTTGTAAGCAAGGTTTCGTAGATTCCTATTGGCATTTGATTGGACAACCAAAAAGTTTTAAAACCAGCTTGATTCATCAACTGAACTATTGTAGATTCTGTTTGAGTTTCTTCGTCTTTGAAGATCAAAGCCTCTTGAAGAGACGGTATAGTGTGCGCTTGAGAACTGATAACGTCCCTATAAATTAGCAGCTCTTCCTTACGCTTTGTCAAACGAGGCGTAGTTTGCCTTTCAAAATCGTAAATCCCCATTTGTTTGCGAGCTGTAGATTCACCTATTATGAGCACAAATGTATGAGGAGTTGTATCTCCCTTAAAATCAACTTCCTTTAAGGACCCAAAGGGTTTATCAAGATTGAGATCAGAAAACTTTTGCACTTCATACATATAGCTTATTGTTCCTTTTAAAACCTGAAAAGGAAAATTTGCAATTATTAAAACGGAAAGTTTCAATCCTAAAATCAATATAATAAGACTGATAATTTTATAAATAGATTTTACTTTAGAAGTCTTTGCAAATAACCTTTGATAAGGTTTTAAGAGGAATATCAACAAAAATAGTAGCTCTACACCTATAAAAATAATAAGCGTATAATCCACGTAAAGATCTAAAAATTCAAAAGCTTCAGCAGGGTTAGTTTCTAAAACAATAAAAATAGATGATGCTGAAAAAAAAGTGCTAAAGAGATAAAAAAAAGCAGTTTCAATAGTTAGACAAAAAATAAATATAAAATAACTCAATTTTGAAACAGCAACTTCAAGTCTTGTGGCTTTGAAAAAACTTATAAAAATTAAAATGCATACTAGAAAAACTATATTTTCAATAAAGTTTTGAATGTTATAGTTTCTAAAAGCAGCAAAGAAATATTCAAATCCAAAAGCTACTGCCATCGGTAGAGTCCACAAAAAAAGTGATCTATAATTAACCTTCATGCTCTATAGATTTGATATCATTTATAGCTTTAATACCGATCTTATAGGCCTTAGGTTGTTCAAAAAAAGAAATATATTTATGCCTGTATAGGAAGAAAACAAATTTGATAAGCCATAAGTAAGTCCAATGCCGATAAGATAGGAATTTCTGAGCTGTGAGTGCTCTCATATATCCTGGTTCTGCTTGATTGTAACCAGTTGTTTTTCCAAAGTGTCTTACAATTGGTTGGGCAACAAAAGCTACTTTTAACTTTGCTTTTAGCATAGACAATTTGAAAAGTTGCTCCTCAGCACTTGGAAAAGTAGACCCAAGTCCAAAGTTTTCGTTCATTCTTATTCCTTTATCTATAATATCTTCTCTTTTAAATGTCATTTCCATTGAGGTTAAGCGTCGTTTCGTAGATGTAGTGTACCCTTCAGTTTTAGGGTATTTTTTTTGAAGTTGATCGTTTTCATCCACAAATTGAAATGAAATTAAACTTGCTTGATTATATGTTTTATAGGCTCGCAAGATCGTTTTATCAAAGTCTGGTAAATACTCTATGTCATCATCTGCTACTACCAATATGTCGCCGATAGCATTTTCAATCGCCAGATTCCTGCTTTTACTCAATCCAAATTCTCTTGAATTAATCACTCGTATGCCTTCAGTAGTAGACACTAAATCTTGGTTTAATTTGGTCTGATTAATAATTAAAATGGAATATGAACTCAGATCCATGTCAGGAAACATAGCTTCCAGAAAAGAAAGATCACTCCTATTCATGGTAGATATCATTATTTCCAAAGTAGGTTTTACAATCATCGTTTATAAAAAATTAAACTCTTCCTAAAAATAAATAAGATAATGAAAAAGTAAAGGATATAGGTTAATGCATGTCCCAAAACAACACCTTCTAGACCAATTTTCGGAACCAGATATATGGCACTTAAAAATAAACTTAAAGCTAAAAATAAATCTGTGATAATATAATGCCAAAGCATTTTCTTAGCATGAAATTGATAGACCATCACCATTGCTAATACTCTAAAGAAATCGCCTAGCATTTGCCAAAAAAATAAGTCGGCCGCTGGTAAAAAATCTTTTGAAAAAACCAGTGTCACTATCCAATCTCTTAGGACATACACCAAGATTAATCCTACTACAAAAAAGGGTAGAATCTGTTTATAGAAATTGAAAACAATAGCTCTAAATTCTGATGGTTTCTGAGCTTCAGCCATTTTAGGTAAAATAAATAAATTCAATAAAGACAAAATAAACAAAAGGTAATAACTGGATATTCTTACTGTAGATTCCCAAAACCCAGCATTGCTTTCTCCAAGTGTATCGATAAGTAAGTTTCGAATCCCTAGAAAAACCAAAGGAAAACTCAAGCTAGAAATTAAGGTCATAAATGCATATTGACCTAAATTTTTGAGTACCGGTGTTGAAAATCTGCTCCATTGAAACGAGGTAATTGCCCCAAACCAAGATTGAACATAGTACAAGGTAAAAATCAACATCGCCGAAGGAACAATCACAATAGTCAATAAAGCACCTTCAAGATTAAACCAATACACCAGCAGTGCAAAAGCTATGATATTCAAAAAATGAGAGGCGATATTAATTTTAATGACTTTACTAAACTCATTGAAGCCTTGCAAAATAGAAATCAAATACAGATTAATGACGTGAAGAGGTAAGACAAAGGCCAACAAACGAATAACCGACACGAAATTTCTAGAACCAAAGATTAGCGTGTTGATAAATTCTGAGAAAACAAGAATCACAGCTATGGTAAGAAAACACATTACCAATCCAGACCAGATCAAGGTGGATAAAAAGGAGGAGAATGCTTTGGGATCAGATTTATGTTCTGCGGAGTATTTGACGACTGCATTGGCTAATCCTCCACTTGAAAACTTATGAAAAATTTCTAAAACATTTCTCAAGTTTCCTAATATCGCAATGCCTTGTGGACCAAGATAAATAGCTGTTAGCTTTGAAACGCCAAGACCTGTAATCATTTTAATAACAACGGATAGTCCATTGAAAGAACTCACTTTCAATAGAGTAGATTGTTGAATTACAGATTTTAAACGTTTAAGCACTTAGATTGTTCCTATTCATAAATCGAAAGTACAATTTTTAAAAACTTTGAATATCATTTCAATTCACTTATAAACAACAAAAGCTTCTGTTGAAACAGAAGCTTTTGAAAAGTAGTTGAAAATTTGATTATTGGAAGTAAAAGCTGTTGGGTGCAAGACCAACATTAAACTCTTTTACTAATTGTCCTTCCAAAGAATAGATGAATACAGATCCATTGGAGGTGAAGTCTGCTGCATCCCCAACGTAAATCTGGCCTTCGTTCACTTCAAAACCGTAAAAGGACCCAAAAGCAGAGTCACTCCCATAATCGAAAATAGCTTCAGAAGATAATTCTGATGATGAAATTGACGTGGTAAAAGCAGCTGTACCTGAAGTGTAATAAAATTGATCATTTTCAATTCTCAGATTACTTACAGAAGTTAAAGCTTCAGGCTTATTTATTTCAGTTTCTACAGTAAAAGTTCCTAGGTCAATTCGCTTTACTCCTTCAGAATCTAGAGCATAAAGCTTTTGGTTATAAACTTGTATTGAATTAAGCCCATCTCCTACTTGAAGAGTTTCGGTAATCGTATTGGATATTGGATTCAATTTTGAAATGGTATTACCATTGCCAAAAGAAGCATTTTGAATATAAATATCTCCAAAAATACTTACTATATATTCTGCTGCACCACCAACGATAACAGTCTCTTCAATTTCCAAAGTTTCAAGATCGATAACGGCTACATAATCGTCTTGATCTGTACTAAATTCTACAAGGTTAGTTACATAGGCTTTTCCATTTAGAACCGTTCCATACCTGGGGACGCTTAAGCCAGAATCTACTGTTCCTAGCAGTTCAAAAGTATATCTATTAACAACTGAGATTAAATCAGACCCATTAGATATGATATAGGCCTTTTCGTCGTCGAAAAAAATGGATTGAAGAAAAAGGCCTGGTCCTTGTCCATCGTTGGCCTCCGCGAAAATATCATTCACAACCTCTTGTCGATCAGCACCCAAAAAAGACACAGAACCTCCAGCATTTCCTCCTTCATTAAGAATTAAAACCCCGTTAAAATAGTCACCATCGGGAATGACTGGCTGTGGGTTGTCATCATCGCTACTACATGAGATAAAAGCGAAAGCTGAAATTGCGATTACTAAAAATTTAAAATAAGTGTTCATTGATTTGAGTTTAAAAGTTAATTAAAGTTTGAATAAAAAAATGCCTCCCCGGCATGGGTCTGTTTTCTACAGTTTGGTAAGCAGCGTCGGTTATATTCCTGACTTGAAAGGATAACTTTAGATCCTGAATCTTAGGGAATTTATAAGATAGCCCTGAGTTCCAAAGCAAGTAATCTTCAAGAATATCACCTTCGCTATTGTTAGATCTTGTAAAGACTTCTCCGATGTATTGATTTTGTAATTCCACTGAAAATCGATTCCAAGTGTATGTAAACCCATTTGTCAACTTATGTTTTGGAACATAAGTAAGTTGAAATCCTGTTTGTTTGTTTTCAGAAATAGTATACCCATATAGAGAGTTCAACTGAAATAAATGTTCTCCAAATTCAAATGTTGACTCTAGTTGTGCTTCAAGGCCATAGGTTTCTACTTCATCTACGTTTTCTGGCTCCCAGATATTATTTACATTGGGTATCCACCGGATTAAGTTATTGATATCGTTATAGTATCCTGTCAATGAAAACCTATGATTTTTTTTAGCATTAGAAAAAATCAAAGAGCTTTCCAACTGATTAGAAGTTTCAGGTTGCAAATCGGTTTGGCCACTTCCCTCCCAGTATAAATCATTGAACGTGGGGATTCTAAAGTTTTTGGACACCTTAGCTTTAGCCTCTACATAGTCTGAAAACACATAATTAAAACCTGTACTAAATAGAAATGGACTATCATAAACATTAGAATATTCCTGTCTAAAACTCACTTCAGAAGTCAGTTTTTTCCATTGGTGTTTTGCGAGCAAAGCAAAACTTGCAATAGTTCGGCTATCGGCCTGGACGTTATCACCATCTGCTGTGCTATAATTATATTCACTCAAGACATTAAAATCGAAGTCTTTGTAAGTATAAAACAAACTATATCTAGCTATAGCAGTTTGAGCTCCAGCACCAGTAGGATTTGGATTATTTGTATTGGCTGTATATTGAAAATCTTCTCCAAAATAGGCCATCTTGAATACAGAGGTTACGTTTGAAAATTCTTTCTCCCATTCCAACATATGCCGTTGGTCTTCATTGAGATAATTTGATCGCGAATCTGATGGAAACAACAAGGAGAAATTTCTATCCCCATTAAAATACATTCCATGATAGGTTAGCCTATGTCCATCACCAAGTTTTGTGGAAAGGCTCAAATTGGCATTATAATGTTCGAAATCTCCATTTATATTTTTCCGATTAGTAGAAGGCCAATCGTAATCATTTTCAGAAGAAAACCTGGATAAAGCTAGAGATAAGCTCCAACGATCTGTGGATGTAGAAGCTTTTAATAAATTTTGAAAAGTTGAAAAACTCCCCACTCTAGCGCTTAATAGTGCTGAAGTTTCACCGTCAAATTTCAACTGATTGTTGAGATGAATACTGCCTCCAATGGCGCCTGTTCCATAGATGACACTCCCTCCGCCTGGCCTTACAGATAATTCATCGAAACCGTCTACCAATAAAGTGTTGAAATCGGTTTGACCATTGAACTGTGAATTGATATTAAACCCATTCCAAACCACAGCGGTCTGTTGTGCAGTCGTTCCTCTAAAACTTGGGGACGACACCATACCATAACCATTTTGTTTAAAAAATATAGTAGTTTCTTGTCCTAAAACATCGGTAAGTAAACCAGGTGTATTTTGAAGAGTCGAGCTGGAAATTTTATGAACACGCTGCCCTGTGGAAAAACGACTGATTTGTCGATCCACAACGATCACCTCTTCCAATTTTTGGATAGAGTCCAATTGAGCAACAGTTGGGGATGTCCAAAGACACACCAAAAGGCATAAGTAAATATAATGCTTCATACACCACTCGACTTTTATCCCGAAAGTCTTCGTTTTTAAATTATACATTGAGGCAGGTCTCCTGGCTTGCGTCTTTACTTAACCTTCCCATCTTAACAGACAGTGGTTACGAAGTTTTGAAGTAAAGCATACGCACAAAGCGTACTAAGCGCACAGTTGCGGGAACAGCTTCCGATTTTAACGAAATTCCCTTTTAATCTTCAAAAGTTGAAATACACCTTTGAGAACCAAAATGCATTGCAAAATTAAACATTTCTTAAAGAATGATAGCTTTTTCTGAATTTAATTTTAATAAGCTTGATTTGAGGAGTTTAAAATTTGAAATAATTAATCATACTTTTGTCAAAATTTGTAGTGATGAAAAAAATTCTCTGGGCATTAGTTCTTATCGGTTTGCTTTCGTGTGTCAATAACACAAAAAAAGAAGAAGATCTAGACTTTACTGAAGTTGAGATCACTTATGCTGAAGGATTTTCGATACATCGTTACGAAGACTTTACTAAAGTCATCGTCCATTCTCCTTGGCAAGAAGCTGAAAAAGAGTTGGTCTATATTTTGAAAAATAAAGAGATTAAATTACCTAACTCGTTGGTCTACGATGCGATGATCGATTTACCTATCGAGAAGCTAGTCACAACCTCAACTACCCACATCCCCTCATTAATCGCACTGAATAAATTAAAAAAACTCGTTGGTTTCCCCAATCTCGATTATATTTCTTCTGAAGCTGCTAGAGAATATATAGCTGAAGGAAAGATCAAAGAACTGGGTAAAAATGAAGCCATAAATACTGAAATTGTTTTAGAACTAGATCCCGATGTCATTTTTAGCTTTGCACTAGAAGGACAAAATAAAGCTTTAAACAAATTACAAGAATCTGGAATACCTATTGTCTATAATGGAGATTGGCTTGAAAAAAGCGCCCTAGGTAAAGCGGAATGGGTCAAATTTTTTGGTATTTTTCTTGGAGAGTTAGACCAATCCATAAAAGCTTTTGAAGACGTTGAGCAATCCTATCAATCTCTAAAAGACCTAGCCAAGACCTCCAGTAAAAAACCAAGTGTTATAGCAGGAGCTATGCATCAAGACCGTTGGTACCTTCCCTATGGAACTAGCTGGCAGGCTCAATTTTTTGAAGATGCCCACGCAGATTATATTTATAATCACACTAAAGGAAAGGGCAGTGCTGCTTTTGCTTTTGAAACAGTTTTGCAGGATGCTAAACAAGCTGAATTTTGGATATCTCCAGGACAATATATCTCTTACGAACAATTGAGGGAAAGCAATACGCATTATCAAGAATTTGATGCCTTTCAACAAAAGAATATTTTCACAATGGCCAGAACTACAGGGGAAACTGGGGGAGTTCTTTTTTATGAATTAGGTCCAAACCGGCCGGATTTAATTTTGAAAGATCTAGTGAAAATATTCCACCCCGATTTACTCACAAATGAAGCGTTCACCTTTTTTAAGCCCCTAGCCTTTGAATAAAAATATAGTAAATAGTCTAGGTCTCGTGGTTTTACTCCTCATTGGAATTGGATTGAGTCTCTCTTTGGGCTCTGTCTCTATTCCTATAGACGAAGTCCTGAAGATTTTACTTGGTATTTCTACCGAAAATTCAACCTGGGAATATATCATCGTCAACTATAGATTACCTAAAACGCTTACAGCTTTGCTCATTGGCTCTGGTCTGGCTATAAGTGGGTTGCTGATGCAAACCTTATTTAGAAATCCTTTAGCGGGTCCTTATGTCTTAGGCTTAAGCAGTGGTGCAAGTTTGGGGGTTGCTATTCTGTTGATGGGTGCAGGACTGTTTTCTGGCATTTTTGGAGAGTTTATGTTTTCAAAATGGTCCATTATTATCGCCGCTAGTTTAGGTAGTGTTCTGGTAATGCTTGCGGTGCTAGCGACGGCTCAGAAAGTAAAAGACACCATGACACTTCTTATTATTGGTTTGATGGTAGCAAGTCTAACTTCTGCTGTGGTTAGCGTTCTCGCCTATTTTAGCAATGCAGAAGAACTTCAATTATACATTTTTTGGTCTTTTGGTAGTTTAGGGAATTTAGCTTGGGGAGAGGTTGGCATATTAAGTCTTTGCTGGTGCATTGGACTTGTACTTGCGCTTATTTGTCTTAAAAACTTGAACGCTTTACTTTTAGGAGAAAATTATGCCAAAAGCATGGGTGTGAAATTAAATAGAAATCGAATCCTAATTATTTTATCCACTTCCATTTTTGCAGGAAGCGCTACCGCTTTTGCAGGTCCAATTGCTTTTGTGGGCTTAGCAGTTCCGCATTTAGTAAGACAAATCGTCAATACCAATGATCATAAAATTTTACTTCCCAATATCATCTTTGGTGGTGCTTTTTTAATGATTCTTTGCGATATTATAGCCCAATTACCCGGTAGTGATAGCACATTACCTATTAATGCTGTAACCTCTATATTTGGTGCGCCAGTTGTTATCTGGCTTTTGGTTAGAAAGCGTAAACTAAAATTTTAAAATGTCTTCTGAAGTTAATTCTACTCCCTCGATACTTACAGCAAATTCTTTGAGCATAGGCTATAAAGAAAAGAGGGAGACTATTGAAATCGCAAGTCAAATAGATTTTAACATTCAGCCGAGTGAACTGGTGGCTGTCATAGGAATTAATGGTTCCGGAAAATCCACATTATTAAAAACCTTATCTGGTATAATCCCTGCACTTGCTGGTGATATTTTAATCAATAATACCTCTATTTCTAGTTTACAAAACAAAGATTTAGCTTCAAAACAAAGCTTGGTATTAACCAATGAAACTGTTTCCAAACAACTTTCTGTGTTTGAATTAGTAGCTTTAGGAAGACATCCGTATACCAACTGGCTGGGACACTTAAGTCAAAAAGATTTAAGTCTAGTAAATGAAGCCATAGAACAAGTTGGGTTACTTCAGAAACAACACAAACCCTGCGATGCTCTAAGTGACGGACAGTTTCAAAAAGTTTTAATTGCCAGAGCTTTAGCTCAAAACACCCCTTTAATTTTGATGGATGAACCCACTACTCATCTAGACATGTATCATAAAGCCTATGTGTTGCAACTTTTGAAGTCTATAGTGAAACGGTCTCAGAAAAGCATTCTTTTTGCTTCTCACGAAATCAATTTGGCGTTGCAGCTTTGTGATAAGATTATTCTTATCGATCAAGGGAAAGTTACTTATGGGACTCCTTCAGAATTAATTCAAAAAGGGACATTCAATTCTTTATTTCCAAAAGATTTAATTGTTTTTGATGAAGTAAGTCAAAGCTTTCGAATGAAAATCAATACAGATTAATTTTTATCGAATAGTTTTCTCATAATAAATACATGCGGAAAAGTAATAGCAGCTATAAAGGCAAAGAGAAGGGATAAAAAGTTTTTAGAATCCTTAAACAGCCATACGACAACGAGCATCCCTATAATTGAGGCCAACCAATACGGGAATGCTTTTTTAAAATAACTTAAAAAGTTTTTAAAATTAAAGGTTCCGTATAAGGAATTAACTTGATCCTTCAAAGAGGGTAAACTATGCCAAAGCACAAAATAAGTGGCAAAACCCCAGACTACATTACTAACAGCAAATAAAGCCGTAAATAAAATAAGGTATATCACATTAGGAAAAAGTGAGGCCTTAAGCTTTGGATTCGTTTTGGATAGGAAGACAAACAAACCTATACTTCCTAGTGCTGAAGTAAAAAGAACGATTATTAAAAATTGATTGGCAATAAGAAGGCCAGTCATATCTTCGACAATAAGGATAACTTCGTTTGAATTTAAGCTTAACAACAAAAACAAAACGAAGAGTCCATAAAACAGAAAAAATAAGGACGACCACAAAGATTGAGTGTTTTGCAGCTTATGGTGAAAGTGCTGTTCTCCAAAATGATAAGAACTTATAATGACAAATGCAGCCAGAGCAAATATGGGGATAAAATAAAACACAGCTACAAAAGACAGAACAACTCCCAAGTAAGTAAATAAAGACTTATAAAAATTTGGTTTTTGAGAATTCGAGTTTAAATTTTCAATTACAAATAAGTCGTTAGACCCGTGTAAAATACCTAAACTAAAAATACCTAAAAGAGCTATAACATACTGAATTTCTGATGAAAGAACTTCTGAACCCAATATGGCAAGCAAACTAAAAAGTATTATGTAATTATAAAAACTCCTCCTATATACATTCATATTACGCAAAATTAATTCAAAAATTTTCTTAAAACTAAAATTTCGTGTTTAATTTATTACTACATTTGATTAAACAAACTTAAATTTTATAACGCTATGAGAACATTTATGTACTTTATGGCCGACGTTTCAAAGGTCGCTAATGACGACTACGTTGGTTTCACTTTTTTTGTAGGTAGTATGGCCATGTTGGCTGCATCTGCCTTTTTCTTTTTATCATTAAGTCAATTTGATAAAAAGTGGAGAACATCTGTATTAGTATCAGGTTTGATTACTTTTATTGCAGCAGTCCACTATTTCTACATGAGAGATTATTGGGATGCTTTTGGAGAATCACCTACATTCTTTAGATATGTAGACTGGGTTTTAACAGTACCACTTATGTGTGTTGAATTCTTCCTTATTTTAAGAGTAGCTGGTGCAAAAGCTAGCCTGATGTGGAAATTGATTTTCTGGTCAGTAGTGATGTTAGTAACAGGTTACTTTGGTGAAGCTGTTCAACCAGATTGGTCTTGGCAGTGGGGTCTAGCTTCAGGTATAGCTTACTTTGTTATTGTTTACATTGTATGGTTTGGTGAAGCTAAGAAACTAGCAGTAAGTGCTGGTGGAGAAGTTTTAAAAGCTCACAACATTCTATGTTGGTTCGTACTTGTAGGATGGGCTATCTATCCTTTAGGTTACATCTTAGGAACTCCAGGTGGATTATTTGGATTTGACTTTGGTGTAGATGCTTCATTTATGGATATTGTTTACAACATCGGTGATGCTGTGAATAAAATTGGATTTGGATTAGTTATTTTTGCTTTGGCAACTAAATCTTCTGAATAATTTTTCACAATTAAGAATTATCAAGCCGAATCTTACGATTCGGCTTTTTTTATACCCTATCATTACTGTCCGATAAAAAAAACCTCAATTTTTGAGGCTTTTTTCGTACATAGAAGAATTAATATCTGACCAAAAATTCAACTATGGTTAAAAGTACTATTTTTTTCGGACAGCCGATATTCAGTCAAATGATAGGTTTGCTTAATAAAAGTAAAATAACGACACTTGCTTTATCGCACAAATCGGATCATTACTGCAAACGGTTTTCAACATTTCAGCACTTAATTACAATGGTATATGGTGTGACCTCAGGTTACAACTCACTACGTGAACTGTGCGGCGGCATTGTAAGCTATGGTGATAAAATTTCGCATGGTAAGTTTGATTATTCTCCAAAGAGAAGTACAATCTTTGATGCCAACAAAAGAAGAGACTGTATTGTTTTTGAGGATATCTATTCTGATTTAGTAACCGAGCATCTCCCAGATTTATCGGATAGCCATAAGCAGTTGGTAATTGATAAAAAAGTCTATGCAATAGATTCTACCACAATAGCTCTTTTTCAGCTAATTTTTGAGTGTGTAGGGCGTAATCCGAACAACGGTAAACGAAAAGGAGGAATAAAAAGTCATCAAAACTGGATATACAGGCAGGAATACCTGTAAAAGTATAGTATAGCAATGCACGTGAACACGATTCTTTATTTATACAAAAACAAGGGTAATTAATAAAGGAGAAGTCGCTTTATTTGAAACCTGAAATAAGGAGTATATTTTTTTGTTAACAGATTAAAAAACAAGGCTAAAGAAACACTTTTAGAAGAGTTTGACCTTCAGCAGGCTCCACCCAATAATATCTTAAGAGATGCTAAAATAGCACTTAAATACAAGGATGATAAAAGATTGGAAAAACAAGTCGAGTTACGGTTGGTGTCATTTTATCACGAAGAAAAAAAAAAAATTTACTATTTTCTGACCAATCTCTTTGATTTGCCAGCAGAACAAAGAGCTCTACTTTATAAAAAACGTTGGGAAATAGAATTACTATTCAAAAAAATAAAGCAAAACTTCCCTTTACAGAACTTTATGGAGATAATAAGAATGCAATACAGATACAGATTTGGTGTACCCTTATTGCCTTGCTCCTTATTACAGTTATGAAAAAACAGTTAACTAAATCGTGGAGTTTTTCCAATTTGGTTAGTTTACTACAAAAAACATCTTTTCAGTTATGTGAATTTTGTAGACTTTTCCAACAATGTAGATTCTTATGCTAAAGCATTTGTCAAAAATAAAGGGAATCCAGATGGTTCTTAAGGAAAATTTGAGTTTCAATAAAATAAACAATGAAGGGGTTTGCTTTTATGTTTTCAAGAATTGACTAAGATTTTATTGACATTGAAGCCTATAACTACTTGTTTTTAACCATTATCGGACAACAATAATATCCTATATTGAAATAAACGCTTATTGAAGTAATTGCTGTAATCGTTCTAATCCAAGCTTTTTAGCATGGTTTTTTGTGGTGAAACCCTCTTTGCCTTCTACGGACAAGTCAACAGTATGATTTAGTATTATATCCACTAACTCTTGATGTATAAAACTAATCGCACAAATTAATGCAGTAGCTCCATTTGCATTCATTAGGTTTAGATCGTATTACCCTCTAGAAACAACTCTACCATCTCCGTATCGCCTATATAACTTACTCCCATTATAGCTATATGACATCTAACATCTTGAGCTTCTATATTCGGGTCTTTAGTAAGCAAGTACTTGATCGTTTTTATCTCTCCAAAATATGGAGCAAACAAAAAAAGAGTAAAACATCGTTAATGTTTAAAGTTAATCAAAATTGCTTTTTTTTTCAATCTTGCAAAACTTGTCGATCAAATTAATTCAAAATCATCTTACTACAAATACGAAATAGTAGTATAATACCAATTTGGCATTAAAATGTTGTATAAAATCAGCTTCTTTTTCACTTACTAATCGTCATAAAATAGAACCGTAACTATTGCTATGCTTATATTTTTTTCCTCAACTAAGTAAAAAACCTGTGCTGAGCTACGTCGTAGTATAATTAAAATTTTTAATGCATCATTTAAAAACTAAATTTGTATAAAGGCTACAAACAAAGTCATAGCATCAATATAATTAAAAAAACATTAACTTTATAAAAGAAATAATAATGAATTATAAGCATTTATAGGCAACATATATGTTCATGTTATCGATAGATTCGTATAAATTTTTATTATGAAAATTTTAATATTATTTTAATATCGAATTTATTTTCAATAAATACTTATTCTCAGGATATAGATTTGGATTTCAACTGTGATTATGTCATTGGTAGTTCTGATGAAAAATGGCCTAATGGTATGACGCCTGGTCAATTTAGGAAATCAATTCTATATCAGTTTCGCAGAAGCTGATATATATCATATTTCACTGATTTCCAGTCTATTTGTGACTTTTGTTTCATTTAATTTTTCAGATATTTCTTAATTTAGTTGTATAATTTTAAAACTGTAATTATGAATGTTGAACAAATTTATACAGGATGTATAGCTCATGCGGCTTATTATGAAGAAAGTAATGGTGCTTTAAACTCTTATGGTGGTGCAACAACAAATTTAATTGGTGACGATACCAACTTTGACAGTGGTCTTATTAACGTTTATAATGGTAGTGCCTTAATAGCGACCTCTATACTTCCAATTCTTTTTTTATAGTACCTTAAATCCGCAAGTTAACTTCAAATGCACAAAATTTCTTCAAACAACGTCTTTTAAGTTTATTTTTAGATAGACTTGAGTAATAAAACACGATTTCGCTTGTCTAACCGCTTTTGAAATTGCG
>Ga0307960_1000263_pt1 | contig 29962 bp, 21 predicted proteins | sample OrgLakmetagen542_FD_201832 | JGI IMG/M metagenome (GOLD analysis project Ga0307960, IMG submission 201832) | Saline water microbial communities from Organic Lake, Antarctica - #542 | ecosystem: Environmental > Aquatic > Non-marine Saline and Alkaline > Saline | place: Antarctica: Organic Lake... | reverse complement strand
CGAGAGTTCTAGGGTTTGTGTTAAGGATAATGGGCGAAGCTTAGGTATTGATTCCATAGAGGTTATATAAAAATGGTTCCGTAATTGCTTCGTTAAACCAGCGCGTCTTGAGTTACAAGTCGCTTACATGGTTCGGGAAAGGAAGATTTGTCATGAAATTATTTAAAGTTGTTGCAGCCGGGCTTTTGCTGTCTGCCTCATATGCCCACGCTAACCCGATCGACTTCTTGACGCTTGCTAATATAAGTGAAAAAGGGTTCGGAAATTTAGCAAGCAGCGAGTTTTCGGTTATCGGAACGAAAGACGGCAATTCAGCATTCGCCTACTTTGACTCGGAAGATGCAGGTCTCGGCGTGTGCGGTGCTCTGACCAGTTCCAACCAGTGTAATCCGTCCAGCGACGATAATGTTACGAGCGGGGAGTACCTGACGTTTACGTTTTTCCAGGATACGTTGTTAACCGGTCTGTTCGTTAATACGAATCATGACAGCAGCGTAAATTATTTCTCCGGGTCGGAAGGTGTGAGCCTCAACGGGAACAAGACATCTGTGACAACTTATGGCTCAGCTGTAGATTATAACAAGCTGGTCACAGCTGATCTTTTTGTTGCGGCCAATGATTCATTTACGTTGGGTTACGACGACAAGCAATTCTATGTAAGCAAAATGACTTATGAGAAAGTCACCGTGCCAGAGCCTGGCACCCTGGCATTGCTGGGACTAGGTCTCGCTGGCCTTGGCCTTGCTCGCAGGCGCAAACAGGCCTGAGGCAAGACCTGCTGAGTCAACCTACAACCTGAATCCTTTCAGGTTGTAGGTTTCTCTTGGTTGTAAGAAGGTCGAATTCATCAACTCGCTGGTTGCCGTCATCAAAAATTGCAGTACACTGCTTTTCACATAGATTGTGACGAGACGCACTGGATGCGTCGGTTCTTGTTGTGGATAGCACAAGGAGTTGACGTGGCCCACGTCAGACTGTTCAGACACTACATACACCTACCATATGTAATTCTCGGCCTGATTGATTTTCTGGTCCTGGTGTGCGCATTCGCACTGGCCGTTTTCTTCAGGTATTTCGGTGACCTGTCTTTCTTCGAAGACAATCTTGCGTTTGTGCTGCCATCCGCCGTGGTGTTCGCGCTGTTCAATCTTCTGGTCATGATATCTCTCGGGGTTCACCAGTCCCGTATCGAAGACGGCATGTCCGGCATGATGCTGCGTACCATCCTGGCGCTGATCGTGGGAATTCCGCTGTGTGGCTTCGGTTATCTTGTGGCATCAGACTGGCTCTGGTACCTGGGTGCCAGCAGCGTACTGACCACAGGCACCGTATTCGGCGTATTTCTGCTTGGAGCGGCCCGCTCCGTATTTTTCGCGGTGGTTGGTAAAGACCGGTTCAAACGGAAAGTACTGGTTCTGGGGGCCGGAGTCCGGGCTCGGCAGATTCTGGAAGACCTCAGAACACCCTTTAATCGAAAAGGCTTTACTCTGACCGGGTTCGTGGCGCTGCCAGACGAGCCGGTCGAAGTGTCACAAGAGAACATTCTGGATATCCCTGTGTCGATTCACGACTACATCCTGAAGCACCCTGTGAACGAAATCGTGGTGGCCGTGGACGACCGGCGCAAAGGGCTGCCCATGGAAGACCTTCTGGAATGCAAAATGGAAGGCGTGAAGATTGTAGACGGCGCCACCTTCTACGAGCGGGAATCCCGCAAGGTGGCACTGGAAATGGTAACCCGTGGCTGGCTGGTGTTTTCAGACGGCTTTACGGTGTCCTCCGTCTTCGGGCTTGGCAAGCGCTCCCTGGATTTGCTGTCATCGTCGATTCTGCTGCTGGCGGGCGCGCCGCTGATGCTTCTGACTATTATTGCCATTAAAATTGAAGACGGGCTCAAAGCGCCGGTGTTCTACAGTCAGGAGCGGGTAGGGCTGAACGGTAAAGTGTTCCGGGTTTACAAGTTCCGCTCTATGATCACTGAAGCTGAAAAAAACGGCGCGGTCTGGGCCAGCCAGAACGACGCACGTGTAACAAAAGTCGGCGACTTTATCCGCAAAGTCCGGATTGATGAGCTGCCGCAGATCTTCAATGTTTTAAATGGCACCATGGCATTCGTTGGCCCCAGGCCAGAGCGCCCGGTGTTTGTGGAGCAGTTGAACAAGAAAATCCCGTTCTACAGCGAGCGCCACAGAGTAAAACCGGGGCTGACTGGCTGGGCGCAGTTATGTTTTGCTTATGCGGATAACGAAGAAGATACGAGAGAAAAACTGAGATACGATCTTTACTACATCAAGAATCAGAGCCTGCTTCTTGATCTACTGGTTATAATCCAGACAGTGGAAGTGGTATTGTTCAAAAAAGGATCACGATAAAGATTCACGATATTGACGAGGTCAAAGGATATGTCATTTAAGCAGTCATCACTTGGTTATGGTTTGGTCGTTGGTGCCTTGGTGTTGCTGGCAGGCTGTGCCGGGCAGCCGGTTTCATCCCCGGAAGAAATTCAGAAAGCGCTGGCGGCCGGACCAGATGCAATGCCGGAAGATTATGTCCTGGGCCCCACCGACGTCGTTACGGTTTCGGTGTGGCGAAACCAGGATTTGAGTCTGTCAGTGCCGGTCAGGCCGGATGGCAAGATTTCCGTGCCTTTGGTGGGTGACGTCGTCGCAAGTGGACGCACGCCCGAGCAGCTTGCAGCCAGTGTTCGTACTTCGCTCACAGAATTCATTCGCGAGCCCCAGGTCAGCGTTGTGGTCACCTCCATGGGTAGTAACGAGTTTACGAACCGCGTCCGGGTTACTGGCGCCGTGCGCCAGTCAATTTCCACGCCGCACCGCCAGGGTATGACCGTTCTTGACATCTTCCTGAGCGCCGGCGGCGCGAACGAGTTTGCTGCGCTGAACGATGCAAGACTGCACCGTGAGATGAACGGGAAAGTGGTATCCATTCCCGTTCGCCTGAACGACATTCTTACTGAAGGCGACATTGATACAAATTACATCATCCGCCCGGGCGATATTCTTGCGATACCGGAACGCAGTTTCTGATTGAAGAGTTACCTGACCAATAAGCGAAATAACAGGAAGTTGTAGTTTATGGCCCTACCTCTGTCCCAAATACCTTTCGAGGTGCTGAGAGAAATTCGCAAGCACAAGTGGATCGCGTTCTTCACATTTGCGCTGGTGAGTTTTCTGGTTTTGGGCGCGGGCTTTGTCTGGCCTTATAAATACCAGTCCGAAGTCGTAATATTCGTGGACGATAGCAACATCATTGGTCAGCTAATGGAGGGCGGGGCTGTAACAACAGAGATCAGCGAGCGAACCTCCACAGCCAGAGAGCTTCTACAAAGCCGGCGGATTATGGAAAGCCTTGCTACGGATACCGAGATATTCGGCAGTAGCCAACCCGATCCGGAAGAACTGGAATCTCGTATTGCCAATCTTCGAATGCAGCTTTCAGTGGTACCCCGGGGCCAGAACTATTTCAACATTAGCTATACTTCTACATCCCAGCTTGATTCTTTCCGCATAGCCCAGCGTCTTGGCCAGCTTTTTCTGGAACAGAGCAGGGATCGAAAGCGCCAGGAAAGCCGAAACGCTTACGAATTCATCGACAAGCAGGTTAAAAGTTATGAGTCGCAGTTAAGTGCCGTCGAGCAGCGGATGAAAAGTTTCCTCTCGGAGAACAAGGAAGGCACCGAGCAAGCGGCCAACTCCCGAATGGCAGCGCTCCGCGCCAAGCTTGAGCTGGCTGAGCTGGACCGGAAGGAGCTTGAATCCCGTGTCGCTTCCCTGGCCGCCCAGATGCAGGGGGTAAGGCCAACCTTAGCCCAAGGGGGGCAGACAGAGGATGCGTTTCGAGAAAGAATCAAAGCTTTGGAAGAACGACTGGATTCATTGCGTCTGCAATACCACGATACCTATCCCGATATCGTAATCACCCGGGAGCAACTGGCGGAGCTGCGCAAGCAGCGTGAGAAAGCGAGTAATGAAGTCGGGAATGAGCCCCGGGATCAGTCGGATGGTGGGGCAATCCCGAATCCTGTTTACCAGGAACTGGGCGTTTCATTATCCAATGCCAAGGCCAACTTGGCCTCCGTTGAGACTCGAATCAATTCCCTTAAAGAGCTGCTGGCCAAGCAGGAAGAGCGCATGGTGCAAATCCAGACCAATAAGGCCGAATTCTCGGAGATCACTCGAGATATGGAGGTGAACAAAGGGATATATGACGACCTTCTGAAACGCCGCGAAAAAGCCAGAGTCTCAATGCATTTGGACATTGAAGGGCAGGGCATGAATTACCGGATTGCAGAAACGGCTCAGTTCCCGACAACCCCGGAGGGTCCAAAATTCCAGACGTTTGCCCTCGCTGGTCTTTTTCTGGGTGCGCTAGCGCCATTCGGGGCACTTGCAGGTCTATTGCAACTCGATCCAAGAGTTAAAGTTCGAGAGCAGCTTGAAGATGAGGTCGGGCTGCCAGTGCTTGCGCATATACCAACGGTACGCACGCCTTATGAAAAGCGGAGTAACCGCAAGCAAACCCTGTTTATTTTCATCTTTGTTTTCTTTGTGGTGGCCGGTTACATCGGAATTGTTGTTGCTGAACAGATGGGAGTGTTTTGATGTCCAATCGCGAGGATAGGGCGTCCGAAGCTGCTGAAACAGACAAACGCGATCAGAGGGAACTCTCGGAGCTTGAGCAGGCGCAGCCAGGCCAGAAAGGCCAGAAAGGCCGTGAACTGTCCCGAGATTCAAGACTGCTGGTTCCCAGCTCCCTGGAGCTGGGCGAGGGTGCCGTCGACAAATACGTTATCAGCAAACAGATTGCCCGGATGCAGGAGCCACGAAGGCTGACCGCCGACGACCTGGCTGAACGGCGGATCATCTACCCGGAAAGTCCAGAACGAGCACTGGTAAACCGGTTCCGGGACCTGCGCACCAAACTGCTGGAACTGTCCGGCGGTAATAACTTTACAATCGTGGTCAGTGGTGCCAGCGAACACGCAGGCTCGTCTTTTGTGGCCCTGAACCTCGCCGCTGCGTTTGCCTTTGATCAGTCGAAAACAGCCGTGATTGTGGACTGCAACCTGCGCGAGCCGTCACTGAATACCGCGCTGGACATCATGCCTGAAGCGGGCCTGACGGATTTCCTGGAAGACTCGGATTACGAAATCGGCCGGATCATCTATCCCACAGGCATACCGCGGCTACGGTTGATTCCTGCAGGCACCCAGCGGGAAACCCCGGCGGAATTCTTCACATCGTTCCGGATGAAGCAGTTCCTGCAGGCCCTGCGGCGGCGCTACCCCGATCGGTTTATCGTGCTGGACACCGCACCGATATCCGACTCGCCAGACGCGCGGATCCTGACGGAACTTTGCGATTACGGGTTGCTGGTTGTGCCCCATGGCAAGCTGACGCCAGGCAAAATTGAGAATGCCGCCGGCGCCTTTAATCCGGACAAATTTGTGGGTGCTGTGATCAATGGCTAAAGGAATGGATTTCAGAGCACGCAAAGGAACGCATCGAGCACAACTGGGGCTCCTTCTGCTTTGTTGCCCGGCAATGAGTTTGGCTGCCCCGCCGGAGATCTCCCTGGGCTACGACGCCCGCTACAGCGACAACATTGAGAACACGGCTACTCAGGCGCAAAACGACCTTGAAAACCGTTTCTCACTTCAGGGCAATTACCAGACCGACCCGGGCAAGTGCGTCGCCAGTGTGGATGGCGAAATTGCCCACTCCATCTACACAGAAAACACCTACGATCCGGAAACCCAGATTAACGCTGACGCGTTGGGTCGCTGTGAGCTGGCCAGGGGGCTTTCCTGGGACGTGGAGAATCAGGTCCGCGAGGTCACCCGCAGTAGCCGCCAGAGCGACACCCCCAACAATCGCACCCGGAAAAACGTGTTCCGAACCGGGCCAGATTACCGATGGAGGTTGACTGCCCGTGATTCAGTTCAGCTCTCAAGTCGGTACGAGAACACCGAGCTGAGCGACGAGGCCGAGGCAGACAGTGAAAGGGTGACCGGCTCTGCCGCCTGGAATCACCTGTTTTCGTCGGACCTGACTGCCGGGCTGTCTGCGTCAGTCAGCGAGGTAGATCTGGATACCGGTGCTGACATCCAGACCCGATCCCTCAGCGTTACAGGTACCAAGCGCTGGGCGACCACAACCCTGAGCGGTTCCCTCGGGGTAAGTGAAATTGAAACAGAGCTAGGCTCCGTCAGCCAGGAATCCGATGGCATCGTCGGTGATTTGAGCCTGATTCGCACTCTTGATTCAAGCGCAACCATTTTTCTGAGGGCGTCCCGTGAGCTGACGGACCAGACCTCGGATTTCGACATCCGGTTTGAAGACTTCACGTTCGAGCTACAAGAAAGTAATACGCTGGAAGCAACAAGCATTGAAACCGGCCTGAATAAGTCCCTCAATAACGGCGACCGGTTAACCCTCAGCGCATTTGCCAACCGTTCTGACTTCCTGGAGTCAGAGGAAAGGGAAGACCAGATCGGAGTAAGAGCAGGCTACACAAGGCAAATAACGCCATTGCTTTCGGCCGTTGGCAATGCCCGGTACCAATACCTGAGCTTCGAATCGGATCAGTCCGATGACCAGGTCGTGGGCCTGGACCTGGGGCTGAATTATCGCGCTTCGCGAAGCATTGAGCTGGCCGCCAGAATCGGCAGAAATGAACGCACTAGTGACATCAAAGCGCAGGAATACGAAGAAAACTGGGTGCTGTTAAGCATTGATTACAGGTTTCGCTAACATCGAAGCCAAGAAGGTATAAAGATCATGAGTGCCATTAAAAACGCGCTGACTATCGACGTTGAAGATTACTTTCAAGTAGCCGCCCTGGCAGAAGCTGTACGACGGGAAGACTGGCACTCTATGGAATACCGGGTAGAGGCTAACACGGACCGGCTGCTGCAACTTTTCTCGGACAGAAATGTGAAGGCCACGTTTTTCACCCTTGGCTGGGTGGCCGAACGATCCCCCGAACTGGTGAGGAGGATCCAGAGTGCTGGCCATGAAATCGCCAGCCATGGCTACAGCCATCAGCTTGTCTATGATCAGAGCCCGGACGTATTTCGCGAAGAAACTCGTCGATCAAAAAGTATCCTTGAAGATATAACCGGTGAAGCCATCACCGGCTACCGCGCAGCCAGCTACTCCATTACGGCCCAATCCCGCTGGGCTTTGGATATTTTGTGCGAAGAGGGTTTTGTATGGGATTCATCCATTTTCCCGGTACACCATGATCGCTATGGCATGCCGGGAACTCCGCATGAGCCCTACCGATTGCGGGCACCGAATGGCGGCACATTGATCGAGTTCCCGCTATCCACCTGTCCGATCGGAAACTACCGTATGCCAATTGCTGGTGGGGGTTATTTCCGCCTGTTTCCCTATTGGCTGAGCCGCTGGGGACTGGGGCGAATCAACAAATCAGGGCAGCCGTTTATTTTCTATCTTCACCCATGGGAAATAGACACGGGTCAACCACGCCTTAAGGTGAAGGCATTCTCGCGTTTTCGACATTACAACAACCTCGATAAGTGCATGGGGCGCCTGGACAACTTGCTGAGGGATTTTAGTTTTAGCTCGGTACAAGATGTACTCTCACGCGCGGAAATTGGTCCAGAACCGGTTTCCGTATAGGGAGAGAATATGGGATTACACCGTGAGTTGCTGGACGCCGGACAGTTGAAAGAAAAAATGGATAGCCTTCGGGATAGGAAAGGGGATCTGAATCGGAAAATTGCAGACGCAAAAAAATCTGGCGGCGATACCGATGAGTTGATCGCAAACCAGAAAGCGGTCTCCAGTGAAATAAAAGTGCTACAGAAAGCACTAAAAAAACAATTAAATGCCGGTGGTGAACCCAAGCGCTGGGCACCTGAAGCCCCTCGCGCACCTTCTCCAATCCTCGACAAAGACAGAGTCGGCCCAATTGAGGTCGTTGATGCGTTTCACCGCAAGGATTCCCTTGCCGATGCTGATGAATATGTTCGCGCGCATCCTGCTGGTTCGATCTGGCACACCACCGGAATATCTCAATTCATCGAAAACACTTATGGCCATCGATCCCGGTATCTGTGTGCTCTGGACGCAAACAGGGGCGTGGTTGGCGTGTTGCCGCTTGTGCAGATGAAGAGTCGTATTTTTGGTAATTTTGTCGTGTCGGTTCCTTATTTTAACTATGGGGGAGTGTTAGCGGATCATCGTGCAATCGCAGATGCGCTTTTCGAGCGTGCCATTGCATGGCGCGATGAAATAGGGGCTGGCCATCTCGAGATGCGGCACTGCTTCAATATCGGGTTTCACTTTCCTCAGCGTACCGATAAAGTGACATTCTGGTTGCCTCTCCCTGAATCTTCAGAAGATCTTTGGAGCAGCTTTCCCCCCAAAGTCAGGGCTCAGATTCGTCGGGGGGAGCGAGAAACTGAAGAGGTAGCATTCGGTGGGAAAGAGCTTCTAGACCAGTTCTACCGAGTATTTGCCCGCAATATGAGAGATCTTGGGACGCCAGTTTACGGTAAAGAATTCTTTGCCAACCTGTTGAACGAACTGGGTTCTTCAGCCAATCTGGTCGTTATCAGAAAAAATAGTCAGCCGATTGGGTGTGCGTTCATCGCAGGCCAAGGTGCACGTCTTGAAATACCCTGGGCTTCTACGCTTCGCGAGCACAATCACACCGGTGTTAATATGCTGATGTATTGGCGAATCCTGGATTTCGCCGTAGCTACCGGTTATCAGATTTTTGACTTTGGTCGTTGCAGTGCAGATGCTGGAACCTATCGGTTCAAGCAACAATGGGGAGCAATTTCGGTCCCCTTGAATTGGGACTATTTGCTTGAGGGTGATGGGGCGGAACTTCCGCAGTTAAATCCTAACAATCCAAAGTTCCGGCTCTTGATAGCAACGTGGAAACGCCTGCCAGTCTGGTTAAGCCGCTTGATAGGTCCCATGGTTGTAAAGTATCTGCCCTGAACACGGTAATCAGATGGGAATGAATGACATGGACTCAAAGTTGTTGGAACGATCTATTGATGCCCTGGATGACGCAAATGACTTTGCTGAGTGGCCTCGGCAGGCTCTGGACGGGCTATTTCTTGAACACTGTGCGCAAAATCCCGAAAAACCAGCGGTACTTGCCAGTGATGAATCGCTGACGTACTCAGAGCTTGAGTCGAAGAGCAGGCGTTGGGCGGATTGGCTGATCTCCAGGGGATTGGGCCCTGGGAGTCATATTCTTGTATGTGTTGATCGAACGGCTGAGCTTCCCGCTATTCTTTTGGGAGTTCTTCGCTCTGGCGCCTGTTATGTTCCTATAGATCCGACACTTCCGGTTGATCGCGTCGCCGTGATTATAGAAGATTCTGGCGCTCACGCAGCCATAACAGATGACGCGAATACCCGATTGATTCCAGACAATTTCTCCGACAACACCTTAATTGTAGGGGGGATGCCAGAGGTTCTTGAAGCGGGGAACTTACCACCCTGGGTCCCGGATGATCTTGCCTATATCTTATTTACATCGGGTTCCACCGGGCGGCCGAAGGGCGTACCCATTCTCCGGGGAGCCATGGCTAATTTTCTTATCGCCATGTCAAAGGCTCCTGGCATCGTCCCGGAAGACCGCTTTCTAGTGTTGACTACGGTGTCCTTTGACATGTCCGTACTGGAAATTTTCCTGCCACTGATTTCCGGAGCTTCCCTTTATATGGCGTCCAGGAATGACAGCCTGGATCCTGCTAGCCTGTCCCGTATAATTGAGGAACAGCAGTTGACTCAGGTACAGGCGACACCGGCGACGTGGAGGATGCTGGTAGATTTCGGGTGGAAACCCTCCGGCAAGCATAAGGTGATAAGCGGAGGAGAAGCCTTTCCTGTCGGTCTTGCAAGAAGTCTTTGCGAAACAGCTGGTGAAGTCTGGAACGGCTTTGGTCCAACCGAAGCGACCGTTTATTCGAGTGTCCATCGGGTTACCTGGGAAGATATAGAGGCTGCAAAAATCCCGCTTGGCAAGGCTCTGCCCAATCTGGTTTACCGAATCAGCGACGATTACGGCGGCCAATGTCCTCCTGGTCAGCCCGGCGAACTCTGGATTGCAGGCGTCGGGGTCACCCCCGGCTACTACCGTCGACCAGACCTGAACGGGGAGCGATTTGTCGAAACAGATCACAATGGTGAGTATCTGCGTTTCTATCGCACCGGTGATCTGGTTTGTCTCACAGAAGAGGGTAGCCTGCTTTACATAGACCGCCTTGATAACCAGGTAAAAATCAGGGGTTTTAGGGTTGAATTGGGTGAGATAGAAACCGCGCTTTCCAACATCCCGGCAATTGGCGAAAGTGCTGTTGTGCTCGCGGGGATCGGTGGCGGTGAGCCTGTATTGGTGGGTTGCATTCGAGGCGAAAAAGCGGGAGACCATAGGCGCATCGAGAGTTTGCTGTCTCGAACGCTCCCCGCTTACATGGTCCCGAAAGTCTGGCGCTGGTATTCTGACCTTCCCGTCACGCCGAGTATGAAAATTGACCGCAAGGCGCTAAAAGCGCGGGTACAAGCTGAGGAGCCGGCCCGGCAAGGCAGCGAGGCAGTCGTGGTTTTCGATGACCGGTCGACCGAAGAGATGGCAACTCGTTGGGAGCGCCTGCTGGGCGTTAAGCCCGGGGGCATCGACGTTGATTTTTTCACACTTGGTGGCCATTCACTTTTGGCTGCGAGGCTTTCTGTGGAGCTTCAGCAAGAGACCGGCAAGCACGTCAGGCCAGTGGATTTGCTCAGCAACAGCACGCTTCAAGGCCACATTGAGTTGCTCCAGCATGCGAAGTTGTCGCGCAGCAGCGACCTTTCTTTAAATGATGTTGAAAGTATTCCTGAAAAAGTTCCATTGTCTCCTGCCCAAAAACGAATGTGGTATGCGGTTCGTGCGGCCACGACCCCGGGCGCTTTTTACGAGTCGGAGGCTTACCGGATTAACGCTGAGATAGACCTTGAAAGGCTTCAGGAAGCGATTCAGGAGGTTCTCGCCAGCCATATTGCGTTCCGGATGGTTATTGATGATTCTGATGAACTGAAGTGGCGCTTTGTATCGTCCGCCGAAACGCCGAAGATAGTGACTTTCGATAAGGGTCAGAAAGACTGGAAAAATTTGGCCAGGATGCTGTCGGAAGAAGCCACGCGACCTTTCGATTTTTATTCGGAGCCTCTGGCAAGATTTACGATTTATACCGATCACGCGAATCAGCATGCGATACAGTTCGTGGCCCATCACATGGTTATTGATGGCCTATCCCAGACAACGATCTGGAAAGAAATTGCTCAACGCTACAGGGTAGGTGGCTCTTGGGATGCGAGCGAACCGACTGTATCCCTGCCAATGGATTCTGGTTTTGCTGCTTATCTCTGCCAATCGGATTGGTCCGGTTCGGCTGATCTGGATTATTGGGTCAGCTATCTTGCGGATGCTCCGGGTCCACTGGATATTAAACCGGATTTTCCGAGACCACCGGTTCAGCAATTCAGCGGGACGTCCGCTTACATGGATTTGCCAAAGGATTCGGGTGATGCCTTGCGAAGTATTGCGAGGGATCTTCAGGTTACGCCTTTCGCTATCGCGTTGTCTCTGTATGCGTTGTTTCTGGATAAACATGCTCAGCAGCGCAGTTACGTTATAGGAGTTCCCGTCAATGGACGGCAGCCTCCGGTTACTCCGGATATGGTGGGGTTATTCATCAACACGATTCCGTTGCGAGTCGATGTCGATCAGGGCCAGAGATTTGATGAACTCGTCAAGTCAGTAAGCCGGTCCGCGCTCAAAGCGATGGAGCATGACGATGTTCCATTTGACGAAATTGTAAACGCAGTCTGTAACGAGCGTGATCCCTCGCGGATGCCTGTTTACCAGACCATGCTGGGGCTTAACGACTATTCGGAGCGCCCTTCGGGATTGTCACAGGATTCATCCTGGATGCCGGAGGTCGTCGACGCGGGATTTTCACAGTTCGACGTTCTGTTGTTCGTTGAATTCTATCCTGACCGATTGAGGCTACGGATTCAGGGTAATAGCTCCCTTTACACAGAGGCAACACTTAAAAGGTTTCTGAACCGGTTCCAGAATATGTTGCAGGAGGTCATTAATGCGCCCGATACCCGGTGCAACCTCCTGGCGGCACTCGCTCCCGAAGAAAAAGCCCAGATTGAACGTTGGTCTGGTGTCACACCGACATACCCGCGTGACTCATCGATAGACGAGTGTTTTCTCAATCAGGTGCGCGCCGCACCAGAGGCAACCGCTATTTCATCTGGGTCACAGGTGGTTACGTACAAGCAACTTTCTGCTCAAGCAGATGATATTGCCAGAATGCTCTTTGCCGAGGGTATAGAGGCTGGCGAGCGTGTGGGTATTTCGTCTCGCCGGACAGCGGCAACGATTGCAGGAATACTTGGGATTCTCAGGTTGGGGGCATCGTATGTGCCGCTGGATCTGGACTATCCGGACGAGCGGTTAGTCAGCATTCAACATGCTACCGGCGTCCGGATTATGCTCGCAAATAGCGATGATTCGAACCGGTTGAACGGGCGGAACCTTTCGATGAAAGTGTTGTCACTCGCCGTTCTTGACGGGCGTGACTCCAACGATGTGGGACAGGAATGCACAGGGTCTGCCGGGCCCGATGACTCCGCTTATGTCATGTTCACATCCGGCTCGACTGGTGTGCCAAAGGGCATTGAGGTCTCCCATCGGAATATTTTGAGATTGGTGTTGAACACCAACTTTATGCCGCTCGGTAAAGAGACCCGTTTCCTGATGTACGCACCTTTGGCTTTTGATGCTTCCACACTCGAAATATGGGGGCCTTTACTAAATGGAGGCACCCTGGTTATACCAGAGCACGAGCAGCTATCGGTTGAGGAACTGGACAGGACACTGGAGAAAGAAAATGTGTCTGCTCTCTGGCTCACGGCAGCACTGTTTCACCATGTCGCGGAGCATTCTCCGGAGATATTTCGTGGTGTGAGTCATCTTTTGGCAGGTGGCGATGTGCTGTCGCCAAAGTGGGTAGGCCATGTGCTGGAGGTCAATCCGGGGCTGACATTGATAAACGGCTATGGGCCCACAGAAAACACAACCTTCACCTGTTGCTACCCGATGAAATCGGCGAACAGCGTGCCGACGCCGATTCCTGTTGGATACCCTGTTGCCAATACGACGGTTCATATTCTCGACCCATACGGCAATCCATCTCCGATTGGTGTGCCTGGCAACCTATACACTGGTGGTGACGGTGTAGCGCTTGGCTACGTTAACGATACCGAACGAACAGCAAAGGCCTTTCTCACAAATCCTTTTTCGAAGGATATTGGCCGTGTTTACGATACCGGAGACCGTGCGTGCTGGCAGGACAATGGTGCCGTAGAGTTTCTTGGGCGATCCGATAACCAGATAAAGATCAGGGGATTCAGAATTGATCCTGATGAGATATCCTCAGTACTTGAGCAGTACCCCGGAATCGAACAGGCAATAACAGGCCCCTGGACAGCCAGATCCGGTGAAAAACAGCTGGTTAGTTATATAACCCCGATCCTGCAAAATGAGGCAGCACGGGCAGGCATCAAAACCTGGCTGTCTGAAAAGCTGCCCCGGTATATGGTGCCCGAACATATAATTGATCTTGCCACCTTTCCTGTCGGCACTACCGGAAAGGTTGACCGGAAGAATCTCCCTGATCCTGACGACGAAAACACACGTGACGGCACAACTGAAAAGACTGAACCAGAGACGCCAACGGAAAAGCAGCTCGCTGAAATCTGGGAAAAAGTTTTGAATCAGAAAGGCATTTCACGGGAGGACAATTTCTTCCATCTCGGCGGAACCTCTATTAAGGCCTTGCAGGTGTTTTCAAGCATTGTCCGGGAGATGAGCCTGGACATTCCGCTTTCCACGCTTCTTACGCACCCAACCCTTGCCGGGCTGGCCAGTGCCCTTGATCGTGCGTCTGGTGTCGACAATAAAGAGGCAGCTCTCCAGGATTTTCCGGCCCGAAAGGGCTGGGACAGCCTTGTGCCCATGGGGGGGGCGGGCAGAAAACACCCGATCATCTGCGTCCATGCGGTTGGCGGGAATGTACTGAGTTATAGAAGTACCCTTGAAACTATAGCGAAAAACCGGCCCCGGGTGGGTTTCCAATCCATAGGGCTTGACGGACATGGTGAACCAAAGCCAACCCTACACGAGCAAGCCTCTGACTATGTCCGAGAGCTACTGGAAGCGGGGTATGAAGGGCCATTCACAATCATGGGCGGTTCCATGGGCGGCACTATCGCCCTGGAAATGGCATCAATCCTGACCGCTCAGAGCCATGAAGTGGACTGGGTTGTGCTTCTTGATACGATAGGGCCAGCAGGGCGTGTTGTCGGGGTTGGCGAAGATGAAAAGGCACCAAACATGGCGGAAAGGGTTGTTCAGGGACTGAGCGGGCGATTCACCTATTATGCAAAATCTGGGGTTATAGCCCTGTATCGCCGTCTTGGCGCGGCAATACCCTACAAGTTGCGACCATTCTTCATTCAGGAGCGTAACAAACAGGCATTATCCCGGCACGAAGAGCAACCTTATTCAGGAAACGTGTTTTTGATTCGGGGGCCAGAGAACTCCGGGGGCATCTACTCTGATCCAAAACTCGGATGGGAAGGCATTCTTTCCGGAACGCTCCGGATTGAGCTTGCAGATGTTTCCCACGACGAGTTCATGGAGTCGCCTCTGGTTATTGAGCGTCTGGAGAACTTTTTTAATGGGTCAGCGGGAGCCGAAAACGGAGAGGTATAGGTCAATGTATTTGCGGACATTACGTGCTTTGTCGAAATTACAGCGCACATGATGGAGACCGGCTTCAGTTGGTGTTTAACGTGCTGCCGTCTTGCAGTACATGGTTTCAAGAACGAGGTAGCGTGATGAGTATTATTTTTGGTTTAGGGAGTGGACGTTGCCTATTACTTGCCTTATGTAGAAAAAATTATGGAGTATTCTGAGGATGCTGTATTTCCTTGTATAGTTAGGAGTAAAGCCCGATACAGCAAAGTTTAATTCGAAAACAAACGTCGATAAAATTTACAGATTAGCCCACTCTTTCCGATCCCCCCCTCAAGCATCAGTCAACTGTCCGTTATGCCGCAGATACCGCTATATTGGCGGCGTTCTTGCATAATCCTACAGCGACTTGGAACAGCTGATATTTGTGGGTAATCAGGCAGCCATCATTTGGTATTTCTTGGGCTGTGGTATTTGTCGGTTGGGGTGCTGTCATAGGTTGAAAAAGCAAAACTTTCTGTAGATGGTTTTAAAAACTCAATATTAGGGACAATCGAAATGTTTAAACAAAAATTTCTGGCTCTGTTATTCGTTGCACTTAGCTTTAGTACCGAGGCCAACCTTATCGGAACTACCGAATACTTTGATCAGGGATCAGCATTCGTGCCGGAGAGCACTACGCTACAAGAAGGTGAAACCGTCAGGTTTAATGCCTCAAGAGGTTTTTATGATGCATTTTCTCGAAACCCTATCAGTGTCAAGCTTTTACAATTTATAGACAAACACGGAGACGGGTGGTGGGATTTGGGAAGATATGAAGTTGTTTTGAAAAGGCTCGATTTAGCGTTTTGGCGATGCCCAAACGAACCTGCGTCTGATTGTAAAGTGGGAGGTAATTTTACGTTTAGCGGAGGCATGTCTTATCAACGTCTCGAACCGACCAGCAACAAAAACAACAGCGACAGTCGAGACTTTCATCGTTACACTTTTGAAGACCAGGATCTTTTTCAGAGCATGGCTGAGTACAGTGCAAATGGCGATCATATGTTCTTTGATTTTGAGGCGGTAGGAGACACTTACAACATCCAGAGTGCTAATTTCCCGTGGGTAGAAGCCCAATACTGGTGGGAGCTAAAAGAGTATGAGATATACGAGGTAACTGAGCCAAACACCTTAAGCCTCTTAATGTGGGCTTTAGTCTTATTATTGGTTTTAAAAAATTTGGCTCGTTTTCGGCGTCCGGGGCAATTGCTTTTACACGACCCAATGTAACAGTTTGCATCTCTGATTATGCTAACATTAAAGGTGACTTGGGAGTGGACGGATACCATGGAGCTGAAGAGGCCGGAAATATTTGTATTCGACCTGAAAGGTATTGAGCTGACTGATTTTCCGGCCGGCGCACTCGGTATTCTTCCCAAAGACGAACTGGATTATTGCTCCTCCCCCAGAGTGGAAAAAGACCGTATGGTTTTATTCGCTTCGCGAGTCCTCCGTCGTCGTCTGATTTCGAGGTATAGCGGGGTGCCGGAGTCTGCACTCGGGTTCGACGGTTCATCATCCGGGAAACCGACTTTAGTCTTTCCCAGAGCCCCTGGCTGCAGTGTCGCTGATTTCAATGTTTCTCATTCGGGCCACCTTCTGGCGTTTGTGTTTTCTCCTGCAGGAAATTGTGGAATAGACATTGAGGCGCGCGAAAAGACTCTTGACCCCGAAGATCTAATGCACAGGCCTATTTTTTCACTTCGTGAAATAGAATTTGTTAAGGGCGCTGCGGACAGGGCGGCCTCTCAGTTAAGGTTCTATCTGATATGGACTTTGAAGGAGGCTGTCCTGAAAGCGAGTGGCGATGGTTTGCGCGGAATTGAGCAGCTTGATCTTCTGGATCTTGTAGAGCTGGAAGTGACTGATGAGACCCTCAGTGGAATCAGTCGTGATGGCTATCAACAATTTTGCGTAGATATGAACGCGCAATATCTGCTTTCAGGTGTGTTTAGTAGCAGCCTTCCTGAACATCAGTTCAGGTATCTCTCACCGACGGAGAGTTTTGGGCTAATTAGCGGGTTTTAAAGGTTATTCACTGTAGTAAAACACTCACTAGGATGACATAACGTGGTTGAACTGGTTTTCTGGATCGCACTATTCGGCTCTGTATACAGCTATTTTCTCTATCCGTTTTTTCTTAAACTCACTCCTGGGCGCTCCTTGAGCGTCGCCCAGGCGCCGAATAGCCAGCCGCGCGTATCCCTTATCGTAACGGCCCACAATGAAGAGTCCCGGATTGTTCGAAAGCTTGAGAACTGCCTGGCGATAGACTATCCCAATCTTGAAATTATTGTTGCTTCCGATGCCTCCACTGACGCAACAGACAGCGTTGTACGAAGTTACGGTGACAGGGGTGTTTCACTGGCCAGGGCTGACGAAAGAAAAGGCAAGGAGTATGCACAGCTGCAGGCCATAAAAGTTGCCAGGGGTGAAATTCTTGTTTTTTCTGATGTCGCAACTGATATTCGTCCGGATGCATTACATAAGCTTGTTTCATATTTTCAAGATCCTGTCGTTGGTGCAGTTTCAAGTGAGGACAGGTTTATTACGCGGGATGGGAAGGTGGCAGGTGAGGGCGCCTATGTCAGATACGAGATGTGGTTACGGCGACTGGAATCCGAGCACGCTGGGTTGGTGGGACTTAGCGGATCCTTCTTCGCGGCGCGTAAAAGCGTCTGTCAGAAATGGGACATAGCAGCACCAAGTGACTTCAATACAGCACTGAACTGCGCGACTCAAAAGCTGGTCGCGGTTTCGGCAACAGATGTTCTTGGTTATTACCAGGACGTTACCGATAGTAAAAAGGAATACGAGCGCAAGATTCGCACCATTATTCGCGGGCTCACCGCGCTGGAAAGACATCTGGATGTGTTGAACCCGTTTAAATATGGCTGGTTTACCTTTCAGGTAGTCAGTCACAAACTGATGCGCTGGGCGGTGCCCTGGTTTCTTGCTCTTCTGTTGGTTACCTCATTGACCTTGGTTGGAAAGGGCCTGATTTACGACCTGGCGGCAACCGCACAAGGCGTTTTTTATGCCTGCGTCCTCCTGGCATATGCCAGGCCGGTGTTGCGAAACAGCCAGTACTTCAAAATTCCGTTTTTTTTCATTCAGGTCAACCTTGCTATTGCTCACGCTACAGTCCGTTTTCTGACTGGAACCCGTATGACGGTTTGGACTCCCTCAAAGCGATGACTTACATTCAACCTGACTGCGGAGATATCTGTGCGATTTAGGATGTTACGCCCGGTTGGCAACAGGATTCCGACACCTGGAAAAGCGGAAGAGGGCGATTATCCCTGGGTCTCTTACTGCACCGAGCTTCTCGATTCGGGAACGTCTGCACTGTATTTGGCATTCCTGGCAGCGAGCCGGATGGGCGATGAAATTTCTTCGCCCGAAGTCATACTTCCCGCCTATTGCTGCCCGGATCTCATTGCGGCGGCTGTCGCAGCGGGGGTGAAGCCAGTCCTTGCCGATCTGGCTTATGAATCTCCCTGGATGGACGAGCATCAGGTTCGGGAAATGATTACAGAGCGAACGGTAGCCATCGTCGCCGTGAATTTCCTGGGTAAAAGAGCACCGCTGGCCGGGCTTCGACAGTTAGCCGATAACCATGGCCTGTTATTAATCGAGGACTCCGCACAAGCTATTCCGCCATCGTCGACAAACACACCCTTGGCGGATTTTGTGGTACTAAGTTTCGGTCGCGGCAAACCCGTGAACCTTATGGGGGGAGGTGCGCTTCTATATCCAGAGAGTTATCGGCATGTTTTGATTCTGTTGATTGCACCGTTACCTGAGCGCCAGGTCGTCTGCAATCTGCCGTGGCATTTAAAGCGGCTTTTTTTTCATATGCTGATGAGCAGACTACTTTACGGCATGATGCTTCGGATACCCATGTTGCGGCTCGGCGAAACTCGTTATCATCCGCTTCAACAGACGGCCCGCCTTTCACTCCCCAAGAGCCTGATACTCAGAGGCATCGAAGCCTTTCTATGTTCAGAGGCCACGATAAAGAGCTACATCACTAGCCTTCATTTTCTGACTGACAGTGGATGGAAAGTATTGAGTGATATGGAGGACGTTCATGCTGCGGCCAACTGTGGATTGGCTGAGCAAGCGCTCCGTTTCGGAATGCTGGCGCCCAGCAAAAATGACCGAAATGCCGTCATAGAGGCACTGAATAAACGTGGTTTTGCTGTAAATGCACTGTATGAAAGCAGTCTGGCCGACATGAGTGACGTTAAGGCATTTCTGAGCCAGCCGCCAGAAGATTTCCCCAATGCCCGGGATTTCAGCGAACGACTGATTACCCTTCCTAGCCATAACGACGTCACACGGGTTGATATCCAAACGATGGCTCAGGTCTTAAAATGAAAATTCCAGCTCTTTGATAAACCGCTGAAACGCAATTCGTGATTTTTCGCATCCGGATGCAGCCTCTGAACATTCGGAAGCCAAGGCAAAAAAGCTTCCGTTAGACTGGCCGGCGAGGGCCCTTATGCCTCCATACAGCTTTATTCGAACACGGGATGAAGAACTGAAATCCCCCAGGCGATACCATGACCAGAGAAGGATTGTCTGGCCATTTTTCATATTGACCAACCGGGTCTCAGTTACTTCATTCAGGCCGAAGCCGTTAGGTTCAGGAACCTCGATAGCAGTCTGGTCGACCAACTGCCACTTGGCATCATCGAATAGCCGGTTCTTATAGTACACAAGCTCTTTTCCCTGAGACTGCCTCCTGAATGCCTCGATCTGAAACTGAACTCGCTGAAGCTCATCAGATACGTAAGTGCCGGCCTTTGATATGTCCGCGTTAACAAAGGATGGTGCCCAGATTTCAGCAAACCGCAGTGGTCCCCGCCAGCCAGTCGTGGCCGCGGGTAGGGCCGGTTCCCAATCCTGCTTTTCGGCTTCGAAAAGAATGGTTTGTGAATAGAGAATCCCGGGGATCAAGGCCACAATCAGCGACGCGAGTGCGATAGTGGTCATTCCACCACGAGCGTTCAGGCCATCAGATTGCATCTGCTGCGATTCATCCACCAGCTTTTTCAGAGGTGTAGGGTTGCTCTCTGCTGGCTCGAGGCGTCGGGCTATTAGAAACAGAGGGATCAGGCATATGACAACAAAGGTGAGCCAACCGAAGGCTTCATGATCCTCTATGATTGAGCTTTGCATATCGGTGATGTGGCCGATAACGATGATGCCAAAAACGCGTATCCAGTTTGCCAGCATCGAAAGAAATGCCGCAGTGGCGAGCAGGATCAGTGTTCTTCGGTAACCGGGAAAATATAGAAACCCATAGAAGGGCGCGAGGAACAGACCAACCATAAGATAGCGAACGCCGGAGCACCCACCTGCCACCTGGAAGGTGCCTGCAGGAATGGTTATGTACAGTTCACGAATTTCCGCTGGAATGTCAACTATATCAAGCAAAAAGCCGTTCACAGCCACTGTAATGACCTGGAAAATTGGCGACATGTCGTCCCAGACAGGAGACGCAAAAACAAGGAGGCAAATGGGAATGCCGGCGAGTCTCACAAACCGCCACCCCCAAATGGACCAGCCCCAGCTGACAATCAGAAATGGCAGGCAAAGCAGACGGATGGTTTTTATGTCTGCGGCTTTGGCAACGAGCATCACCGCGCAGAAAAAGACAAGCGCAGCGAATCCGAGAACTGAAGGGCGACTCACCAGCGAACCAAGACCGTTCCTGACCTGGAATAACAGGTATCCGCCTGCAGCGAGTACAAGGAACCCGTGAGAGTAGATAATGCCCGAGTACCATAGATGAAAAAATTCAAGCCACTCAGGCAGAAACAGTAACAGGAAAAAGGTAAGATAAATCCAGACTGAGGGCTTAAGGCTTAAGCGGGCTGACAACATGGAGAGAAAGTCCTTTTCATCCTTCTAGATGGGCGGTTAGTCTAGCAGCAGTGCGCAAGACGTGACAGCATTAGTCGTGGCACCATTCACACAACAGGTTGAAAGGCTTGCAAGGGATCGCAGTAGTAATGACTAAACGTGTTTTGCTGATTTCGTATCACTTTTACCCGGACAGGGCCGTGGGGGCAAAGCGAGCTACACAGCTTGCTGAATCACTTCATAATGAAGGATGGGTAGTAGACACGATTACACGGAAATTAACGTCTTCTGAAGAGGTTGTAAGGCACAGCGCTAAAGGCTACGGCAAAATCTATTCGCTTTATCAACACCCTGGCATCGTGGACCCTCTGTGGCGCAAGATCAAAGGTCCCGGAAAACAGCCTGCTGGTAAGGAGAGATCTACCGACTCCACTGCTCATGAACCAGATCCAGGCACCAGCAAGAGCGCGGAGGTTCCGGAAACGCTACTCGGAAAGGTCAAGCGCTATCTTTTCTCACTTCAGGCTTTATTGGATGCTAACAAAGCCTGGGTAACGCTGAGTTTTTTGTACCTTGTCTACCTGCGCCTTCGTGGGCGGAAATACGATCTCATTATTAGTAGTAGCCCCCCGGCATCGGTCCATTTGGTGGGAATTGTCGCAAAGAAACTCTTTGGATCTAAGTGGATTGCTGATCTCCGCGACCCACTTAATCTTTGGCATGAGGTTTCGCCAGGCTCTACTTCACTCATGAGGGGAAAGTTGGAGGCATGGTTAGAGAAAATTTATTATCAATCTTCGGATGGTTTGGTTGTCACCACTAATCCGCTTAAAGATCAGATAGTTGATTCCGTGCCCGAAAGCGCAACAAAAGTCCACCTCATTTACAATGGTTACGATGGCAAACCCATTACGGATAAAGCAAACCTTAACGACGAAGTGAGGATGGTTTTCGCTGGGTCGTTATATATGAACAGAAATCCATTGCCTTTGTTCGAGTCAATCAAGGTCTCAAACAAAGGTTCTAAAGAACATTTTCAGAATGTTCGGTTAGATCTTTATGGTGACTGCGAATATTGGAACGGAAAGGATCTAAATGCATGGATAATTCAAAACAATCTTGAAGATAAAATTCAGATCCATAATTTTGTAGATTCGGAGATATTGGCAAAGATCTTGTTAGATGCTCATGTACTGGTAAACTTTGCACAAAATCAAATGTTGCAGATACCTGCCAAAACTTTTGAGTATCTAAAGTATCCAGCGATATCTCTAGCAATTACCGAAACGGAATCGGCGGTATCGAAATTGATGTCAGATTATAATTTAGGTATAAGTGCTGAAAACACCAAAGAAGATTTATTGCAAGGTATAAAATTAGCTGTTGAAAAGTACAACGCAAACGACCTTTGCAGTAGCCATCTTGAAGATTTCTCAAGAGATAACCAGAATTCAAAATATATAGAACTAGCCGATCAGCTAATATCCAGTCAAAGGGAAGAAGCCCGTGGTGGGTAACGCAGGAAGGATCGAAAAAAGGTCCGAGACTGATGGCTGGCCTTTTTTCTTACTATTGGCTTTTTATGTATTTGAGTACGTTCGGCCTCAGGAAAGCTATGTTTCGTTTATAGCGCCATTAAGCCTGCCGGCACTGTTGAATATCATTTTAATATTTGTTGTTTTAAAGTCGCCAAAAGGTAACTTGAAAAATCCTATTGTAAAGGTTATTGTATTTTTTTATGCCCAAATCTTTTTATTTGTTCCCTTTGCGACGAACAATCATGCCGCTTATCAGGTTGCTTTGACGCTTGGCTTAACGATGGTAAGTGTCGCTGCCACGGTTATAGTAATAGATTCGAGAGAGAAGCTTAGAATATTTATAAATATCTGGGTAGTTACAAATACCCTTTCTGGTATTTGGATTATATTTCATGGTGGTAAAGGCCCGGGCGGATTTTTGACTGATGAAAATGATGCCTGCGCAATGATGAATACAGCACTGCCGTTCGCTCTATATTTTAGCATTAAAGATAGAAGCAAAAAGATAAGGATGTTAAGTATTTTTTCAATCCCGGTATTCTTGACGGCTATTGTCATGACGGGCTCCAGGGGGGGGTTCCTGGGTTTTGTCGCTGTGTGTGCTTTGGTTCTTTTTCTTTCGCGCCGTCGTTGGAGAAATATTCTCATAGCAATAACCTTTGCTTTCGTTGCAGGAAATCTTGTGCTGGCCGTGCTGCCTGATGGTTATGTTCGTGATATGCAAACCATAGATGATAAAGATGATGGCACCGCTAATCTGAGACTTCTCCATTGGACTACCGGTATTGAGGTATTTAAGAACAACCCAATTTTCGGAGTTGGGCCCAATAACTACCCGTGGACATCATTCGAGTATTTTCATTTAAGCCCTTATTTTGTCGAAGGTGCTCGTAACAGATCTGGTCGTCAGGCTCATTCTTTATATTTTACGTTGATTCCGGAGTTGGGACTTTTAGGCGTTAGCGTGTTTTTAACTCTGATAATTCTTTTTTATAAAAGGTTATTCAAAATCAGAAAGAAATTTAGTGAGGATTCCCAGGCTTCGGATTATTTTGGCATGGCTACCGCGTTGATTGTTGGAATGTCGGGCTTTTTGGTAAGCGGAGTATTTGTCTCCGTTCTTTATTATCCAATTATGTGGCATTTATTGGGAATGGGGGTTGTTTTGATAAATTTGAGTTCCCCTGCCAGTTCAAGCAGAAAGCAGGTAAAAGCACATAAAATCAATAATCTAAGGAAGTTGGAAAGTGGGTAATGGTAGAAGCGAACTGAAAGTACGTTTGTTTTTGGCGAGGTGGTACTTTCACGACTACATTCGGTTTAAAAACAGTTGGCTTGGCCCGATGCTTTTATCGCTTGTCTACATTTTCTGGCCCGCTACGAATATAAGGTGGAAACTGCTTTTAGCATCTCACAGGTTCTCTTACAGTAAAAGTTCTCTTCGGCTTATAAAAAAGAATTTGAAACAAATAAGCGAGTGGTGTCTTGATAATGTAAAAGTAGATGACCTTGGTCTTGAGGAGGAGTTCTTTAATAAAAGACATATCATTTTGCGAAATCCCAGATTTTCTGATGACGGGCATTGCGTTTCCAAAGGTGTTTTGGTGCTAACGTTTACTACGACTTTTCCTTACTTTCTGAAATCCAAAAAGCGAGATGACTTTTTAAGAAACTACGTGATTGTGTTAGAACCGAGTTGGGCAGGATATGCTCTTCCTGAGATCCTCGCGTGGGCCTGCTTCGAAAGCCCGGTAATAGTTCAAGCATCTGAAAAGAAAGATTTTGAGTTTATCGCGGCGTTAAATAGTAATCTGCTACCAGTTGAATTTGGCGCGAGTGACTGGGTTGATCATGAGCTTTTTTATCCGATTCCATCTGTAACGAAAGAATTCGATAGCCTTCTTGTAGGTAACTCGACCTACGTGAAACGGATTCATATATTTTTGAAGGCAATAAAATCCATCAACGATCCGGCTTACAAGGCTGCAATTGTTCTTGGAAAATGGGGCGAGTTCTACGAGAGAATTATCGATTTAATAGACTTTTATGGCGTTGATAATAATATAACGGTATATAATAACTTGTCGCCAAAAGATCTAAATATTTTATATAATAAAAGCAGGGTTAACGTACTTTTGTCTCTTAAAGAGGGAAGCAACCGTGTGATATTTGAAGGTTTCTTCGCGGGTACTCCAGGGATAGTATTAGCAGAAAATGTTGGTGTCAATAAGTCGTATTTAAATAGTCAAACAGGAAAAGTCATTAAAGAAGGCTTTTTGCCAAAAACGTTGGTGACATTTAGAGATAATTTTGATAATTACTCACCCGCTGAATGGTCGAGAGCGAATATAAGCTGTTTCTGTACTACAAAAAAGCTTTCCAGAGTTCTGATGGATTCCCGATTTGGCTCTGATTGTTCAGATTCGTTAGATTTGAAAGTTAAGGTAAATTCGCCGGAGGTACAGTTTTTATGAATTTTAGTAACAGTTCCTGTTTGGATGGAAGATGAGTTTGGGTATGGGGGAAAGGAAAACTATAGTGGTTCTTGGAAGAGGGCCGATCTTTTCTGTTGAAAATATCAATTCCGGAAAATATTCGCTTCTTTCAGAAGAGTTTGATGGTCTGGTCTTTCATGAGCTGGAAACGCCTGATCTCCAGGGTAAATATATGGGTGGTTTTCTTATTGATGGCGTCGTCATTCCAAGATTCATTAATAAGTTCGGGCTGTTGTCGCACGGCTATTATTTTTTGATTGTCCTTTTTAAAATGCTATTCCGTCGAGACCGTTTTTCAAAAATCGACTTTGTGATTACAACCAATCCATTTTTGGTTTGCTTTTTAGCCATACTGGTAAGGGCTTTGAAAGGTAGTAAGTTTATACTTGAGCTTAACGGTAATTACGCCTCTGACTACAATTGGGAAATGGGGACAGCCACGGGAAGGTTGAAAAAAGCGTTTGGCCTTTTTCTAACTCGCCAATTTGTAAAACTCGCAGATGCGGTCAAAACGCTTTATCCCGAACAGATCAAAGATATAGCACCTGACTTGGAAATTGGTTCCAAAGTTCATTCGTTCCATGAGTTTGTACCAGTGAGTGGTCTCAAAGCTTCTGATGAGGATCAAGGCTATGTAGCGTTTCTGGGCTTTCCTTGGTATCTGAAAGGGGTAGATCTCTTGATCAAAGCTTTTCGGAGGTGCGATATTCCCGACTCGTATAGGCTCAGAATCGTAGGATTCTTTAGTGATGAGGAACGTAAGAGGTCGGCGAAGCTGGCAGAGGGTGATGCTCGAATATCAATCGAGCCGCCCGTCAACTATTCAGGTGCTCAAGAGTTTATCAAAGCCTGTAGCTTTTTGGTGTTGCCTTCTCGTACGGAGGGTATGGGGCGCGTACTGGTAGAGGCAATGGCCCATAAGAAAGCGGTGATAGGGGCTGACGTTGAGGGTATTCCGAGTGTTGTCAAGCACAACGAGACGGGACTGTTGTTTAGGGCAGAGGATGTAGCGGATCTGCGCGAATGTATTGAGCGACTGGTGAATGAGTCTGGGCTTCGCCAGCGGTTGTCCAGTAATGGCTACGAATTTGTACACGAGCAATTATCTGAAAAAGTTTATCTTAAAAAATATAAAGCTTTGCTTTACTCCTCCCTGATTGGCCGATGAGACATATCCAGACATATCGTCATGGTATACATAAAAGATAGGATAGAAGGCATGTCTAGGCGACATGTCTGATGGTCATTTGCTTGGGTGGTTTCGCTTTTATATCGTTTCTGCGGACCATATCCCATAAGGACAAATTGATATAAATCGACACTCAGGTTGGTCAAAAAATATATTTTCACTACACCTGGCAGCTATTTGGTTACCGGAACACCGTGCTATTATCAGCCAGTACTTTGGTTTCCATTAGATAGGTCAGCTATGAATAATTCCCTTTTTTTTAGATTATCGGTGCTTGGCACGCTGCTGGCAGCGGGCTTCTCTGTAAATGCGGCTACGTACTACGTAGATAAAAGACATCCGCAAGCAAGCGATCAGAATATGGGTGTTGAGCAGGAGGCTCCATGGGCTACGCTTTCGAAGGCTTCACAGGTCTTGAAGGCTGGTGATACAGTTTTGGTAAAATCGGGCCTCTACAATACCCTAATGAAGGGATTTAGTCCGTATAGTGGTCGCGATGCTGTGGTTAAACCGCAGAACTCAGGAGAACAGGACCGTCCTATCGAGTTTAAAGCAATGGAAGGTGAAACAGTTGTCATCGAGCCTGGCTATGACGCTTCGGGCTTTATCATAGCCGGGAAAAGCTACATCACTATTGAGGGATTTGAGATACGATATGGTGGGGGCGGCATAGGCGTGGCGGGCGGTCTCGGTCGCATGGATGGCATTCGTATTGTTGATAATTATATCCACCATATTGGCGCCCCGATTGCTAATAGCTCTGCTATCAGATTGGATGACGTTGACAGTGCGTATGTTGGAAATAACTTAGTGCACAATGTCAGTAATTACGGACATGAAAACAATAATGGAATGGGCTTTCTAAGTTATAACATGTTGAACGTAACGCTCGAAAATAACGAATTCCATACTTCGGATAAAGGAATTTACCATAAAGGCGCTTACTTAACGGGTGATACAGGAATAGTTATAAGGAACAACCTGGTTCATGATACCAATATAGCTTTAGAGTTTAACAACAATGCGCCGTCTGACGCCGCACACATTGGAACAGAGATCTATCAGAATATTTTCGTAAATAATAATGTACCTATTTATGATACAACCTACCAGTCGGCGCATGAAAATGTCGGCTTCGACATTTATAATAATACCTTTTATAATACTGGTGGGTTTACTATTAGGGGGCTATCTGAAGTCTCGTTCTTTAACAATATAATTGTCGGCCCATCTGAACGCACAATTTCCACAGTGTATCAATCCCATGTGTTTGAAACGCCGGATATTAGGAAAGCTCCCAGTTTTTCACTTATTGATTATAATTTGTACCCAGTTGATTTTTCTGTGAGGTTAGGTCTGTACTCTGACAAAGCTATTAATTTTTACAGTCTTTCAGAGTGGCAGCAAGTTACCCCTTCTACCGCTGATGCGGTTTCATTGGAGCAATCAGCCTTTCCTCCTGATACTCATTCTATGGTTGCCGATGCCGGATTTGTTGATCCATTCAATTACAATTTCAGATTGGTACAGAATAGCCTTGCCGTAGGCGCAGGACGTAATGGCGGTAATATAGGCGCTTATAGGACAGGTGGCGAAGTTATAGGACTTCTTCCCGAGTTTCGCCACGCTAATCGAAATTCTATATCACCTCTAGATGGAGCGGGTTCGCCACCAAAAATAGTTGAGCTTGAAGTTAGGTAACAGTCGGGATTAATCCCCCCTCTATTTCTGTGGGGGGGATTTCCCCCGGGGTGGCAGAATGTCTTGGAATGGTTACGATGGAATCCCGACACGCACGCTCGAATGCCTTCAATCCATTTTCTGGCAATTGATCCTTTTAATAGAGGAATTTAAATAGTCTTCCATTTTCTAATGACTTCTGCGTAGACTTCGCAGTACTGTCTAGCCATCTCTGTGGACGAAAATGCATCTTTTACCCGATAGTAGCTGTGCCGTTTAGCAGAATTTAGCTTGTCACGGTCTTTCAAAAAGTCTGAAATTGCTCGTGAAATCCCTTCCACATCGTCTGCGTCGACAAGGAAACCCTGCTCTTGCCGGGTTATCACCGAAGCTACCTCACCTACATTCGTTGCCACTATGCCGCAATTTGATGCCATTGCTTCTAGCAAAGCGATTGGCAACCCCTCATTTCGAGAAGGGAGAACGAAGATATCGACCATTTGCAATAACTCCCGCGCATCTGAACGATGCCCAAGCATTTCTACACAGCCTTCCAAATTGAGGTTGTGAACTACGGTTTCTAATCGTTCTCGCTCAGGACCATCGCCAATTACCAGAACTTTAAAAGGTATTCCCGCAGTTTCGCGGCCTGTCCGAATATGGCTAATGGCATTTAGTAAAACATCAATGCCCTTCTCAGGTGTCAGGCTTGAAAGCGAGGCAATTACAAAGGTGCCCTCATTGATACCCATGTCTTTGGCGAGAGGGCCAAGATCAGGTGCTGATGAACTTATGGATTCCACATCAATGCCGTTTAGAATCAGCGACATCTTTGAATTGGGAATACCGAGTTTGTTCATGTCGTGCTGAATCCGACTGGAGACGGCGACGACGTGCTGGAAGCTACGCAAGCTCAATGCATCAAGCAGCGAATAGATCCACAACTTTAAGTTTGTTCGCTTCCAAAGATGATTGGTGGCAACTTTTGGGAGTTTGATTCCGGCCAGCCAAAAAAGGATATCTTCTTTATATCCATGGCAATGGATGATGTCAATGGAGTCGCATTTGCATATTTTGCGTAGTTTTTTAAGCACTGAGCGAGAGACGGTGGCTCCGCAATCCAATTCGCTTACATCCACTCCCAATCGCGTCGCCGCCCTGTAGAGTTCGGTTTGAGAGTCTTTGGGGTCCTTGATTACCAACAACGACGCATCAACACCAAACCTTTGGCTATTTTTGAGCAGCTCGAGAACGACTTGTTCTGCCCCTAAAAGCGCACCAGAACTTCGAACATGCAGCACGCGAGGTCTGGGCCCGTCTGCCATTTTAAACTCCCTGTTTTCGATGATTCCTTATGGCTGTAAGGGGCCGTAAGAGAGAAACCTTAAGGTTGATAGAATACAGGAAACGTAGATTCGCGTCTGCTTAGCATAGGCCACGCTTGAAATCGCGCTTCCTTGCATCTAGTCTCCAAATGGTTCGTAGCTGAAAAACGCGCCGATATGTTTTGACCTGTCAACTCGTGCACAGACATTGCGTTGTGCATTTCCCAAGTGCGTACACCTTGGGCCAGATAGATAGCTATGGTAGTGCATCGGAGGGGCTAAGTGGGTCCAAATTTGCGACAAAGAGCGAGTCAGTTTTTTACGCAATTGCCTAGATAGGGACATCAGCGCAACAAATATTGAGAGAGGGGGCTGCCAATCTTCGCGAATGGGTTAGGCTACTCAGCGAGCAGAACCTCTCTTTGGCGGCCTGGTAGCGTGCTTCGTTTTGTTTCGAGTTATAGCAACCATGCAGTGGTGGACCAATCAGTGGTGGCTGCTCCGGTCGGGCTTCGCCTCTAGGTTGTTCGAGCGATTACGGGCCCACCTGAAAAAGACGCCGTTCGAGAGAATGAGTGCCAGCAACCTGCGGCTGAAGCTGATCAAGGTGGGTTCGCTCATCATTCGGAGCATACGGGTGTTGATGAGTGACGCCTATCCTCACAAAGACGAACTCGCTGACCTGGTGCGTCGACTGGTTCCGGGTTAGATGCCCGGGCTCCACCGGCCCGACACAATGGAGAAGGTAAGGAGTGTGTCCGGACACCAGTAATTGATCGCTTATTAAGCAATCATGGCCGAAGATAAGTGATCATGGTGGTAACCCGCACAGTGTGCGAGACTTAAACGGGGCGTATGAGAAATCCGGACTGATATGTTTTGACCTGTCAAGGCTTGCACGGACTTCACATGTTGCACCTCCCGATGGCAGGCACCTTGGGCCAGGACAGGATCCGGCAGACTGCGACGGTGGATCATGCTGATATACGTGGGTTG
>Ga0307960_1000241_pt1 | contig 31336 bp, 30 predicted proteins | sample OrgLakmetagen542_FD_201832 | JGI IMG/M metagenome (GOLD analysis project Ga0307960, IMG submission 201832) | Saline water microbial communities from Organic Lake, Antarctica - #542 | ecosystem: Environmental > Aquatic > Non-marine Saline and Alkaline > Saline | place: Antarctica: Organic Lake... | reverse complement strand
ATAAATGGTACTGCATAGCGGCGCAATGCCGTGTAAACGCGCTGCCATCAAACTTGGATGATGCAGCTCGAGCCGCCAAAGTACCTAATAAGAAAAGTCAGCGGGGGAAACAGCTAATAAAACTGTTATCTATACCGCAAGAAGACGGCACCTTTATGGAGTCATTGGATTTACGAAAAGAAATGTTGGAGTACTGCAAAAGTGATGTGATTGCTACAGTTGATTTATGGCGTGCTACTCGCTCAATGACACAGGTAGAGCATAACGATTGGCTAATCAATGAGCGCATGAATACACGCGGCGTAAAGATAGACCGTGATTTAGCATTAGCCGCGACTAAATACGCCGCCGCAGAACAAAGCGAGATAGGGGCTAAGTTGACGGCGCTTACTGACGGATTGATAACTAAGCCGACTCAATACCAACGTATTAAAGAGTATATTTTAGGTAGCATGGAGGACGACGAAAACGACCGTAAGTTGCTTAAACTAATGACAACACATAAAAACGACCATAAGAAACTCAGCCTTGATAGAGATATACGAGAGTCAATAATTACGTCGATAGATGCAGACAACTTACATTTATTTGAAGACGTAGAAGACTTAATAAGGTTGTTGCATGACGCCAGTGCATCAAGCGTGGCTAAGTTTGGCAAGATGCTGACAATGGCGGACCCTGAAGATGATAGAGTACGCGGGGCGTTTATACATGCCGGTGCTGCGCAGACGCACAGGTTTTCTAGTAAAGGTCTTCAGCTTCACAACATGAAACGGAATTGCTACGATTCTGAAGAAGCGATTGCAATGAAAGAAGTAATGATGCGCAATGAGCCAGTACCGGACGTTATGCAATCATTATCTAAACTTCTGCGCCCTGCGCTAGTTCCTGACAAGGGTAACAAGTACGTGGTAGGCGATTGGTCTGCCATTGAAGCAAGGGCGTTACCATGGCTTTCAGGAGACGTCAGAGCCGAACGTAAATTAAACATGTTTAGGCGCGGCATAGACGTTTACATTGAAGCGGCGAAAGATTTAGGTCTTGGCGAAAGGCAAGTTGGCAAAGTTGCGGAATTGGCTTTAGGGTATGGCGGTGCAGTAGGAGCGTTTGCTTCAATGGCTAAAAACTACGGTGTTATAAAACCAGACTATGAAGTCAAGAAAATAGTTGTGTCGTGGCGCAATGCAAATCCGTGGGCTGCTACCTTTTGGCACTCATTAGAGTCGGCGGCTAAAAAAGCAGTACGAGCTAGGGGTACAAAGAGTTTCAAAGCCGGTAAGGTCGTTTACACGTTTGCGCCTAACCTGCTAGGCGGCACTTTAATTTGCGTGTTGCCAGATGGTACCGGTATTCAATACCCGTTTTGCTCAATAGAGCATAGTGATAGAGGTGACAACTTAGTTTGCTTAAAAGCAGGTATAAAGCCAAAAGCAGGCGACACCAGTAAGCACCATTGGGGTGTGGTAAGATTATGGGGTGGTTTGCTATCTGAGAACGTTACACAAGCATTCTGCGCGGCATTGTTACGCGATAAGCTAAGGGATTGCGACTGGTTAGATTTACCAGTTGTTGCTCATGTACACGATGAAATAATATTAGAGACAGCCGAGATTTACGCGTACCGTGATAAAAAACTGCTGAAGGAGGTTATGGAGAGCGTGCCCGAGTATGCACAAGGCTTACCGTTAAAAGCCGACCCGATTATCCTAGATAGATACGGAAACCACTAGATTAAAGGGTAAAAAATAAGTATGCTTTAAGACCAAACAAAAAAAGCCCTGTGGACTAAACAGGGCTTTAACCACACTACAACAATCAATAAATATAAGGAAGGTATCAGATGAGTAAACCGAACGCACATGATGAGGAAAAGAATACCCCAATAAAGGACTTAAAACAACCCCCTGTTCCATCAAATCCTAATGTTGTCAACCTAAAAGATAAAGGCATCATCGACTACGATGCAAAAGAAGTATCAAAATTCATAGACACCGTGTTTCACGATTTAATAGAGGACGAGGAAATATTAACTTGGTATCAAAAAGCTAACACACCGTCATTCCCAAAAAAGCTTAGTAAAACTATGGGCGTATTAGAAAGAACTAATCTACCAAGGACTTTTTATTTTGGGACTTCAACCGTAGTTGAAGACGTAGACGGTAAGCTGTATAACCGAAAGTCAAACTTCGACCGTTTACACGTTGTTGTACTAGATGATATCGGCACTAAAATCCCATTTGAAATACTTCCTGAAGACCTGAAACCAAACTACATTATTGAGACAAGCAAAGGCAATTTTCAATATGGTTACATATTAGATGAGCCTATAGACAACCTAGAGCTAGCCGAAGCGTTAGTGCATCTTGTTTATACCTCCGGCTATTCCGATGGTGGTGGTAAAATGCCGACTAAAGTAGTTAGATTACCAACCGGCATCAACGGCAAGAAGGGTGAAAAAGGTAGCTTCAGGGTAAAACTTATTGAACTTAACGACGAATATTGGACACCGGACGAGCTACTTGAGGTCATGGACGTTGGGGTATCTTGGGCTGACGTACAGAAAGACGTTAACATTGCTAAACGCGGTAAGTCTGCCGCTATGACGGGGACAAGCAGTTGGTCCCCGATAAAATCCACAGCAGGTAGTTTAAACGGTGTCGTAGACCCTCTGTTGGAATGGCTTTATGAGCAAGATTTAGTGACTAATGATAACGGGCAGTTTGTGACAATACGATGCCCGTGGGCTGATGAACATAGCGACGGCGCGGACACTGCGGGATACTCACCAGTTGGGCGCGGCGGTGATTATTCTAACATGAGAAACTTCAACTGCTTCCACGACCACTGTAAAGACCGCAAAGCTGACGACTTTTTGCAATGGGCGGCTACTGTTGGCGCTCCTAGGGTTCCTAAGATAGATAACGTAGCTGACTTGGTTGCTGACTACGCATACGTTGCTTCTGAGGACTCTGCATACCGTATGCGTGGCGTTAAGAAACCTGTTGGCGTTAAGATTAGCGCGTTTAAAAACTTACACCCTAAAAAAGTTGCGGTGCATGATATAGACGGGAAAATAAAAATGGTTAACGAGCATTCATTATGGTTAACGGCACCAAATAGATTATCGGTACAGGGGACCATGTTATACCCTGCAAATCCTGAATCTATAATTGAACATGACGGCTTGAAATACTTAAATATATACGCGGCTCCCACTTGGGGTAAAGGAACTTTTGACTACGCGGACGTAAAGCGTTTTAACGACTTCTTAGCCTACCTAATACCTGAAAAAGACGAACGCGACTACTGGTTGCAATGGTTGGCGGCTAAAGCGCAAACGCCAATATTTAAAGGTGCGGCAGTTCTTATGGTTGCGCCTACTCAGGGTACCGGTAGAACAACGTTAACTGACATGATGGCTGTACTCTTTTCGCAAGAAAACGTAAAGAAGGTGACGTTTCCGCAGTTGTGCGGCGCGAGTGAAGCAGGCTCATACAACGATTGGCAAGAAGCCCTAATTGTAACCTGTGATGAAATTATGTCAGACACTAGCAACAAACACAGGGTCTACGAAACGATGAAAGACCTGTTCGACCCAAGACCTAAAACCGTATTGGTAAACACAAAATATGGGAGTCAGCGGCATAGCACCGTTTATACTAGTTACTTGTTGCTTACCAACCATACTGATGCTGTGGGACACTTGGGCGGTGATAGGCGAGTCTACGTAGTGCAAAATACTAGGGTGGCAGAAACGCCAGAGTATTTCGTTAAGCTTAACGAGTGGTTAGACGTAAAGAACAGCAAGGGGCAGCCTAAGTGGGCAGAGAGCATTTGGCGGTGGTTGCAGACTTTAGAACCTGACTTAGCGCTACTTAATTCACCGGCACCAACGACAAAAGCCAAGCAAACTATGATTGACGAAACAACGAGCGTATACGATACGCTTGCGACTGTTATGAGTGATTTGTTTAGCGGCGTAATACCGACTGGCTTTATTGAAGAAATAGCATTAGGCGTACTTGAAATGCGCGGTGATAAAGATGCGGATATGCGCTGTAAAGTGGTCGCAAAAATAATAAAAAATGCCAGTGTTCCGCTAGATATACAAAAGAAAATTAACGGTAGAAACACCCGTATAAGGGTTGCAATATCAGTACTCCCAAAACTAGATAAAAGCTACGGAAACACTGACGAAGAAAAGCTTAGTAAGTACGCAGTTGCCTTCATAGAGGGTATAAAGGGGCGACTTGTGAATGACCATGCTTTAATAATCGAGATTAACAGGTTAGTTGACGAGCAGCTTTAGTAGGTGTACTATTTTCCTAAATTTGAAAAATTAGGCGAGAGCAAATGAAATCTAGCATTTATGAAGCACAAAAAAGATACACTGAGAAAAACATACGGGAGGGGCAAAGGCGTGTAAACGTGTGGGTACCGGAAAAATACGTAGATGCCCTGAAGCGCATATCTTCTGAAATGCGCAGTGGTAAATATGAAAGTAAACAACGGCGCTAGTTCAGCGCTTCTTCCAAGCTCTGACGCCTAATGCCGCTGTTATTGTTAAAGCCAGTAGTTCTTGATAGTTCGGGACTAGCTCTTTAACGGCAGCGTTAGCTTCTATAGCCGCAGCTATTAATTCAGGTCTACCCAATAAAGTCCCGACAAATACAGCAAAAAATAAAGTAACAAGCGGCATCGTCATTATAATTGTTATGTATTCATCCTTCCACGTTTCACCCTCATTGCGCTTAGATATGACGTCAATCTCTTGCTCATTAAATACAACTTGAGTTTCACCCCTTTGCTTTTGCATTGTAATTTTGCCGTCAATTGTTTTTTCTATGGCTTTACGTTCTTCACGTTTACCAAAGAATCCGCCGACTGCGCCAATAATTGCCGAAACAGGATTTATCATGTTACCTCCAATACGTATTCTAGTTCAGGGTCGTTATAAAATTCTTGCATCGCTCGCAAACCTTCTATAGTCATAAGAATACAGCCAAGACTATGTGAAGGATGAGTGCCGAGGTGCATTTCAATGTGGGTACGCTTATCCACGTTTAACACCTTAAACCACTGGAAGCGACCGTATAAATCAACTTTAAATTTGTACATGCCCGTCGGTATGCAACTCTCACCTACCTTGTTGTCGTTCCATGGCAATTCCATAGTAGGAAATTCACGCCCGTCTGGAAGAATAGAAATACCTAGCGTTCTATCGTGCAGATGGTCATTCCGTTTAATTTTCATTACTGCTTCTCTATGTTGACTATTTCAAAATTAATAATGGGAACGCTGCGTTGTTTAAACAGTGGTGTTTTAGAAAGTTTAAACAAGCTCGGGTATACTTTCCAACCCCAACGTATAGATAAATAATACTTGCCGAATATTTTAATGTGCCGGTAGTGTCCGGTGAAGTTCCCGTCAGCGTTCCTGAATTTAAAGTCGTATCTTAAATTGACGTCTGAAGTTTTATCCACTGCTTCACAGTTTCCCGCATTTTGAAACATTAGCACATTTGGTTTATTGCATGAAGTACTTAGCCATGGTATGTAGCGCACGTTCCAAACAGGGTTTCGAATGGCACACCACTTATACGAATACCACCACCGGCGCAAAAACCCTAATGAGTCCCATACTATGCCTTTCCCATATAAATATTGTTGCCATGAACCATGTGTTCCGTTTTCAACATCGACAGTGCCGTCAAATAGCCACAGTTTGCGTTGAACTTTTGCCCCGCCGCAGCCATCCCAGTTGTCTTCACGATTGCCACTGATGTACTCAAAACCCCACGGCAGCCTTTCAAGGTCGTTTAAACGTGCGTACAAGGTAACAGGTATTAGCAAAGGTGCCATAATTAGCATTAACGCTGCTCGAATAATAAGTTTAATCATAATTTCTCCAATGTTCTAACGCGGTCTTTAAGCCGCACAATTTCATCATCTTGGGATTCGTACCGCCTGTCATTATTCGCCATGTTAGCGGTGATAGCTGTTAGCCTTATTTGGTTATCAGTGACCTGAGAAAGCCATTTCTCTTGCTTATCCATATCCTGCTTAATGTACCTAACATCCGCTTTTATTGTGCTTAAAGTTACGACTACTGCCATGTACGCTGACACTGCGGCTATTACTGCGGGAAATAAATAGCTCTTTAGCAATTCCATTAAATCTACCTTCCTGTTGTCTTGATTAAGTTTCATTTACTTGCCCTCAAGCACAGCAATTCTCGCGGTTAATTCTTTGATGGCATTAACCAACACAGGTATCAGCGAGGTTTCTACCATTCTAAGTTTTTCAGAATCCTCATTGTCTACTATTACTGGGTTGTCGCCTTCAATCGCAAGGACGTCTTGAGCCTTGAAACCATATCGCAACGACCCGTGACCTTCCGTATCTTCACGGTCTGCTTTATATTTGTACGCTGTTGGATTTAATTTGTTCACAAAGTCAAGACCGTGCGGAACAGGTGCAAAATCCGTTTTATCACGTTCGTCTGATACGACTGTCCAAGCTACTTGTATGTACGCGTTGGTAACTGCGGTTGAACCCATGCAAAAACGATTGTCAATGGTGGTTGGGTCTACCACTGGTGCGTAAGAACCCGCAGCAGTCATAGGGTTTATAGCTGTGTTTCCACTTCCGGTAGTGACGTTTTGAAGCGCCCTATAGCCGACCGCGACATTTTCCGTACCGTCTGTGCTTTCGAAAAGTGCCACAGCGCCGATTGCAGTGTTATTACCGCCAGTGGTGTTCTTACCAAGTGCGTTTACACCAACTGCAACTGATACGTCGCCAGTGGTGTTCTTATCAAGTGCGCCTTGACCGACTGCGGTGTTAGATTGCCCAGTTGTATTATCCTCCATTGCGTCGCGACCTATCGCAACGTTGTCATCGCCTGTGGTGTTATTAGGAAGTGAATTGTAGCCGAGCGCGGTGTTATTCAAGCCTTCGGTATTGTTTTGAAGTGTATTTGCGCCAAATGCAACGTTTCGGTCTCCGCTTGTATTACTCGTAAGCGCGGATTCACCCACAGCGGTATTGTTTGAAACGTTACCGCCGCCGCGTCCAATAACAATATCATTTACATTAATATCGCCACCCACGTGTAATTTGGCTAATGGGTCATCGGTTCCTATTCCGACATTGCCATCGTCATCAATCCGCATTCTTTCTGATGGGGCTGACCCTGAAGAGCTAGTTGAAAATGATAGATAATGGCCGTTGCCTGAGTTAAGAACGGCGGCTTGTATAGATGCGCCACGAGAGCTAGACGAGGAACCTGTGAATAATATTCTTGCCCCGCTACCAGTAACGCCTGAGTGTTCATTACCTAAGACAACTACGTCAGCGATGTTTCCTGAATCATCCTTTCTTACGCTCAAGAGGGCGTCTGGCGATTCAGTTCCTATTCCGACATTGCCATCGTCAGCAATTCGCATTCTTTCTGCGTTATCGGTTCTAAATGCAAGAGCATCGCCCTGCACTCCTATTCTTATGTTATCCCCTGTCGAATCTGAAGTTCTAAAAACGACATCGCAATTCGAACCGCTGGATTCAAAAATAGAAACATAATTTCCTGACCCTGAAACGTGAAGCTCTTGGGCTGGTGATACAGTTCCTATTCCGACGTTGCCGCTGTCGTCAACCACCATTCTAGGAACGCCATCACCGTCTGCAATGACTATGAAATTATCAGCAGTTCTTATATCTAATCCGTTTTGATTACCGTTAAAGCCGCCTAATATTGTATTCTTAGAGCCTGTGGTTATAAGTTGCCCTGAGTTTATACCAAGCGCTGTGTTGTTGTCGCCAGTGGTATTACTTGTAAGAGCGCGAAAGCCGCTTGCTGTGTTATTATTACCAGTTGTATTAAATAAAAGCGCGTTCGTACCAAACGCGGAGTTTAGGTCGCCAGTTGTGTTTTCCCTTAAAGCGCGAAACCCGACAGAAGTGTTGTCGCCGCCAGTTGTGTTTTCCCTAAGTACGGAATCGCCGAGCGCAGTGTTTGTGGAAACGCTACTAGCGCCGCGCCCAAGAGTTAATCCATGTACAATCGCATCGCTGCTTACTTCTAGCTTAGCACTTGGGTTGTTAGTGCCTATTCCGACGTTACCAGCAGAATCAATGCGCACTCTTTCAGAATTTCCTATTTTAAAAGTTAGTGGCACTGCGGTGGAACTAGAATCAGACGCTCTTGAAAATATTTCGTTCTTTGTGGCTGTAGGAACTATTAAAACAGACGCCGTGTTACCTGCGTCTGTCGCGGCTAGTATACCAGTTACCTGTAATGTCCTATTAGGCGAAGTTGTGCCTATGCCAACGTTACCGTTGCCATCAACGCGCACTCTTTCAGTGCCGCCGCAAGTAATTGCAATAGCATCTTGCGCAGGGAAAAATAATCCTGTGTTGTCATCGCCTGTGTTGTTTAGGGAAGGCGCGGTTGCGCTACCATTTTCAACGCCTATAGTGCCCATAGTATCAGCGTCAAGCAAAGCCGCAGTGCCTAACGTAGCATCAAAGGCTTCCAAATCGTCAATATCCGAAGCATTCGTTGCTATGGCATTAGTATTCGTGACTATGTCTGCTTCAGTTGCATCAATGGCATTGGCGTTAGCTGTTATGGCATTGGCGTTTGTTATTATGTCTGCTTCAGTTGCATCAATGGCATTGGCGTTAGCTGTTATGGCATTGGCGTTTGTGATTATGTCGGCTTGAGCATCAGTAATGGGTGTGGCAGTATTAAGTATGGCGTCCATGTTTACGTCGTTTAATACTCTAGGTGCGGAAGCGTCAGCGCCAATGTAAAGTTCAGCACCCGACTGAAACAGCCCGTCACCTGAAAACGTGTAAACACCTTCTTCAACAAGAAGTTCAGCACCCTCTAATACTTTAACCGCATCAACACCGCGAATAGAAAGCCTAATATCGCCTAAACCGGCGCGGTAAAAACCACTGTTAGTAGAGTTAGCAAACGACATTGCGGGTACAGTTACGGAACCGTCGGTTAGCCGTAAAGGAGCCGCCATGCCGCCTTTTCCGAAACGGTCAAGTGAGTTAGTTAGCTCCGTACCAATATCAACCATAGTGTCGTTAGCCCATGAGCTATCTATAGTGTTACCTGTGATAACAGGGTTTCCCGTTGGTAGGGTATAATTGCCGTTTGCGTCTCTACTCATTACTTTTCATCCTCTGCACTATTCATCACTATAGCGCGGTTAAGTGCGCTGATTGTTTTATCCGGTACGCCTGCTTCGCCAAGTTGTTTAAACAACTCTCTAGCAACTTCTTGCTTATTAGTTTGCCCTGCTATAGCGCGTTGAACGCCTTTACTCCCTGCAATTTTAGCGGTAGCACCGCCGCTTAACAAGCTACTTGCGTTAAATGTTTGTCCTAGCACTGCGCTTACCCAAGACCCCATAGCGCCAGTGGCAAAGAATTTTTCAAATGCCGCAGGGCTTAGGTTAGGCGTCAACTTCTTAACTTCGTTAAACGCTTCTTGCTCGCGTGCTTTGGCGCGTTGAGCTAGTGGCAATGTTGCCTTATTAACATCGGCAATTCTGCGAGCGTCTGCAATGCCTGCATCGGATTTTTTAACCTCCGCTTCTGCCGCTTTACGTGCGGCGACTGCTTTACCTAACATACCTGCTTTTTCTTTTTGCACCTGTTGCGCACTGTTAGCTAAAGCGTCGTTCCCACGCCCTACTTCACGCCCTTGCGAGCTAATACGTTCAGCTAACAACTGGTCGGTATTCGCAAAACCTCCGCCAGTTCTACCGGCTTTTTCGGTAGCGCCCCTGAAAGTTTCTCGCGCCGCGTAAGCCGCTTTGTCTGCATCAAAAGCATCAGCAATGTTAGGCGGTAGCTTTTGTAGCATGTAATCGTCTATTTCTTTCGCCGCATCTTTTAACACGTAGGCTTCTAAAGACGATTTACCGCCGTCTGACATTTCGTTTGCACGCACCCGTAGCGCGTTTCTAGCGTCCATAAGTACACTGCCCGACACTTCACCTGTCTGCCTGTTCATAAGCCCGTTAGGTGACTGAGGCATGCGCACGTTGTCAAACTCACTTTTTAGTAGCCCACGCACCTTGTCAACGCCTGCTTTGTCTAAATTAGCGCCGTACTTAGTTAATATTTTGTTTGTCAGTTCGTCTAGGTTTACGTTTACTTTTGCATTTTTAACTGACTGAAATCCGTAACCCTGCCACGCTTCTTGTATTAAGTCGTTGGCGGTTGCACCATCTGAGCGTTTAATCATTTCCGCTAACTGCGGCGGTGTGCCAGAAGGTATTGCTAAGTCGCGTATTTGCGTTCGCAATTTAGTGTCAGCGGCTATATAGTCCACTAACGGTACGTCAGCTTGGTTAGCTTTGGCTATGTCTAATTCAGACACTTTAGCGTTTTTCAGCATTTTAGCGTCGTCTACCTTAGTGTTTAAACGCACTGCGTCTATTTGCGTATCTTCTATTACCTTACTTTTGCGCTGTAATGCTTCGGTTGCTTTGGCAAGTCGAGTTCGCCCTCTGTCGCGGAGTGCGCCGCCACCAAAAGAAGGTGCGACCATTTTTTGATAAAAGTTTTGTAGGTCTGGAGACTCTTTAGCCGCGTAGTTTAAATCCAAAAAACTACCGTCTGCTTGGTCTAGCGGTTGAGCCACCCTGCGTTTTGTTAACGTCCTGCCTAAACCCCCAAGAACCTTACCCGCTGACCCTAAAGCAACGGAGGCAAGCGCCCCAGTTGTAGCGCCGCGCTTCACCCCTTCAGGTACGCTAGCCATATCTTCAGCTAACCCTGCGCCTGATAATCCGCCGTCTATAGCGCCAACAGCACCTAGTTTGGTTCCTGCGGCTAACGCTCTGGAAAGTCTAGGCGTTGCTCCTGCAACCTTACCGGCGGTCTGCGCTAAGGCGCTACCTGCTCTAGTAGAATTTACGGCAGTTGCACCGGCTTTGCCTAACGCGCCTAATGCTTTATACGCACCAGTGCCGCTTGCTATACCTCCGGCGACGTTTAAACCAAGCGTACTAAGCGGGTTTTCATCCCGAAAGTTTCTACTGGCGTTACGTGCATTACGTTGGTTATCATCGTAAATTTCGCCCACGCCCCTATCGTCAAACGGTGCGGTTAGCGCCGCCGACACGCCCGAGCCTATTTCATCGGCAAAACCAAACGTCGCACCTTCAAGTACCGCACGTGGGGCGTCATACCAATTACCTTCTTTTTTCTTTATTTGTTGCAATACCTGCGAGCGTTTCGGACCCGCAGGCATTTTCATTATTTCTTCGCGGCTAGTCGGATAAGCGGCTTCAGGTTGCGTTTGACGAGAGGCAAGCACCCTCTCTGTTGGCGTCATATTTGCTTGTTGCCCTTCACGCGCCGCAAGAACTCTTTCTGTTGGTGTCATTAGTTTTCCACCCTCATTCCGTCTTGCTCGGCTTCTTCTCTGGATATGCCTAGACTTTGAAGTTCAGCCATTGTTACAGTGACAGTATCGCCAGTTACTTCGTATTTAGTATCCTGTCTAAACCCTTCACTTTCCATAGGTGCATACCCGCCGCCTTCTGTCATTAACGGGTCTAAGTTATTGTCTATGTACTCTTGCGAACCACCTTTTAAAGAAACATTTTTAGCCATTTTAGACATTTTTTCTTGGGCTATTGAACGCAAAATAGTTAAGTTTTTTTGCACCTGTTTTGGCGTCATAGATTTAGTTATGTTAGCCGCATCCCACGATTTCCTTTCACCTTCGGTCAGTGCTGCGCCGAATAGTTTATGCCGTTCAGGTAACTTGAAGAAAAATTCATAATCTTGCCACCACTGGGCTTTTTCTTTTTCCGAGTCATTCATAACCGCAGGTATATTTCGCGCCGCAAAATTTTCAATGCTGTTAACAGCGGGTAAACCTGTAGTATTTACGCCAAGTACTTGGCTTTCTGAAAAGTCTGGTTTATACGCATCAAACGCATACATGCTGCCCATATAATCTTCCGATGCTTCTTCAAAGCTTCGTATTTCCTTGGACTTCATATAGCCTGTGTTGCGTCCGTCGTATGCTGACCGCCCCACCTTTTCTTTTTCGGTAAGCCCTTGGGGGTTTATAGGCTCTGCATCAAACCCCGACCCTTGCGGGTATATTCGCCCTGATTGGTTATCTACGTCATACATTACTTCTTTACCCTGCGGGTCGATAAACGTTTTACCTTCTCTGTTTCCGCGCCTGCGTTGGTTTTTAGCTTCCAATTCAGATTGTGCAAACTCGGCGTCTCGAGTGGCAACTTCTCGTTCTTCCGTATACCGGCGTTTATCTTGTAAATCAGCTAATTTTATTTCACGGTCCCGGGCTTCTTTAGCTAACGACCTGTTTAAATTACCTCGCTTTTCAGCGGTACCTAACGTACTTTTACGTTGTGCTTGACCGAAGTTAGAAAGTGGGTCAATAGTTGACATGCTTAAAAAATTAGCGTCGTTTAATTGACCGCGTAAAGCCTGCGCCATCGCTTTTGCTTCGGCGTCTTGCGGCATATTTTGAGCGCCCATAAGTGCGCTAATTTCGTCTGCTCTCATTTTCTACCCCAACATGGCGTTTTGTACGCCGCGAATACCTTGTTGATACTGGTCGTTTAAATCGTCTTTTTCACCGCGAAGGCGTTTAATGTCTTCTCTACTCTGGTACTTTTGCATACCGTCTGCAATGTGTGAAAGTGGATTTCCGGCAACGTACACATTACCTGCTTGAACGCCGTCAGTACTGGCACCATCACGCAGCATTTTAGCAGATTCTAACTGCTCATTTAACCCCTCGCTTACACCACCATAGTTTTTGCTTAACGCTTCTAAAGCTTGCGTGCGTTCTGGTTCTGGTAAGCTTTGGATATACTGCATCACTTGCCCCATACCCATTCCAGTTCCTTGAACACCGGCTTGTTGTGGCTGTTGCGGCTGCTGCGGTTGACCCATTGGCTGTTGACCCATTGGCTGTTGCGGCTGCTGCGGTTGACCCATTGGCTGTGCTGGTGGTCCCATTGGATTTGGCATAATTTTTCCTTAGTATTTAAATACTTGTTGGTAATTAACTTTCTTAAACCCGCTTGCATCTTCTATGACTGCACTAGGCATTAACTTTTCTATCTCTTGAGCTAATACGCCAAAGCCTGATTTACCGCGTTTAAACACTTCAGGCATTAGTTCGTTCCAAGTCCATTCGTACAGGTTGAAACCGTTATACTGACCTACTTTCTTTATGTCAGACTTTAAACGTTCATCGCTGAACATACCTGCCATGCTTGCACCTCCTTGCATAGCCTGATTAAACTGTCCTTGTCTAAAGTTGGATTGGTCTACATTTGCTTGGTACTGGCTGTTCGCCGCACCGCTGTAATCCACCCCACCTGCGTTACCTGCTTGATTGTAGCCGTTAAACTGCGGCGGCGCTACTTGTGAACCCGTCTGTAACGCGTTTAGCTCATTTAAAGATTGGTTACGACGCATCATTTCTTCAGATATTTGCTGTTGACGCATCTGATTTTGAAACTGCGATTGGGTCATTTGTTGGTTAAAGTTTTGGCTGTCACCACGCATCATTAGATTTTGGTCTTGGATGGCTAGGTCTTGGTCTGCTCCCGCACGGCGTTGAATTAACTCTTGACGCTGCATATCGGTGCCTAGACGCTTTATTTCGTCTTGTGACATACCCATTTGCTCGCCAAATTCTTGCGCCCGACCTTCTAAATCAACACCTAAACGGGTAATTTCATCCTGAGATAACCCCATTTTTTCACCAAACGCGGACGCTCGAGACTTCAAATCAGTACCGATACGGCTCATTTCGTCTTGTGACATTCCTATTTGTTGCGCGAATGCTTGGTCTTGCGCCTGCATATCCTGTGACCTACGGGCTAAATCATCTTGCGACATACCTTGCGTTTGGTTAAACGCTTGTTGCTTTGTGCTTTGGTTAAACTGCGCACGTTGCAATTCGTCTTGATTCATACCTTGCTGTTGATTAAATGCTTGGTTATTGCCTTGCATAGCCAATTTCGCATTGGCTCTGTCGTCTTCTGACATGCCCCGAGTTTGGTTAAACGCTTGGTTCTGCGCCTGCTGATTGGTGTTAAAGTTTTGTCTTTCGTTGTTTGCAACGGCTTGGTCTTCATTAAACATCTGACCCCGCGCATCCATTTGCATACCTTGGCGTCTAAATTCGTCGTCAGACTCTTGCGAAGTTTGATTAAAGTTTTGACCTTGCCCTTGTAAATCTAACCCTCTACGGCTTATATCATCTTGAGACGTTTGCGTGTCTTCACCAAATAATTGCTCTCTACGTTGCGAATTCATACCAAAATCACGCTCAGACTCAGCACCCGCGTTGTTAACAGAGTCAAGGCTAGCTTGCTGATATGCGTCTGTCTTATCACGGTTAAACGTGTCCATAGCAGAGTCATAAGCCGCGTCGCCTTCACGTAACCCACGATTGCGCAAATCAATCTGCATTTGCTTTTCTTCGTTTTCGAACCTAGGGTCTAAGCGAGAAGCAAACTTATCGTACATGCTATTTTCAGCGCGTGAACGCCCTTCTTGGGCGGTACTTAAATCGTTTAAATCAGCGTCAAACGCGTTATTTTGACCTCCTGTGGCTGCACCTTCGTTGTACCTGCTTTGCGCTCGGCTGTCATTTTCAAGGCTACCTTGCATAAATCTTTCGTTATTTACGCGGGGGTCAGCATTAAAGTTGCCGTCGTTAAATTGGCTATTGTCGCCAAAATTGTCAGACCCAAAGCGACTGTTTACACCGCCTGAATCTTGCCCAAACTCGTTACGGTCAAAATTACTGTTTAATTGACTACCTTGTTGCCCAAAGTTTGAATCGTTAAAACGGCTTGAGTCTTGGGCACCGGTGCTATTAAATTCACCAAAGCGAGAATCAAAATTACCGCCGTCTCTGGCTTCGTTTGGATTTTGCAATTGACCGAACATACCTGCTTCTTGGTTCCCTGCGCTACCCATATTTTGGCTGTAGTTACCGGTACCTTGAACAGAATTAGCCCCGTTTGTAGCTTCGTTAATGTTATCTAACTCAGGTAGGTACCCGCCTGCTTGCTGATTACCTCCACGCCCTTGTTGGGTACCACCACCGTTGTTGCTTAAATCTTGTTGTTGGTAGTTACTGGTAGCATTAAAATCATCCATTATACCGTCGTAGGTACTAGAATCAGCCTGCCTTTGGGGTCTGTTTGGTTCTGGCGCAGCCGGAGTTTTATTCCAGTAGTCAAAGCTACCATTTGGAGGTGTGTAACCGCCTGCGCCGCCCACATTGAAAGGCATACGAAAGTCAAAACGGTTGCCTTGGCTGCCGCCCATTGTTTGCATGTCAGTGCCAAACCCAACGTTTCCATCATCCATTGGTTGAGCCATTGGATTAACAGATGGGTTACTAGGCGGAGGTGTCATCATACCCGACTGAAAAGTTTGCGGGTTTGCCCCGCTTGGATTCCCGTACTGCGGTGCCCCGCCGTTTTGCGTTTGTTTAGCCATTACATGTAATCCTTAGGCATTACATCATTACTTCTTTTCCCACGCAATAAACTCATTTCTAGTTGTTTTTGTGATGGGGGCTTCATACCGTTTACACTAGGCGGGGGCATGACGTCGTTTTGAGGTGGCGGGTTCATGGGCTGCCCTTGATTGCCGCCGCCTTGATTACCGTATTGAGGTACACCGTATTCACGTTCTGTCATTTGCGGTACACCGCCATAACTTTGAAATTTACTGTAATCAGTATCTTGCAAAAGTGTGTTACCTGCCTTACCCATAAGACGGCTAGCAAATTCACTTTTAGCACGGTCGATGCCCAATTGCGAGTCTAGCGCTGCTTGAGCTTCGGGATTTAATTCTTGATTTTGGGACCATTTAGTGACCATTTCACCGGTAGCAGGGTCCATTTCTTGCGCCGTATCAAAAGTAATACTGCCCCATGGGTTGTATTGGTCTACGCGATTAGCCCAAGTTTGGTCGCGGATTGCTTCTTTGTTAGATGCTCCGGTTTGTTCTGCCGCCGCTGTATAATCTGGTGCGTCTGGTGCTGACTTACCCATTAGGATTCCTCACTATAATAATTGCAATCTTCTTTACGCATTTCTAAAAGGACATAATCTACACCCAGTTTAAACGCATCCTTTAGTCTTGTCACTTCTCTGAAGCCGATTTTTTTATCGACCGCCAAAGCTTTGCTGTTGTCAGAGGGTACAAGACCAAACATAACCACTCTACCTGCCGTGTCGTATACAAATTTTGATATCTCTTCAAAATATTTATGCCGTATAACTAACGGGTTATCAATGCAAAAATGTATCTGGCAGCTACTTTCTGTCCATGTGTCCATGACACACCCTGCTAGTATTGCCCCAGTATCTACGTTATAGGCTAATATACTAGTCATATCAGGTAGCAGCTTTATGTTATTTCTGCACGTAAACCAATCCCAATCAGCTTCGCAACTAATTTTTCTAAAGCTAACCTTCAAAGTATTCCACCGGTATTCCAGATAACGTCATAACTCATTAAGTAAGTTTCTGATGTGGCGGTGCCTTGTATAGCTACCGCTAATGTTCGACCTATACCCGTGCCGCCTATAACTTGGCTGCGGTTAGTAATTGTTTGTGAACCCCACAAAGCCAAATCCCATACCGCAATATCCCATAAACCACCTTCGGTTTCATTTTGAGAAACCGAAGTTGAAAAGCTAGCTAGCTCGTAGTCGTAAGCAAATTTTGCTTGAAAAGCCAAGGGGCGTTGCGAGACAAAATCAGGTCTAATCATGCCACCCTGTTTAAACTTCCCGCTACTCTCTAAAGGGCTAAAGGCAAACAGGTTTGAAAATTCTATTGGTAATCCGTTGTTTGGGGTTACTGGTGTTATACGCCTATCGTCTAATTCTTGATTTAGCGTGGAGACTTTACCGTCCAGAGTACCGAAGTAAGTTGTATTCTGCCACTCAGTAAAGCACAGCGCAGGCACGCCCCGCCACCAACCAAAAGTTTCACGGTTAACGTCGTAAGCGTACTGAATGTATGTGCCGTTTGAGCGTACCGGCGTGCCTATAACTACATACCCTTGAGACGGTAAAAATGTCACTCCCCAACCTACGCCGCGTATGTTTTTGCGAACGTCAGGACGTAGATAGTAAGCTGTTTTTGCTCCTAAGCCTTCGCTTGTAGTAGCAGCATCAAGCCCTTTTATAAGTGTTGAAAGTGGCGTAACCCCAAAAGAGGATAGTATGTGTAAATCACCGCCAAATTCGCTAGCGCATTTAGCCCCGCCTGCTACGTTACCTACGTAGTAAACCCCGCGTTGCTCCCAAACGTTAGCGCCTGTAGCTTCAGGGTCTTCGCCTTGATACGGTATTACATCGCCTGCCGAACTTATGCCAACTAAATAGTCGTCTACTCCGGTACCGCCGTCTATAGTCCAGTTAAACAAACCAACTAGCTTGCCGCCGTACTGAAACTTGCTACCGAATTGAAACTTAGTCGCCGCACCTGAAGACGCGCCAATTTCTAAATAATACGCGTCGCCTGAATTTTTCTTAACTAGCCAAATTCTTTGCTTATGCACCGTAATACCGGACACATCAGTTGCTAGTAATCCTGTAAAGTTAGGGGTCTGCGCCCACACACCGGTTGAAGCAGTGTAAGTAAATAAGCCATTTTCGGGGTCTGCGTAAAAAGTAAGCTCTGCACCGGCATCGTTAATATATTGAGTAAAAACGCCGTTCCCTGAATCCCCGCCTGCGCTTGCAAAATTAAGCTCATTTGATGGGTCGTCATAGGTTGTAACGTTCCAAATACTTTCATTAGTAGCTGCAAACAAACGGTCGTCTGACGGAATACCTGTGGCTGATTCAAAAGGTATTAAAGTTTTTACCCCTGTCAGAGTCGATGTGCCCAAGTCTAAGCCTATACAATGCTCCCCGTAACCATCGCGAACCTTCATACCGTATTCGTCTGCTATGAGGTTGTAAGAGTACACAGCGATGTTAGGGTTGTAGTCTGCTAAACCAACACGCCCATCCATACCGCCATGCGCTGCGCGCATAGAAGTAGATTGGGCGCTACCTTTGGGCTTTTTACCCTTTGAACTGCGTCTAAGAGCCAAAATTTGTATCGCTTGTGCTGAATGAGTTTAATAGCGGAACCCCAAGACCACAACGACCGGCATTAAGTATCGGCGCGGTTTTATCCCCTGCGGTTATTTGCTCGTAAACTTCAATTAAATCTGTTTCAGCGTTGCTCGAGTCAAGCCCTTTACCTTGTAAAAACTTAACCTTTACCATGCGCGAAAGTAAGAAGGCATCGAACTGAGGGGTGTCGCCACTTTCCGTTACTGATTTAACTAACACACTGCTTGCATTTAATACCGATAAGTTAGATATGTATTCATAAGCAATCTGCAAATTAGAACTGGGAGTGGGGTAAATGGTGAATTTGTTTTGTTGTATCCTAAATTTTACGTAAACCGTTTCTGAAACAAGGTCGCGCCCTTTTAGGTACTGCCATTCTTGTGCGGAAAGTGATTGCAAAGGATTACGGTTGGTTCGTTCCCAACCTGTTTGGTCAATCATTCGCATGAAATCAGAAGGTAGCGCAAATTCGCTAGCGCCGCCTGCTGTTACAGTAATTAGATGCTCTCTAACTAAAAATTCCCAGTTGTAAGAGCGAACTAACTCTTTTATACAACTGTTTAGAAGAAAACGCATCTGAACAAAGTTAGCATCGGCGTCCGCATACGCATCAACCGATGGGGTTAGCCCGACTTCAGCCGCAACCGTGTTAATAATTTCATTAGCTGTTTCTGAAGTTTGGCTTGTCATTTTTAATCCTTAGTGACGCGTCTTTTTGAACGAGGTTTTATTTCTTCACTTATTTCTACTTCTTCAACAATACCACCCGATGAAAGTTCTTCCGTTGGTTGGCTTGTAGTCATACTGTTTAAACGCGCTTCCAATTGTTGCAAGCTAGATTCTAAAGTATTCACTTTTTCTTCCGCTGCATCTGCTCGTTCTTCAGCAACACGTATCTGTTCAACCATTTGCAATGGTGAGTTTGCACCTCTAGCGGCTTCAAGCCAACTAAGAGCTTTCGCCTTTAAATCGTACCCGCCCATACGTTGCGACGCGTAGTTATCCGACATTGCCGCTAGCTGTTCAACTGTTTTAACATTAAGAAACGACAGTTCTTCAGCTTGTGAACGACTAATTAAAGTCCATTCAACTAACGGCGTACCCTCAAGCGGCACTTCTTTACGTTGTTTAAACGCTTCGTAATGCCTAGGGAACCGCGAAATATCATGCGGTCTAGCAGGTCGGCAAACGTTAGAACTACGGTTGCCCGCAACACGAATATCAACGTATTCGACGTCTTTAAATATCGCTCGCGACTCTTTTTGTGTAGCTTCTTTGTCGGGCATTGTTTTCATAAAAAATTTAACTAATAAAGCGGCATCACCTGCGTTGTTGCCGCTTTCAAATAGTGTGTGGTCAAAATCTGCTTGTTGCATTTGTATAACTCCTGTTTGAATGAATTTATAGTATATGCCACCTATCAAATTTTAACAACTATTAGGCTACTGGGATTACACCCCACACCCAATCACCATCCACAAGTGCTACGCCAGTTTTGTTAACCGCGCCGGTTGTGGAGTCAATTTCTGCGTCTACTGAAACTGCGCCGTCTGCTTCAACAAATGCAACCCTGTTATTTAAGTCAGAACCTTGAACAGTATTTATAGGGAAATCCGTTGCCGCGCCTGCACCAATGCCGTTACCACCTATATGCTGCGTAGCATGTGGGGCTGTGTCTTGGATTTGGCTAAAGTCAGTATCCTTAGGGTTTATGATGGTAGTTGCAATGCCGATACCTTGGCTGCATGAACCGAGATTGCAACCTCCGACAAAAGCGCCGTCCGCATAGTTACCGTCTAGCGCCGCTACTGCTACTGGGTTTAAGCTGTATGTTGGAAAATTTTGAGACATGATATAAAATCCTCTACTTTTTTAAATAAAAAAACCCCGCCGCAAAAGCGAAACAGGGCTTGTGAATGTTTAAACGGTTTTACTATTAACCGTTAGCGTCGTAACGTCCATGGAACTGACGACCAGAACAAGTCATATTACCCGCCCAACCGATGATTTGAACTTCAGCATCTTGGTTGGTCGCATAACGACGGTTTGGAGACAGTGGAACCATGTTACGGTCTTTGTGAGGGCGATAATGTAGATACTTACTATTCAAGAAATAAGCCGTACCGGTTGGTGCGCCTGTTCCGTTTGAACCATTGTAAATACCGCCGTCAAGTACAACGTCTGCATCCATAAATTTAACTGACATAAAGCCTGCATCTGCCGACTGTGTGTTTGTAAAGCGTTGCTGCGCTTGTAGAGAATCGATATAAGCATTCCATACTTGGGTATCTGCCATGATTAAATCAGGGCGCTCTTGACCACGAACAAGGCTAGCCCATAACTGGTTCCAGAACCCTTGAATTTTCGTTGGGTCTAAACCATTAGCGGCTGATTGGTCGCTTACTGCGTTACGCCAGAAACTAAACGTGTCCCCATCAATACCGCCATACGGCGCGGCTGTTGGGTCTACTGGTAATGCAGCGTCTAAACCGTCAATCTCTTTACCGCCTGCGCCTGTGCCGTCTGAATACAGACCGCCAGTAATAAGGTTGGCTAGAGTCGATTCAGCTACCGATAGACGAGATTCCATCAAGTCAATCATTGCTTCTTTACCGGAGTTTTGTAGTTGCTCAAGACCTGAGATTACAACGGGTACAGCAGCTTGTTTCCAATCATACTGCGCGGCTGAAAGTACATCAGTGACACCAGTAGGTAGAATGTCGTAACCTGAATACCAACCTGCATTAGAGTTTTCTGCGAAAGAAAGCTCTTGCATGATGTAAGTACCACCAGAGACAGTTTTGATTTTGCCCTTTGTGCTTAGGCGTTTAAGTAGCGCGTTGTTATTTGTTACGTTATCAGCGATTTTCTTACTACGGTTTTCAATCGTAGTCGCCATAATATCGCTGATATTAGGGTTTGCAAAAGGCATTTTAGCTCTCCATTAGGTTAAAATTAAGGTCTGTTTTTCCTGCGCTGTATTTTTGCTCTCCTAAGAGTGGGCAAATAGCTAAGGGTTTGAACCGAAATTGAGACTTAATGGACTGTCCTTTTAACAGGTGGCAGATATAGTCTATTTCTGGTTATGTTACCCTTAGCCTAGCTTAGTGTTTAAACGGTGTCAAGTTCTTCCGGTTGACGCGGTATTCCAGTTTTCTTCTAGTTGCGAACGTAAATCTAAATTACCTGAACCGGTCGGCACGTTAGACCTATTTCCGCGTATACCAACTGCCGCATTTTGTTTTTGGCTGAGGTCAGAACTGCTATTTCTGCCGCGAACTACTTTTTGTATGTTTTCGTTCATTGAAACTGCTCTTTCATAAGCTTGTTCCATTGTTATGTGCTGACCGCGTTTAGTTGACATTTCTACAATATCTGCCATATCCATGCGGACGTCATTGAAAAACTCCTTGTTAGCTATCGCGCTTACACTGCTTGCCGCCCGCTGCTTTATTTCGTAATCTTGCTGTTGCGCGGCGCGGGTCCGTTCTTGCTCATACGGCGCAAGGCGTTGGTTTATTAGATGCTCAATGTCTGGACTCATTTGATTTTGATTTTGATTTGGCTGCGGTGCTTCACCCGCCAACACGCCGTCTAGCGTTTCAATATCTATGCCGTAATGTTTAATAAGCCCTGCTAACCGCTGTGCTTTTTGAGTTTGATTTCCCATTGACAAAGCGGCGGCTGTTTCTAGCAAACCGTTTACCGCTTCTAGCGGGTTGTTTACACCTTGGGACGCCATTAAAGCTTTGTAAGGCTCTACGGTCCTATTAAACTCATGGTGTAAACGTCTCGCATTGGAAGTATCTTGCAAAAGTTTGTTGACTTCTACTTCTCGCTTGCTAATCTGCTTACGAACATTATCTGGCAATTTTGTCCAGTGTTCCCTACTTTCTGGCGTCCAACCTACGGGTGGCTTTTCGACTTTACTGCTTGGGTCTTCTTTCTTTTCGTGGTTTGGGTCGCTAGAATTTTTATACGCTTCAGCCCCTTCTTTATTTTTCGACTCGTTTTCATCTTCGTTAGGTTTGTTAAAATCTTTTGATTCTAACGAATCCGTTTCCGCAGGCTTTATTTCTGAAGATTCTACGTTTAAATTTTCAGGCGGGGCTATTACAGATTCTATGTTTTCCTTGCCCTCATCGTCGCCGCCTGACATTGCCTGCTCTAGCGCTGCTCTAAGTTCGCTCATTTTTAGTACTCCTGACCAAATGTTGCGTTAATATTTACGTAGTAAGAATTGACTCGAGGTCGGTAATTCTAGCGTTTATAATTTCCATTTTATCATTAATTAAATCTGCGCCATTAATTAATAAATGTTGCAAACTAGGTTCCGCCCTTGGGGTTTTTTCGCAGCTCCCGTCGACAGCATCCTGACCTATTATTTTGTCAAGCAACCTGCTTAACCTTAAGTAAGTCCAGTTTAAGTTTTCTATGGTGTCCAGTATTTGTTCTGCTTTTGTCGTATCCCCTGAACCGGTTGTTGGTTGTGTTACTGCTTGTGTTTTATTCATTTTAATACCCGTTTTCACTTAGTTTTTGCTTTAGTAAATAACCTTCAAGCGCCCATATTTTAGCTCTTGCATTATCAAAAGCTATTTTTTCGCCAATTTCAGCGTTAAAATTTTCAGGGCTAGCGCACGCGCTTTCCCCTGTTACTGTGTAACCGTTAGAAAGAGTTAGACAACAAACCGTTAAACATGAGTCTTTAAACACATGGAACTGATTCGATGCTATGCACTCGTTAATTATTTTTGGCGTTAAACGCGGAAAGGTTAAACCTTTTGCTTGGATTTCTTTTTCTAATTTATCTTCATTCATTTTAATACCCCATATTTATATAAGTTGTGTTCGATTAACTGCTGTCTTTCTTTTTTTGCTTGCGGGTTATCCCCTATTTTTTCTTTGTACATTTCTTTACCTCGAGTTTCAAAATGCTGATTTTCGTAGTCGCGTATGTCCGTTACGCCATGTTTTTTGTTGTGGTCGCGCAATTGTGAATGGCAAGAAATAATAGAACCGTCAATAGGAGATTTAAACTCCTTCAAGTTTTTCTGAACACTAGCTGACTTGTTGCTAGTTTCGGCGCTAGCTGTTTGCCAATAACGCCAATTTTTTTCAGCTTCTATTTTTTCACCTTCCCGCTTTTTTTGGCGTTCTTCTTCAGACCCAAATATTTTTTCAAAGTTGCTGTTAAATTGCTTTGTGCTTGGTTTAGTTTTCATCGTCATTTTTTGCATCCCTTCTTTCTTGTTGTTTAAGCTCCGCTTCTAACTCTGCCTTGGTAACTAACTCCCGCAGCTTAGATTCGGTCTTATAGTCGGTTTTGATTAAGTCAGCTTCAGCCGCCGCGTTGCTTTGTGAAATGTTAGCTTCGGCGTCATTAACTTGTTCGGTCATACGTTGCTGATGCTTACCTTGCGATTCCATCTGTTTAGCTAACGCATTAGCTTCAATTTCCTGCATTTTATACATGTGTTGGCGCTGCGCTGTTTGTATATCCGCTTGCATGTCTTGTTGACGCACTTGCATATCTGCGTCTGCTTTAGCCTTTATTTTCTGCATTTCTGCCTGCGTTGCTGCTTGTTGCGCTTGTTGCGCTGCCTGCGCTGCCTGTTGTTCTGGTGAAGGCTCTTGATTCGGATTCTCCTGTTCTTTTTTAGACGCTTCAATTGTTCGGTCTAACAAAGATTCAATTTGCTGAGAACCTTTAAACCCTGCTAAACCCCACTGCATTAGCTGAAGCATGAACGATTCAGATTCAGGACGTTGCTGAATAATAGGCGTAACTGCCGTCATAAATCCAGATATGGCTTCAAGGTACCCCATACGTTCTGAGCGCATTTCACTGTAGTCAATCATTGCTACTGATTCTGGTCTAATAACAATAGATAGGTTAGCTCGGTCAAATTGTTTTATTAAATTTACTGCTTCAGGCACCATTTCTTTATCAAAGCTTTCCATCATATTTGATTGGCGCATAATGGTTTCAGGTGAAAAGAAACGGCTAATAACTTCCGCTTTTAGCTGCATAATATCACTGGCAAAAGTAGCAAACTGTTGTTGCAATGCTTGCACTCGTACGGACCCAAATTTAGCTTTTTGTTTAGTTTGCCCAACACCTTCATATTGATTTTGCAACTGCCCGCGCATGACGTCTGCCATTCCGGTAATTTGCTGTAGCAATTCAATTGAATCATTTCTAAGGGCGGTTAAACGGTCTATAGCATTGGTAACTGCTTCTATAGGCATCCAGTCTACTGCACCGCGTAAACCTCCATTTTCAGAAAACGCCGCCCAAGAGTCTACCGGTATTAACGTGTTATCAGTCCCCTCAGTGAACATGCGCTGTACGCCATCTGCGTTTTTATCGTAAACGCCGACTGCTTTTACCGCTTCAGTTAAAATAGAAATGCGTGTTTGTAGCAAATCAATTTCATTGTACTGGTCTTCAGCCATTTTAAAATCTGGCGTTGGCATATATAACTTAGTTGTTGGGTTAGCCATTAAAAACGGTGGGCAAGGATAGAACCCTTTTAATTTAAGTGGGTCTTCCTTTTCTTCTAACACTTTTTTACTGTGTTTGTCGTACCAGTACACCGTGCGCTTTTCCATGCACCAAATTTCCCAAATCTCACACTGTTTGCTTTCAGATTTTTGGTCTTCATCAGTAGCGTCTTCGCTAACATTTGAAGTTCTCACGTTATACTCTAAATTCTTAGCAATATCTTCACCAAAGCGTTTACCGGCTTCTTCTTTGCTTAAATAATTTCTAAACCCTATCCACGGAATGTCAGCAAAATTCCTAGACCAACCCCAAAGTATGTCACCCCAATAATAATAATCAATAGGCACTTTTTCATTAACAGCTACCTCGTTACCGTCTGCATCTGTTTCGGTCTGGTAAGTATAGCGAACTTTAGCGGTTCCTAGTCCGGCTAGTAATCTGTCCTGCAATGCTGACCTAAGCACGTTGTCAATCTCTTTACCGTTAACTTGAACATCTTCATTTAACAGACGTTGCATTATCTCTGCCGCTACTCGGCTTTTGTCGTCGTTAGCATCTGCGTATCTGCGGCTAACGTCGATTTTTGGTACTGACCCATATAACATAGACTCTAGCGTTTGCACGTTTGAGTAGAACAAGTTTAAACGCATTCGGTCATTAGACGACCCCTGCGCTTCAGCTTCTTCGGCTTTATAACGGTCTACAATTCTATCAGCGGTTTTGTGCCATTTTTCTAAGCGTTTTTCTGAGGCTTTTATTTCATCGCTCCAATACGCGCCGTCATGTTTATACTCGTTGTCCGGCGCTTCTTCATCTTCGCTCGTTGGTATTACGTAATCTTCGCTCATCAGTCTAAATCCTCATTCGTGAAGCAACACGGGATACGCTTGCTTCGTTTTGTTCAAAAAGTTCACCTAGTGTATGTTTTTTAGACTGTATTACAACAGGTTCTTGTTGGCTTACCGCTGTAGGGTCTTTTGCGTTAGCAACTAAACACATATACCGGAACGCATCTGCAAAGTCACTCGCCCAATCATGCAGTGGTTTATTTAAAAATACTTTGTTCACATCATCGTATTTACGACGGTATACCCTAAGCGCTTCAATTCCATATTCTACTCTAGGGTGCATGTAGATATTGGGGAACGTAGCCCTTACCGCATCTATACCATGCTGAACTTTTAGCATTGGCACAATCTGGCAGGGTAGCCCTGCATTTAAAACTAGCTCTACTGTGGATTTACCTGTTTGCAGCGTTTTTGCTCTAGCATCATGCGGCAGCCACACAGTTTCATATTCGTAAGGTTTGTGCTTGAGCATATCGGTGTAATGCTGTATCGGCTCCCCACTATTATATTCCATATCGAATACACAAATGCCGTCAGGTCTAGGTTGCCAAAACCAAAACACCGTAGAATCTGTTATACCTAAATCCGAAGCCGTGTAAACGGGGAAGTTTGGGTCATAGTCGTACTTTTCGTTAATTCTACCTTCTTTCTCTGCATTGGCTATCTGCGTTGAGTAGTAGGTACCGATTAGCGCGGCGCTAAATGATATCTCAAATTCCTGTTCATACTGTTCTGCTGACATTTGTGCCTTCATCAAATCAAGTTCTGATTGAGGAAGTAAACCGGACGTACTTGCTTTTAATTCTTTGAAATACCAATCTTCGCTATATTTAGCACGTTGGCATATCTGATAAAACGCGTTGTTCTTACCCTTGGGCGTTCCAATCGCTAGTAACCAACCTTGCCTATCGGCAATGGTTGGCAATATGACTTCTCCATACAATTTAGGGCGAAAGTCTCCAAATTCGTCCAAGACAATCCCATCGAAATACAAACCCCTAAGAGTGTCAGGATTGTCAGCACCAAATAGACGAATAAGAGCGCCATTGGGTAATTTAACGGAGAGTTCCGATTCTCGCATTTCAACGGCGAACCCTCTCGCGGCGTCTTTAAGATAGTTCCATGCGATTGACTTAGCTTGCGAATAAAACGGAGCAACATACGCATACCTCGGGTTCTTTTTAGTGGTTCGTAACGCTTTTATAACAATGTCATGTATTGCGGCAACTGTTTTACCGGCTCGTCTATGAACGACCATTGCCGCAAACCGTTCGTTCCTCTGGTGGAAGTCAATAAACTGGTCTCGAGGTTCATAATCTAGCTGTATAGCGCCGTTTTTAGGCTTGTTTGGGTTTTGACCTTCTTCAAACTCGTCGGCATCATCACCTAAATGGTCGAATATACTCATACGTCTAGCTTAGTAGGCACTAGCCTTGCGTCTGCTAATTGAATAATAACTTGGGGTTGTTGCGATATAAGCGTGTTCTGCTTAGACTTTTCTTTGGCGGCGGCGTGGTCAATTTTCATGGAGTTTATTTCACTCACTGCGGCGATGGCGGTGCGAGGGTTAAATTCTTCATTATTGAGCGCAATGCGCCATAGCATCTGTTCACGCTCAATAGCAGAAACACCAGATAATAAATTTCTTAGTTGAATAAGTGCGCGGCGTAATGTTTGCACATCTTCATTTTTTAACACCTTACCAACTGTGGAAGCGGTAAAACGCGTCTTTATTCCAATTTCAACATTAGTGTACGGGCTTAACGAAAGACGGGCAATCATCGCATATCTAGGACGCATAATATTGGACAGGCTGTGTATTTTACGCTGAAGCGCGACAACTGTGCGTTTAAACTCGTCGTTAGCGGGGTTATAAACTGAGTCTTCAAGCTCTGGCAAATCAAAATCATCATCTTGATAAAGTTCCATTTCTTTTTTAAGCATCAGTTCTGTCGGTACACTATGTGTCATTGGTTTCCTTAGTAGGTGCAACCGGATATAAAGAATATAACACCTATCTAGGAAAAGTCCAAAAAATTTTATTAACTAAATGTATAACGCCTATAAAACAAAATCTGAAATTTATGGCTGTGGATGGGGACCGGTACAAGTTCCTCCGTTTCAAAAAAGTTTTTGGGGGGTATGAAAAAAAAAAAATACATTAAATTAAATGCGTTTAAACGGCGCGGCATGGTGGTGTGTGTGTAAACGAGCTGTTTAAACGCCATGCAATATCTATCACTCATATCTATGTAACATACTGTTTATTAATTAAACGATTCCTGATTTATAGACTTCGCCTGCTATCTATGGATATGTACTAGATACATGTTACATGCGCTTACCATGTCATACAGCGCCGTTTAGAAAGGTAACAGAATGAATCCGTTTTGTTACCCTGAAGAATGCAGGCGGGGCGCGGGCTGTATCGCTACTGGTCCCAAAAGGTAACAAAGTAACAGGATTTAAAAGACTTTCAGCGAAAACATATAAGCCCACTGAAAAAATCACTTTTATACAATCCTATAAGTTTATAAAACTGTTACCTTTGTTACCTTTTGTTTTTAGCCTTTATATAACAGACACTTAGCAGGTAACAAAACGGTCCCAAACAAAGTAACAAAACGGTCCCAATCAGCCACCGCATAGTCTGCATATATATTGCATTTAAACGTTGCATATAGATGCAATACCCTGTTACTATTACCACTTGACGCAAAACCGCGCATTTAAACCACACAGGACTAAGCAAATGACTATTGAAACCAATACAGCAAACCGCGAACAATGGCTTATCGAAGCCGCTAACATTCTATCCACTAGCATTCTACTACCTGCCATAGTTAAACAGGGTGACGGTGGTATGATGCCGCTTAAATACGTCGTATCTATTGGGCATCCTAAAAGTAAGAACAGCATCGGTGAATGCTGGAAAAAAGCGGCAAGTGAAGACCTTATCACTTCTCACATATTTATTACACCGACAGAAAACAGCTCAACCCGCATTCTTGATGTGCTACTACATGAGCTAATACATGCCGCGGACGACTGCGAATCAGGGCATAAGAATTTTTTTGCAAGAACAGCGCGAAAAGTTGGTTTAGTGGGCAAGCTAACCGCGACCGTCGCGGGCGATGCACTACAAGAAAAATTACTTGATATAGTGGACGCAATTGGCGAGATACCGCATTCAGCACTGAATGCCGCTAACAGTGGCAAGAAAAAGCAAACTGCTAGAATGCTCAAAGTCGAATGCACTTACTGCAAGTTCACATACCGCGCCAGTCGCACCCAACTATTACAAGCCTTTGAAGGCGAAGCCGTTTGCCCGTGTTGCGCTAACGACACTAGCAACGCCATTGCAGACCAACTTCACGCATAAACTACAGGGGGTGTTTAAACGCGCCCCCATAACCACCATATAGGACCAATACAATATGAATAACTCAACAATCCAAGCATATAAGACCGCGCTAATGACTCAACATAGCAAGCCAACCCGCGGCATGAGCAATGCTGAAGTGGTTAACCTTGCGTACAATTTTGACCTAATGACGCGTGAACAGTTCACCGGCTATCAATTAGAATTGAACAGCACACCGGAACCAACGCCGGAACCAACGCCGGAACCAACGCCGGAACCAACGCCGGAACCAACGCCGGAACCAACGCCGGAACCAACGCCGGAACCAACAAACAACCCTATAAAGGAACAAACACCAACGACTACTAAAACCGATGCCGATTTACTATCTGAGTTATTGCTTAAAATGGCAGGCGCCAAAACTGCCCCGCTTGATGAAAAAAGAGTACTTGAATTGATAGGTCAACACTCAAAAGCGCCAACCGTTGTCGAAGTAGCCTTGACCAAGGCAAGCGGCGCGGTATCTAGTAATGTTGTTGGCGTAACGCATGAGTGTTACACGAACGCGCTTAACCATATATCAGTAGGCAATGATTTGTATTTTTACGGTCGCACCGGTGCCGGTAAATCTACAACCGCGACGCAAATAGCAAAAGGGCTAGATTTACCCATATTTACAATGGGCGCGATTTTAAGCAAGTTTGAAGTACTGGGTGCATTGTTGCCTAGCGGCTATGTTGCAAGCATCGTACGCAAGTGGTTAGATAGTGACGGCGGGATACTTTGCATTGATGAGATTGACGCTTCATGCCCTCGCGCCCTTGTTACTATCATGGCGATTTTTGACTTAGCCGGTGAACTGACATTTCCCGACGGTGAAACCAAAAAGCGCACCGATAACCACCGCGTTATTGTTACCGCGAATACTACCGGTGCCGGTGCAAGTAGTGACTATAACGGACGTGCTAGATTAGACAAGGCTACGCTAAATCGCTTCATTCGCATTGAGCATGACTACAGCGCTAACATTGAGAATAGTTTAGCTAGTGAACCAATAGTTAACTATATGCGCGCCTTGCGCCAAGTAATCACAAATAAGGGCATACACGGTTCCGATATAACGCCGCGCACAATAAAACAAGCCGGTAAAATAGCATCGAGCAATCTACCAGTTGATGCCAAGCTCGCGATGATAGCGGATACCGTGAAACAAGGTATGACGCCGGGTGAATACAGCAGCGTATTATTAAAAGTTAATGCGCCAACAATTACCGCCATGACTCAATCACTAGCTAACGCTGTTTAAACGCATCCACAATAGGAATATAGATATTATGATAGTTACAAACTACACGAAAGAAAACAAAACTTTAATGAATCATTTTGACGGTGTAAGCGAATGGCTAGGCATAGCAAGCGCAAGTAATGCAGCATACTTTAAAAGCCGCCCTAATCACTTTAACGGTAACTGTTCTGGCAAAGACTTAGAACGCAGATTTAAAAACAATACCGCACCGGATAACGTGAAAGAAAAGGTGCGCGATGCACTAGCAGTAACCGCGCGTACTCACATAACCACGCAACCGGAAATAAACCTATACCATGATGAATATGGCGTAACTTGCGACGTTACAGCATATACGATGGGTGAAGAACATTGCATGATAAACCTAGGCATTCAGGAAGTGGGAAAACGCGCCGTTTGGATTGCTTGCTCATTCGGCGCAACTAGCGGCGTCGAAGATAGCCAATTTTGCAATCGCGGAATCGCGCTTATTCGCGCTGTTAAGTACTTGCAAGCACAAGATATATCAGTGGGTATCGTTGGGTATAGTGCTTGCACTACAAATCAATCAACGCAAGACGATGAGCGCATAAATAGGCACGTACAAACGATTATCGCAAAACAGCCTCAAAATGAATTGAATGAAGCCGACTTGATTAATATGTTTACTGCCGCGGCGACACTAAGGACGGTCGGCTTCGCCATACGTGAACACTATATGCAAAGTGAGCATGGTTCGACTTGTTCAATAACGAAAGCCGACTTGAAAGGTACGCAATTCGAACAGGAAGAATTAATCATATTAAACGCGGACCCGCAGATGCAAAACTTCAAGGACCAAGAACAGGGCGCGGACTACGTACAAAAGCAAATCAATAAAGCAATAGCAGGCTAAACATAACGGGCGCAATAAAGCGCCCTCAAACCACCACACAAAGGATTAAAATATTATGACTATCACCGTATTAAAAAACGATAAGAGACTAGCAGAATACCATTACAAGCGCACGAATAGCGGCAAGCATCACGTTAAGGGCGTTGTCGCTTTTTATAAAGCATTGTATGCCGGTACGGGTGCAAAAATAACCACTATTGTAAGGAGTTAATATGCTTAGTTTTATAGGAGTAATGGGTTTGCTCATGTTAAC
>Ga0307960_1000209_pt1 | contig 34097 bp, 39 predicted proteins | sample OrgLakmetagen542_FD_201832 | JGI IMG/M metagenome (GOLD analysis project Ga0307960, IMG submission 201832) | Saline water microbial communities from Organic Lake, Antarctica - #542 | ecosystem: Environmental > Aquatic > Non-marine Saline and Alkaline > Saline | place: Antarctica: Organic Lake... | reverse complement strand
CCCATTTGGCCTCTGCTGCTGTGCAGTTTACGCTTCTTCCGCCAGTCCCAAACGTACACTGTGTGGTAATTGTCGGTGGCCACAGCGACTAGACGCTTACCACAGGGAGAGAAGGCCAGTGCAGTGAAGCCACGCTCCTCTTTGTCAAAGGTTAGCCGGGTCTGTGCAGACAGGTAAGCAAGCTTATTAGGAAATTGCACAAAGAACTCACACAGATCAGTGAATGAGGGACGAGGCAAGCTTCCAGGACTGGAACAAACAGTGCGTAGGTCAAATGCCTGATTATGTGCTTTTTGTTGACCACCTGCTTACGTGTTTTTTCAACAAGCGTTGAAAGCATGCCCAGTTTATGCAGATTGTATCGGCTGTATGGCATGCTTCCGTCAATCAGAAGGTACCATGCCAAATGGTTTGCGCTTATGCTGCGTGACAACACAAAATGCAGCAGCATGGCAAGTCAGGTTTTACATGCGGGTTGCATTGGTTTGAGTAACTGGTATACTAGTACATAAGTGTAAGGAGGGTACACTGGCGACAAAATATTCAGAGCTCGCAAGTGAAGCGTGTCAGTGTGTGCGTTTAGGTGCGTGTGGACGTGTGTACATAAGAGATTGGCCTTACCAGCTCTGGAGTGGAAGAGGGGCAGTCAGGTGAGGTGGCACATGCGCGTGAGTCCCAGATACAAATGTAGGGTCCTTCGTTGGCGGACGTGATCTGTGTGTGTAAGTATGTGTGTGTGTCCTGAGTCACACAAGTATAGCATTTGAGATCTGATCAAATATTCTGTACACAGCCGGCCACGTACGGTCGACACACTGCCACTGCAACATTTGACGCTAAACACTGTTGGACAGCTGCTGCCAAAACGTTACTCAGCTACATAAAAAACAAAATCATGCCCAGCTTATGTCCCACATCCCTGCCACGATGCCACACACCTGTCCTTACAAAGGTGCACAATAACAAGCACACAGCTGGCCTCCCTCATCTCCACCACAATAACACACACATGTCCTTACAAAGATGCACATCAATAAGCACACAGCTTGCCTCTCACATCCCCGCCACAATGCAATACAAAATACACCTGTTCTCACAAGCATGCGCGACAGCATGCACACAGCTTGCGTCCCACATGTTCGCCACGATGCCACGCACCTGTCCTGTGGCTACTAGCGTGCATGCAGGGTACGTCTGCCCATCAAACTTGACGGGTGCAGGGCACATGGCAAGGGACAAGATGTCGTCTGTGTGACCAAGGAAGAAGGTCTGTGTGTTGGCAGGGGGCCGGCTGTACACCACACCCACGCCAGCGATGAAATACACCTGCAAGGTTATTAAATGAAATACACCCGAAAGGTTAAATAGTCCAGGGAGTGTGCATATTTGGTGTAAGTTTATACAAGGTGGGTCTGTTTGGCCTGACACGGATGCGTGCGTGTATAATCTCAGGTTTGCACATGTTCAACAAGCGTGGTGCGTATTTTGCCAATAGCTATAAACAAATGCTGTACACTCTCTTACCAGCTTGTTGTCAGCGTTGTAGAACAAGTTTTGTGCGGTGTTGTCCTTGCCTGCAAACAAGAACAAGAGTGAGCAGAGTGAAGCCTGTATGTAATCAGTGCAACAGATGGCAAAGTAGCGCTTGTATGTGTTCAGCACAACAGATGACAAAGTAGCGCTTGTCCATCCCATCGCCAGCCTAGAGCAGCGTTTCGTGAACAAATTTATCATCACAAAAACAAAGTGATTGCACGTGAGAAATGGTTGTTGTGTACCTTGCATGTAGAACACAAGTGGAACTAGAGCACTCAGGAGAACTGAAGACCCTTCGGCTGCAAACAACTTAAAAACAACGCAGTCAAAGAGACACTTTTGCCTAAAGAGACACGACCATTGGGTCAATTCTTTCTCTCGACCGAGCCTCCAGGCTTGCACTGACATCACGTGTTGCAATTTCCGTTTCATCATCGCCATCAATTAATACAAGCTGAGCATATTTGTTGGAGAGGCCCGATATGGATAAGATTGTGGCTCCAGAATCTCACGCTCTGTCTCTGCAACCCGTCCAATGCCCACGGCCTTTCAGGATCTATTACGCCCCTTTTTGGGCTGAAGTTTTAGTACTTCATGCCCTCTCACACTTCCTCACGAATTCCATACCTTGGTACCCGTAGACATACTGCAGCACCAATCGTGCATCTGGCAGGTCGGAGCTTCGTTCTGCAAGGGCAGGGTCCCAGTCACTGGGGGTGTAGACGGGCTTGCGGCACTTGGGATAGATGATCTTGCCATGGAAGTTAGAGTTGGTGCCGGCCTGGAAGGCGCCCTTGCGCACTGTAGGGGTAGCAAAATTTTGGCACAAACGGCAATTTGGAGCTCAGATCGCTTGTTTACAAATGATTTGTGATCACGTCCTCCAAGCAGCAGCTAGTCAGTGGAATTTGGTGCAGTGAAACCGGTGGGTCACCTACATACGCAGGATTTCCAATATTCTCATGTAACATTTTCAAATTCAACTCTCTAATGTAGGGCCAGTTGAAGCATGAGCACAAACATTGGGGTACAAGCACACACCAGTGCACATTGACTGTCATATACCAACCACTTTTGAACAGTGCACATTGACTGTCATATACGAACCAATTTTGAACAGCTCACAAGCAGAAGTTAAGGCAGGCCCTTGCGCTGAGTGCTCCTGGAACTCACAAGCAAAAACACCGGCCCGCCCCGTAACCATGTACAACCAGCCTCTCATTTACCTGGCATGTCACTGGCCAGCTGCCGAGCAGGCTGAGTCACCAGATTATGCACAAACTGCTCATACGGCATGACCGTCTCAAATCCAAACCGCTTGAACAGGGCCTGCGCCTCGGCAGGGCTTATGAGGACCGCCACCTGCATAACAGGCACAGCAGGCACACAACAAGCTGAAGCATTGCAAGAAGCTAGTTTGTGAGAGCCCCTGCAGTGGGGCCGACTTCCTTAGTTACACGCAGGCTCAAAGTTCAAACCTTTCTGCTGGGAGATTAACGATTGATGGCGTATGCCTACCTGCCTACGTTTAGGTGATAGGTCTGCCTACCTACGTTGACTGACAAGCTGTTCATCACTCACCTCTTCAGGCGCACACAAGTGGGCAAAGATTGAAGAGGCAGCAATATTGTTAAATGGCCTGTGCCCAGTAAGCAGCCCATAAGCATCTGCCGCACCTCAGCACAGACTGCACAGAACTCGTTGATATCCACGTCGCCGCTCCCATCATCGACTTCCCTGTGGCGTATACACCGTACGAATTTCCATCACCAAATGCTGACAGGTGTGTTTTTTTAAATAACTTGTAAGATCCATCACCCAAGTACACGCCTGTGCGCAAGCAAACAGGCAGAAATAGTACAAAAACACGGCAACGCAAATAACCAAACGCCTACACAGGTGGTTGTGTGTTCGTGGAGCTGTTAAATTAACCCACTTGAATATGCGCAGCAGCATCTCTTTGGAACCCTCGACAACGGACCGCCTGGCACGCACAGCGTCCCTGATGGCGTCTTCCAGAGTTGCCAAGTGGGCCTCAGTGATGGCGCCACTGTAGTTGGGATCAGCGGCTTGCCTGCAAACATGTGTGAGTGTGTGTATGTATGTGCATGTGTGTGTGTATGCACGCGCGCACAATAACCACTATTCAGTCCTAGTTGCCCTTCGGCGCAAGAATCACAGGTTACTTTTCCATGTCTGGCTCATATGCTCATATGGCTCCACTGTTACTGCATCTCCCCTCTTGACATACTTCCTTTCTCACTACAGGCATGATTCCACTCTGATTCCCTAAGGCATAAAATAAAAGCTTACCAGATATTCACCCCATTGCTCCTCCCAAATCCTCACTCCCACACCCTTCCCCTTACTTTCCTTTGTGGTACGATTGCACGCACCACCTTACTTCACCCTTCAATTTGAACACACACACACGCACGCACGCATGCACACACACACACACACACACACAAACACAAACATCTAAACAATCACGCCACCCTTCGGTTTGACCGCGCACATCCAACACTCTGCCCCTCGTCCCACTCACAGAGCTCGCATGCGCGCCAGCTCCTGCTTGCTGGCGTCCAGCACCCCCCCTTCATCATCCCCTCCTGCACCGCCACCTGGTGGGTAGCCATACCCAGCTGGGGGCCTCATTCCTGAGGGTGGTGGAGCTCCATAGCCAGAAGCGCTGCCAGGCCGCTGCTGCTTGCCCCCTACGCACAATCCAGCACAATTTGGAGGATTGCGATGCCTCAACACCTCAGGCCTGCGATGCCTGAACAACACCTCAGGCGATGCACAGGCCATCTCTTGAGTCAGTGCAGAGTCATTCATGTCAAGGATATGTACTAGGGTCGGCCATTGCTGCCTTTTCCAGGGTGAGGGCTGTGTCACACTGTAAAAGAATGGGACATTAAAAACCTTGAAGTACAACGGAGTGAAATGGTCTTTGGGACCATAAGGCTGGCAAGCTGGGTTACTTAGATCTGCAGCAGATGTGCTGCAGCAATGGAGAGGGACTCATAACCTTCCAACACCTTTTCCATACCTTTGATATTATATCATTCCCTGGCGAACAGGCTGAACTCACCTCCTGGCCCGAACGTACTGCTGCTGTACCCCGCGCCCCCTGCCTTGGCTGTTGCACTCAGCATGCCCCCCTTGTTCTCCATGCCCATTCCCTGGAGTTTGTACTCCGACGTGTTGAGGCCAGCGAGGGGCCTGGTGGTGTGGGCCACCGTGGCGCTCTTGGGGCGCACTTTGCCTGAGGTTGAAGGACAGTGGTCGAGGGTGAAGGACAGTGGTTTTGCTGTGCTGAGGACACACGCGTGCAGCACCGGTCTTTTTAGAAGATGCCCCTGTGAAACTTGTGAGGTGTACTGCGCATTGCTTTGCTGCACAAACCACGCCTTGACCACAGTACCTGAGGTTAGGGCGTGAGGAGGTGCCTTGGGGAGGTCCTTCTTCACGTCCCACGCACTCTTGACCCCCCCAGAAGCAGCACGCACGTGCTCCCTGCGCCCTGCAGATGTGCCGTAGCCCACCGAGGGGGCACGATAGGCGTCAGGCGCCTCGTTGAAGCGGCCTGATCCGGAGGGCCTGTTGTTGCCAAAGCCTTGTGGAAGAGGCATGGCACCACCACCCATGCCACTCCCAGGCCGTACGCGCCCAGCAGAAGAAGGCCTGCTAGAGCGTAGTGAGGTTGGCAGGCACGTAGCTAAAACTTGCGCTATACACGTGCCCTTGATCATCTGGCAGTATCATACGTCATGTGCGTTCAGAGATCCAAGGCTTCGGTGCTGCTTTCATTTGACTGAGAGAGGCAGCAAGCCCAAGGCCAGCTGTGGGCACCTTGATGAATGGCATGCCAATCAATGTTCATTAGCGCAGCGAGGCATGTACATCAAGCACTTTCCCTCTACAAGCACTTTCCCTCTACAAACACAAGCGCACCTGGGGGGCGCTCCACCAGCAGGAGAGGGATTTCCAAAAACATCTATTCCACGAGCAGCCTTGCCAAAGGTGCCGGCCATGCCGCCCCCATAACCACCCACGTACTGCCCTGGTGCTGATCCAGCGGGTGCATTTGACCGGATGACAGATTCAATCCTCCGCTTGGTGCTCTCTCCCTGCATTAGTTTTGGCAGGCACAACAACCTAAACTTGAGCATGTAGACACGCACTTGCCTTCTTACATAAAAACACACTCACGCGCACACAATACATAACACCGCATACAAACATACACACACACACTCACACACGCACAAGTATTATACAGACACATGCACACACCCACTCACACACCCACATGTATGTACATTTGCACACAAACATGTGCAAACTCCCAAACCCAAACCCACCCACTCCCACACCCACTCACACTCGCATCCATTCATAACACACACACACACACACGCACGAACGCAAAAATGCACGCAAAAATACAGACACAGACAGACACACATACAAACACAAAGACATGCACACCCAAACACACAAACTAAAATACACAACCACACACACCCACACTTGCACTCACATTCACATACACACACACTCACACACACATACACGCACGCGCACACACACACACACACACACACACACACACACACACGCACACACACACACACACACACACACACACACACACCCACACACATACACGCACGCACACACACACATACACACACATACCATGGACATGTTTTTTCTGGGCTCTGGGCTCTGGGCTAACCGAAGGTCAACCGAGAGGGAAACAACACATGTATGTTCCTTTTCATTTCCGTTATTTCAAGTTTAATTCACATAACATTGCACGCCCTGCCCTGAACGTTGACTGGCAAATTTATGCTTCTTACAGTAAGATGTTCCTGTTGCCAGCCTCAAGTCCATTTTCGATGACAGCCTCTTGGCCAGCAGAGCATGGCCACCTTTCTTCCCATGTTTTGAAGCAGCCCCCGGGCACATGCATAAAGCTGGAGCTTTACCTTACACGACAGCAGCAGGTACGCGCCTTTGGAGATTATTGATGAAGACTGACTGCGTACATAAAAGCACGCACACACACACACACACACACACACACACACACAAACACACACGCACACAAACACACACACACACACATATACACACGCACGCACGCACGCACGTACACACACACACACACACACACACGTGTGCACACACACTTACACACACACACACACGCTCCCTCCTGTTTCTTTTCTCACTCGTCTGTTGACGCACCAAGGTGGCCACACCCTGCCAGATAAGTTTTAAAAGCCCATCGAAGATTGTGGAGGTGGGTGTTTGCGGTCGTTGCTTCGCTTTTCTGCTAAAAGATATCCGTAAATTGCGCATGATTCCTAGCAGATAAGTACTTGCATGAGCCATGTATGAGCCAAGGACAGAAAGTCCGGTAAATATTGATCTACATACTGTGCACGTTGCATTGTTTAATGCGTAATTTCACGTGCCTTATTCCTCATTCCCTAGCCTGTCCAAACCACGTGATAAGCCGTGTGGCCAGCAGATCACGAAAGCTGCTCAATGTGCTCATTCTCAAGTCATCCCTCTCCATTTTCCAGCTGCTGGTTGACGAGGAAGGGGGCGGCAAGTTCTCATACTTATCTAGCCACAAAGGGAAGCCCGTGGATCAGCAGCCAGAAAGTTCGCAAAGTGGCACACTCTTTGATGTCAGCATAACACTCCCAAAACCTGTAGCTCAGGCAAGACTGCGGCTACTTTCGATAAATGGTGGTAATAAAGGTGTTTGCGCCATCCAGGCCTTGCAATGCAGTAGTCTGAATGATGATGAGGTCACTGACGAGCACTCCGCTGTCACACAAAGCGAGGCTGGTCTGCACAGCCAGCCTGAGCCTCACATGACTCAGAGCGCACAAGTTCGACAATTACTGGCGCATGCCATACAAGGTAGGCTCTCTCGTTTAAAACTGCGAGTGCGCCAGAGCATTTCCCCTCCTTTGTTTTCTTCCGTCCAGCGTGATCCCAACCTTCTGTAGCTGCATCCATTTTAATGCCCAGCACGTTCCTTTGCTAACACTTTTAAAAGGTGCACAGCTGGCATTTGTGATTGCAGGTAGTGCTGAGGGGAGCGACGCCTTGCAACTGCCTGAATCGCTCCAGTCATTGAGCTTGAAAATGTCAAAAGCAGCTGACGGGGGAGGCCTGATGTCTAAGCTCATCCAAAATACGGCAAATAGCGCCTTGCAAAAGGAAATTCCCATCCAACACGGAGTGCCCTCATCAACGTCACGAGGAGCAGCAAGCCAGCAGATTGACGTGACGCAGAGTTTTAGTGAGCGCTTAAAAGCTGTGGAAGAGAACGTAAAATCGGTGGCAGACACATGTGCTCAGTTGCTTGTAGGACAGGAACAAATTTTGCAACGTTTAAACCATGTGCAGCCTTCACCCCGTTAGTGTTCTTCCCTGCCTGTAACTTGCTTGTCAAGTTCAGTTTTTGCTAATGCGTGCTTTCTTCCCCTCATTTAACAAACGCTGGATCATCTGTCCTCTTCCTTTTGGGCCGCTGCTCTAAGATCTGCTTAACATTCCATCAAATTCCACGACTAGAACTGGATATATCCAAGCCAAGAAATTTCACGTGGTTTTTCGTTTTGTTACCTATTCATCATAATTATTGAGTCTTCTCTATTACCCTTTGTGAAAATTGCTGGATTCTGGCCAGTTTCAACGACATGCATTCTTAAAATGACCCTTAACGTTGCCAAACCCCGCCGAATGGTCGGAAGCAGTCGTAAATTTTCTTACTATACTTTTGGCACCAAGTAACCTTTAAAAATTTCCAGTTAATTTTATTTCACTTCAATTGAAAATAAATTGAATTAAGACAAATGCTTCCTGATGTGCAATGGGACCAGCAAGTAGAGACCTACCTCACAGATGCTTTCCCACGTGGCAAGTTTGCAGAAATAAAAGCTGCTCTCACACAGCCACCTGCGTTTGGCTGCTTGCGTGTAAACACGCTGAAGATTTCAACAGATGTGCGTACGTGAGTGCGCACGCGTGCAAACATACACACACACACACACATACACACACACACTTACACAAACAGACATATACACACACACAACATACAAACACACACACATGGACGCACACGCACACACGTTCTTACACACGAACACACACACACACACACACACACACACACACACACACACACACATACACACACACATACACACACACTAAACGTGCACGCACACACTCACACACACAAATACACACATGCACACACACTCTCACTGACACATGCACACAAACACACACGTATACACACATATATAGGCACACACACTCACAAACACACACTTACAAACACTCATACTCATGCACATAGCTTCACAGAAACAATGCTTTTCACACGCACAAGATGGAGACCTCACCTGCATTTTTGCCCATTTTAAATTGGCAATGGACTTGTTTAGATCTTTCATACATTGCGCATCACACATTCCCCTCTCTCCGCACAGGAAGTACTGGAGCAATTAAGCACTGCTGCAGGCGCCACTGATCATCGACCAGCTATTGTTCACCCCCTAGTCCCCTCAGCAATCCTTCTCCCATGCCTTTCCCTGAAAGGCAAAATTGATTACAGCTCTGCAGGTAGGGGCAGCTAGAGGTTCATCAGAGACGTTTGACCAAGCAACCATAGAAGCAGCTGTTAGTCAAATTGGCACCTGCTGCTGTACCTGCAGCCTCCCAACTCAATGGGACTGATTCCGTGGATGAGTATTTGGTCCCCTGGCCTGCTACTTCTGTCCATTTCAATGAACTGCATGATAAGATATGCACGCGAGCATATGTGTTTGTGTGCGTGCAAGCGCTTGTGCATGTATGCATTAGTGTGTGTGTGTCATTCCGTGTATGTGCGTACGTGGTTATGTGTGTATGTGTGTGTATGTGTGCCAAGGCCCCTGAACAATCCATTTTTTCAGCGCTCAACTTTTTAAACAATCTTTTCATTTCTCTAAAAAACAGGCGGAAAAGAGGTTGTAATCACTCGCAAGACAGGAGAAGCGGTGCTACGGGGCGCACCAGTTTTTGCGCCAGGTTTGCCCCACGCTGCATGGGCTTAGGTTTCTGGCTTATGATCAAGCTTCTTTGCATTCTTGTGCCTCGGACAACTTTGTCAACTCCTCATTGATTTGTTTAATCAACGCAAAAGAAATGAAGGACACCCTGCTTGCTTTTTGTGAAATGAATGAGCACACATCTCAATCTCTTAATAAGAGCTGCTGCTCAATGATGATCGACGCAAGAGCACAGCTGCTGTGTTCATTCATAGTTCATAATACTGAGTGATCACGACTAGGGAAAGTCCGCGTCACACTCCATTTCGAAGCAAGCTCATTTTCCCATGAAAGAAACCGAATTGACAAGAGCAGAAGAACTGAAAGCAATACAGGCAACAAAACCACCCCCTACTCCTTTTGCAGGTGTCCTTGCGTGCAGTGCTTCCGTTGCTGCAGGAGACCTCGTCGCAGTTTCCATTGCCGTCGAGCAACCTGGAAGGTGAGTTTGCATGTTTAGATCGATTTACTTCAGGCAACAAGCCAGTTGAAGGGAACTTTTTTGCAAGCGGTTTGTTGGATGCATTTGCCAGCGATTTGTGCACAAAGCACACACACACACACAAACACACACACACACGCACACACACGCACACGCACACAAACACACACTCTCTCACACATTTTTTGCTTTTCCTTGTCTAGAGCATCACGTATACATCAGCAACAGTGCCTGTAATAATCTATTATAGGAGCAGTACACAGATGCCCACTCACGTGCATCTGTGTATATGTGACCCTCAGCACTTCTTGTGGCATCACCCGCGGAACCATTCTCTCAGAGGGATATTCCCTCAAGAGATCGGCATATTACATTGGTGTGGGAAGAGCACAGATGTCCAGGTAGGTTTGCCATGTCTGCCCATTTTCTTCTACCTTTCCCACCGCAAAAAGAGGATCAGATTCCGATGAGAAACGATTAGATTATTATTTTGTGGCACACAGATTGCTCATGCAGGGTCTGTCTCATAACCTCCTGTACGCAGGGCAGATATATTCCGGCAATCCTCGGGCTTGGCAGTACAAATTGAGCAGCCAGTTTTCCCTGTGCCAGCACCAACTGCAGGTAAATAAATGTTTCTGCTGACCTTGTTGTAGTTGTGCATACACAACTGGTTAGAATGCCCTTCCTTGCCCAAATTGCCTAATCCTGTATATACAATATGTTGTGCTGTGCCATTCTTGACGCATGGTATTTGCGCGTCCCCCCTCCTATAAGAAGGCGTTGGAACCCTTTGTTCAGGAGGTGCTGTACATTTTTTCCATCTGCAGGTTTAAGAGCACCCGTCATGTTTCAGAGCTTGCCCTCCATTGTTGCAGCCATGGCTCTGAAGCCCTCCCCTGGTAGCCGAGTGTTGGATATGTAAGTTGCATGACATGGGTACGGCTCGTTCGCTTACAGTATCGAGTGTAAATGTGCATGTGTATACATGTGTAGATGTGGGTATAGGTATGTCAAGTGTAAATCAGAGGAGACTATCTGGTGCGCATCTCTTAGATGCTATTGCCTGTCTGTTTGGTACAAAGTGTACTGCCAACTGATGTCGACCGCAGGTGCGCTTCTCCGGGCGGAAAAACAACAATGATAGCACAGCTTATGAGGGACCAAGGGGCCGTTATAGCGCTTGACCGGTCACACGCAAAGGTATGTGTGGCCTGCACCGTTTGTCTCTGTTGGAAAAGGGTGGAAATCTGCGGCACTATATCAGACTGGCAAGAGCATTGCTACTAAGGAAATCCGTAGGATAACTAATATCCAAAGCACGGCTAATGATGAGCTAATGATGAACCGACTAAATGATAAACTCTGGATGATGAAGGAAAGAAAATGAGAATTTAAAAAGCACTTCCCACATTAATCACGAAAAAGGTGTAAATTAACAACAATTTTGTACTTTTCTTGCAAATCCTTGGTGCCTCGAAACATTTCCCCCGCCTTGCAAACTTATGTCTTTATAATACTCATCATCACAGGCCAGCCAGGTGATGTCCCTCTCAAGAGAACTTGGTTTCACCATCATTCAAGCCTATAAAATGGATGCCACCAAGGCAATTCTTAAAGAACCGAGCTGTACACAGGCGTCACAACCGCCACAGGGACTGCAGTCACAGCCAGATCAGGAGCAGCAGACCCAAAAACAGCAGGCAAGCATGGCTGCTGGAGCTGCCAAGGTCAATGAACGATCAGCACGCAAGCATGCTGCTAAAGTGCTCCGGGGGTTTCTGCCGAATGACGCCCCTGCTCCCGTACAGCACACTCAGCAGCCTCCAGATGACGCGCCTAAGTGCTCTGGGTTTCCACCTGCGTCGTTTGACGCTGTGCTGCTCGATGCGCCTTGCTCTGCTCTAGGCCTCAGGCCACGTCTGGTACAGGCAGCCACGCGACTGTACTTGTATCAGGTGTGTTTGCTGGTTTGTGTACTCTGTGTACAAAAGTTTTGGTGAAGTATGTTTGTGTGTATCTTGTGTGCTAATAAGGGTGCAATTGTGGATATGTAGGGGAATGTTTTGTACGTAATTGTATGCAGAAGCACATGTCAACACTCATTCTGGAAATCATTTGTTTTTGCAACAATCGATGCCGTTGGGGACCGATGCCGTTGGGAAGCTGCCACTAATGCAAACCATATACCTATGTAACTACATATTCCTACGGACCTATACCTTGATCGCAGTGTGGCATTTACTCAAGGAAACTACTGGATGTAGCCGTCAAGCTAGTGAGGCCAGGCGGGAGGCTCGTGTTCAGCACTTGCACAATATCTCCTTGTGAGTCCCTCCGTGTATATCCTTGCGTCTTCGCCCTTTATTAAGAATTTGACACATAAGTTCACACACAAACACCGCCCCGCCACTAACTTTTCCACTGCTTTGTTTCCTCCCCTGCGATGTCAATGCAGTTGAGAACGAGTGCAATGTGCGTCATGTCTTGGAAAACTACCCTCAAATGCGTCTTGTGCCAGCCGAGCCGTTTGTTGGGGCTGGTGCGGGGCTTGTAGGCAAGCACCCGAATGGCTTGCTACGACAGGATGGCGGGCAAGAGGAAGAAAAGTGGTTGAGTGAGGAAGAGGCTAGAAAGGTGCAGAGATTTGATCCGTGTGGATCTCAAGACACAAACGGGTTCTTCATTGCTGCTTTTGTGAAACAGGAGGAGTAAAAGAATAAACGAGAAAAAGGTGGTGATACTGGATTTCCTTTGGTCATTTTTGGTTTGGAAGTGCACGATCATCATCAGTACGTCAGTTTTAGGGCTACAGCTAACTGCCTTCTGGGCATCACACAGAGTGGATGCCGCCTGTCAGATTAAGTTACCGTCACTATAAGACTCAACACATCTACTTATTAATTGGGGGGCCTTCGGACCAAGAAAAGCCATTAAGGTGGAAAAACCATCCAGCAGAGGAGTGAGTTCTTTGCATCGCAATGATTCCTAATGCTTCTACTAGTTCTGTACGTCCACGCCTGTGCGCTCTCTGCTCATACTCGTGTGTCTATCTGCTCGTGCTACTACTCATCTTTGGTTGGCTGTCACACCACTGTACCTTCCCAGAGCTGGGACCGTTTACCGAATTATCAAATCCAGAAGATAAGGTTATCAAAAAGACTCAAGCTTATTGAACAAGACATACAGAAACTCTCAACTGTCAACCAACTAACTGCTCTGTCACACGATTCGTCGCTGCCACTAATTGGGCGTGACACGCCAAACGCTCTGCTCGCTCATTGATGGGTTCAAGAGTTTATCAACAGAACCCTTTCTTGCTTTTGCAAGCAAATTCAGCAACCCAGCCTGGGCAGCCCCTCAACCAAAACACAAAGAGAAGCTCTCTTGCGGAAGGATTGATTGTGATCTGGATTACAGTGTTCCAAAATACGAAACTGTCAGTTATGTTCAAACATTTTGGACCGTGCCTCCTTACATGTTTAAGGTAATTTTTTAGATCACCAATCTGTGCCGTAACCCCAAGTCGAATACAATAGAGGACACGCTTGGTCGATTGGACGTATGATACAAAATTTGACACAGATAATTTCAACGAAAACGAGTCTGACAAGGATGAAAAAAAAGTGGGGTTATTCCGGTTTATCTATTCAATTGTTATCTGTTTTAAATGGAATGAAAATGGAATAGCTAGCATGCCCCCCTGTAGCTTTGAACGGCGCACAGAAAAATGACCGATGATTTTGAAAGGGCGATCCTCATTACCTTCAACTTCACAAGTGGGGAGGATGAGCTCAAGGTGCGGATGTGTCCCTCCAACTGGTGGCTGCATGTCCAATACAAGTGTCCAACAAAGCATACACAAACACACACGCATTCACGCTCACACACACACACACACACACACACACACACACACACATACACACACAATGCGCACAGACACGCATGCACACTTGCGCGCTAATGCACACACGCACACACAGTCACATGCATGCACATTAGCTTACGCACACGTAAACAGACACGCACGCACACACATACAGAAACACAGACACGCACACATATACTCAGACGCGCACACACAAACAGACGCATACACACATAATTACACACATGTGCACTCACAATTCACTTATTCACACGCAAACACTTACACGCACACACACATGCACACACACTCTCTCACATGCGCACGCAAACACACATACACACACATACACGCGTGCACATGGGTTTCTTTAAGTGGCAGCAAGTAAGCAAGCGCAGGAACAAGTCAGCCTTACATCCTCTTGCTCACAAGCACTACCTTTTTCTAGCACACAATCTGCGCGTTTGTAGAGATCACTGCGCGCGTCATGCTGGTTGCATCTAGGTGTATGGGGAATGAGGAAGCAGCGTTGTTTTGTTCAGTGTCCCACACACGTGCTCATTTCTCAGGCCCGTGCCAACTCCTATGTGAACGACATCAAGAGGTCCCCTGAGGCATGGGGCCTGTGCGTGGAGCGTTTTTCTATCACCTCGTATCCAGAAGTCAAGTTCTGGTGTTTACAGACACTACATGAGGTGATTCTTGTTGGTTGGCCACACAAGCAGTCACTCATGCATTCTGTCTATTCTCTCTTTCCGCTCCTGTCCTCTTTAAATTCTTCTCACTCACTTCCTGCTTTACCTCATCTTACCCACGCAGGTTATCCGTACATCCTACAGCATGCTGCCAGACACTGCAAAGGGCATGGTGAGATCCGAACACATGCGTCCCTACTTGTCCAGCTGTGCTTGGTTCTTTTAGGCTGTGCCCATGCACGATGCCAGCAACAGTGTTTCTAATAAGGTTTTTGGGTATGTAGCCAATTGGCTACACAGGGTGCTTTTGAAAAAGAGTGTAGCCACTGAATATTTACCCCCCAAAAAGCTGCCAAAATTTTGGCATATGTGATGTGAATGAAATAATGTATTTATGTTTATGTTTAATATAAATACTGGATACTGTAATAAGTTTGTATTTCATCACTTTATGAACAGGCGAGTAGTCTTACTTCTTGACTGAAGGCCTTTTTCTTGTAAACCTTGTAAGTTTGTATATTCGTTAAACCCTTGTCCTTTGTATCCCTTTCCCCCTAAGTCTCTACTCTGCGTCCTCGCTTTCATCACTAATTTCCTTCAATTCTGGCTCCCGCCGCCGCTGCTATGCATGAGCTACTGTGCGCCCCTTTTTAGCTTCAAACCACTTTTGCACTGCTCGCAAGAAGGGAAAGTCCCTTACGCCCACATGCGCTGGGTTGCAAGCACAAGGCATGCGTTCAAGTGATCTGACAGCAAGCGGTTCCGCCTCTCATCCTTGATGAAGGAGCTTGCTGAAAAGCCGCTCCTCCTCCTCTCAGAGTGGAGGGAACGCTCCGAGCCAGGCACTTGCACTAGTGCTATGTTGGCCAAGGATAGGCACTCGCTAAGGCTGCATTTGAGCTCGACGCTATTGCTGACAGTGTGCCGAAAGGACGCAGTGGGCTTGCCCACACGCTCTGCACCATAGAGCAAGCAGTATGTGTCTTTCTGCTCCATAAGTCTTGTCTTGTCAAAGGGAGCTGGCAAGTCTTGATCCAAGTTGGATAGGATAGGCTGCTGGCTGCTGCCATAGCGTTCCGCCAAAGTGCTGCTGCCTTGTCCCACTTCTCACGGTGGAGCTTTCGCTGCAAAGCTGCTGCTGCTCCGCGCTGCTCCTTGCTACCTGTTGCTGGACTCTATAGCAAAACTCACCACAGTTGTCATGACCTCAGCAAACTCCCAGCCACCGTCATCTGTCCACTGCTTGCGGGGCATTTCACGTGCAAGTTGGCAGTCGTAGTAGAGCTGCTGGAGCTCCTGCTGCTGCTCGTAAGCTACCATAGGCCGCTGGTGCTGAAGGAGATGCAGCATTGCAAACTGCATGAACTTTTGGCGCATGGCTGTTGCACCGGCTGCGTGCAACAGTGAGATGATGCTGGGCTCTCTCTTTTGCTGTAGTGCTTGCTGCTCCTTCCATGGGTCCACGTTTTGCTGGTGCTGCGAGATTGGCTGTGGTGGTGGCGTAGGTCATGGTGGTGGTGGGAGCACTGGGCCATGCGCACTCCCTTACTGCTGCTGCTTCTCATACCGGGCCTGCTGCTTTTCCGAACTGACCAGCTGCATCTCATGATCTCATGATCCTTCTGCCTTTTTTTCTTGCGCACCTTCAGAACCAGGTGCGACTCAATTCTCTCCTATTTGTCCACCATGATGAGCACTTCCTCCCTGCTTCCCTGCTTTGGGGCTTGCCACGTGCATGGCAAGCACTTAAACGTACCCCCCTCTTGCTCTCCAAAGTACTGGCGATGGTCCTCAGGGACTCTGCTGCTGTGGGAGCCAATCATGCGTCCACACCGCCTGCGCTTACCCCCCTCTCCTGCTTCTGGTTCTGCCTCTGGTGCTGCTTCTGGTTCTGCCAGTGCTGGTTTGTGCTGGTGGAGGCGCTGCAGCAGGTGTTGCAGCTTGTGCTGTTGGAGCTGCTAGCATGGATGAGAGGGGCATGGAGGGGTCAAGAAGGGTAGGAACTTGGGCGCTCTGACCAGCTGTTTTATTTTACAGCCCCCTTGGCCCCCTCGGCCCCCAGAGGGCTTGGAGTGAACTTTGACTCGTTTGCAAATTAAAACTTATAAACTATTGGCTACACTGGGTGATCGACAGGTACATTTTGTGTCGCCACCGGACAACGTTTGGTTACACTGGGTGCTCAGCGACGCCCTGCCGGGCGTCGCTGTGTCTTACCCAAAATGGCCAAAATGTGACACATAAGAAACGTGTCGCGCTTAATTGAAACACTGGCCAGCAACTCCCCTCTCTGGGCAGTTCTCCTTCCAATTAAGATGTCTGGTCCTATTGAGGCGCAAGACTCATCTTCCTATGCATCAACCTTTTCCGTCCTGCTGTGCGCCAACCTCGTTGCCCTCCTTCGTGCCATGCAGATCAAAACGGCCCTCATGACGTGGGTGACGCGGGACTGCAACAGCACCCAGGTCCCCCTGGCTCCCTTCCTGCGAAACAAGATCGCTCAGACGCTGGTGGCCGTGCTTCAGGTGAGACCCAAGCTCGCTCTCACTCTCTACTCGTTGCAGTGCCGTTTCCATGACGGCCAAAATGCGACACAGTGGCGGTGCGTTGCTGCCAGTCGAAACACTGGCAGCGTTTCCAACTGCAGCCAGACAGAAGCAGTGCACAAAAACAGCAGCACTATGGGTAGCCAGGCCATACCTGAGACTTTTTTTATTTGAATTTGACATGTGCTATCGTATCCTGTTTGCCCGCACGTAGTACGAGTACCCCTCTACCTGGTCGTCCTTCTTTGAGGACCTCATCCGTGTGATGCTTCCGGGCTGCTGTGCAACGGTGACACCAGGAGGTCCGATGGTGCTGGGCCCAGTCGCTCAGGTGTGTGAAACGTTAAGATGTCATTTTTCCCCTTAAAACACGCACAGTGTAATGTGGCACGGATAGGGCCTCAATTCATTCTTTGTCATTCAACATGAACTTAACACTGGTTGCAACGCTAAAGTTCAGTTACAAAATTGGTGAAAGAGGCTGTCGTGATAAGGATGCAGGAGCGTGTGGCCTCTTGGCTTCGTGGTGCAAATTATGAAATGACTTTGTTGCTGCTAAAGGGGCAAAGGCCTTTCCTTCTATCACGCAGCCCAAAGACAGTTTTAAATGATTGCATTTCGGGCTTTTCAGGGCAACGAAGGTGTCGTGGACATGTTTTGCCGGATCCTGATTAGCGTGGACGAGGACTTGGTCTCGCTGGACATTCCCAGGTCAGTGACTTTGTTTGCTCCCTTTTTTGCTCTATCTCTGTTTGCTTTATCAATCAAGGGGTGGCAATATTGACGTTTGGAAGTCGTCTCGCACGTAGCGCATCGCGCTTGCGTGTGTGTATGTGTGTGTGTGTGTGTGAGTGTGTGTGTATGTGTATATGTGTGTGTGGGGGGTTGTTGTGAGTGTGTATTTGCTGTGCTTTTGTGAGTGCACTCAATCATTTCCTTTGCAATGCCACAAACTGCTTAGTAGGCGAGCAGGGTGGACTAGCCAAAACAAGCCTTGCGACGACATGTTGCGGTTCCAATGCCATCCATTTTCACACAGGTCTCAGAACGAGAGCAAGCTGAGCATGCACGTCAAAGACAGCATGAGGGAAAACTCCATCGTGGATGTGGCGGCAACATGGTGCGTGCAGCAGGGTGCTGTTGCCTGAACTTGACGCACATTCTTTCTCTGCCTTGCTGCTTGCCTGCACGCATGCTCTACTTGTGAGACACAGACTGCTCCTGATTTTGTTAATAATGATTCACCCTTATAATAGTTACAGGTTAATGCCTTTCTAGTTTGGCACAAACATTTGCGTACTTGTATAGCGCAAACTCACCCACACATAACACACATACAATTAACGCGGCTGTAGGTATTTGCTGACGGAGACCTACGCCAGTAAGGCGCCTGAGCTGGCAGCTTTTGTGTTGCAAACAATGCAGCGCTACATCTCCTGGATTGACATCAACCTTGTGGGCAATGAAAAGTGGGTTCTATACTCACCTTGTGTGAAATGAAAAAACGTGCATGAACACCGTATACGTCCCTAGGTACAGTGGTTTCCTTGCTAACAACATCGTATATGCACCGCATATACAAGTACATACCGCATAAACATTCACGTTCTGCATTACATGTATGCTTTTGGTCAACCCTAGAAATGTGTGTGCCTTGGTGACCCCAAACGAGGCCCCCTCATACTCAAATCAAGCAGCAACTACATCGGCTCCCTGCCTGCCTGTATTACCTTGAGCAATTAAGTTCTCGTCCACAACAGACATAATAAGCACCCCTTTCTTTTGATCTGCTTTTTCACGTATTTGAGATTAGGTCTCAAAAAGTGTGTGGCTGGCACAATATGCGCGCGCAGGTTCACGACGCTCTTGCAAGCGCTGCTGGATTCAGGCTACAGCCCACTGCAACTCAGAGGGGCTGCTGCAGATTGCTTGGCTGAACTACTGGCGAAGCGCATGGACTCAACAGCAAAGCTGACCCTGATCAAAGTACTGCATGACGGTTTCTTCAAAGCTTCAATCCGCCAGCTTGAGTATTTCTCAGCCTTTGTCCTGCTTGCCCATACAGGACGCTTTGCTGTATCAATGGCCCCCCTGTCAACGTGACTGCCTAATTGTTTACTTCTGTATTTGCTCTGCTGCCATGCACACAATGAGGGTGCAAGAAACCTGCCATGTCCATCACGCTGCCTCTCATCTCATCACTGCTGGTTTTGCTGCACTCGTAGAACATGGGCATAATGGATCGCTGCGCCAACTGGGCTGTGTCTGGGTTTCCACTTCCCCCTGGATCGCCAGCAGCGCAGGTGCAGGGTCGCTCACGCATGCACATTTACACACACAGAGAGAGAGAGGAAGAGAGAGAGAGAGAGAGAGAGAGAGAGAGAGAGAGAGAGAGAGAGAGGGAGAGAGAGAGAAATTCATGCACTTGTACATATACTCACGCACTGCACACGTACGCAAACCCAAAGATTAGTGCACACAAGCATGTATGCACGCACCAGAAGGAGGTGCTGCCTGTCTTCCTGTTTTTATCCAAGGACGCTGGTGCTTATGTGATGCAAGGACGTTGCGCCGCTAGGTTTCATGAGAGGCAGGAATCCAGATGAGGGAAAGATCAGTGCGCCTGCATGGGGTCAATGACTTTGTGGCAAATGTGGTCACGCCCCATGTGTATGTACGTTTGCGTTGCCTGAATTATGTGTATGTACGTTTGCGTTGCCCGAGCTGCCTGTGCTGAACCAAATGTTTTCCTTATTTTTGCGTACTTGATTACTTGTGAAAGCTGTACACCCTGCATTTCCACCTTGTGGCACTAGTGGAGCAACTCCTCTTAGCTTCACCTCATTAATTTTCCTCCTTGATTGCTGAAAGCACACTGCCATCTCGTTTCCATCTCACACTCTCACACAGACCTTACCTGGCACCTAGCACCATCTCGTCCCCACCTTAAACACTCACGCAGGCCTTGTCTGGCCGAGCCAGCCCATCTGCCAGTGGCCTGCCTCTGGCAGACGAGGACCCTGCGGGGGCAGAGCTGTTGACAAAGCTGGCCCATCTTCTGGCCTGCCTTGCCACAGAAACCATGGACAGTCTTAAGAAAGTGGAGAACGGTGAGGAGGGGGGCTGTCCTGTCCTGAACTTTTGAGTTGCAAGGCAACCAGTGTCGAAGGAGGTTGGCAAGCAAGAGCTGAAGGTGGTCTTGCCTGCGCTTGCATTGCTAGAATAGGCGCTTTTGATGATGCATGTACTTGTAGACTGCACTGCATTGTACTTGTCGAGCCAAAAAGGTTGTATGCCAAAACAGTGTAGCGGTGTCTGTTGCCGTACTAACTAGGACGCTGGTCAGAAGCAGTGGACGTGGGTTTGTGTGTTTTATGGAGGGAGTAGGACACCAGGCATTGGCATCCAGTTGTCGTACACTTCCACCTGACACACAGGTGTCATCAGCCTAACTGCCATGGGCATCGGAGTGGGAGATGAAGCTACACAGGAAGCCTCTGCAGCTGCTGCCACTGCAACGCAGCTCCTCGACACTCTGCTCCCTGCATTGCTGTCAGCCTTCAGGTAAGGGAAGACGTGCCTTGTTTTTATTCCTTCCTCGTTTCATTTTAAGGCCACTTTTACTGTTGCCCTTGTGTGTGCCAAGCGTTGCTGTAGTTGCAGGTGAACACACATGTTGCCTTAACACACGCACCAAGCTTTTTATGTGTCAACACACACATCGCAGGCCTCAACACACACACGACATTATAGGGTTTCACACGACTTATAACAACCTCACCACTGAATGTGTGCATGCAGCTCGGGCATCGACGAGGTGGCCCTCCCTCTGCTGCCCTTCATGTCCGCCTACGTCGCACGCCTCAAAACCTTGCACAAGCGGCACGCAGGGGTGCTGCCTCCTGATTGCGTGATGCACGTGCGCGCCATGCTGGCTGGCATTGCAGTGGGCGCACGATACCCGCTGCACGGGTGTGCAAATGATGCTGGACAGGGGGGTATAGTGGTGGTGGGGTCAGGGGGGCGCAGCGGGCCTTCGGCAGCGGCTAAGGATGAGCAGCAAGAGGTGGGGTTGCTGTGATTGCTGCTAGGGGAAAAGATATATTACTAGCTGTTAACAAGTGTTTGTCGGCATGCTGACTTGAGTCAGAAGGTGACTAATGTGGCAAGGGTGAGTACTAAGGCTGACTGAGAAATCTGATGGCCCAGGTGCGGCCGGGCGTGAATTGGTCGATGTGGGGGAATTGCTCTGCCGAGGATGCCTATTTGTTGAGCAAGAAGCTGAGAAGCCGCTTTGTTCCCGTTTTAATTCGCTTGAATCAGTTGTTCACGCTTTCTAGGCACACTTGGTTCCTGCCTGCTCTGACTTGCTGCAGATGGAAGACAAGCGCCGTGACCTTTACACGTTGTACAAGAACCTGGCCAAAGTGGCATACTTGGAGGCCTTGAGCTTTGTGGGCAGCACACTGCAGGTAAGATAAGGAAGGAAGGAGCAGGGCCGATTGTAACGCAATTGGAAGGCACAGTAGCCCTTACTGTTTCCTCTGCCATTGAGCTGTTCTTTAAGTAAGTCATAACACCATATGTCTGTGGGCACACACACTATTGTTGCACATTAGCTGTCACACCCATTCTCACATTCTCACACTTTGCACCCTGGCTGGTCGTGCGTGCGGGTGCTGCCAACAAAGTCACGCACACGCAGCATAAGGCATGCTCATTCACAAATACACACCTGGCTGCAGGCCGTCGTGGAGGCAGGGGCAGCTGGGGGGGGGGCAGACAACCAGCAGCACATCCAGGGGGCACGATGGCAGGTAAGGAACAGCATCAGACAATCACCAAGTCAAGTGTAGACAATAATTAAGTTTGAACCTGTGTCTTGTATCATTAAGCGTACAGCCTCCTGTATGCTTTGGAGCAGAAGCGACCGCTGTGTTTGCTCAGGCAAAAGTTGGCAGTGCATCCTTAGGGCTTATCCAGACTTTTTTCCATACGGTGTGCGTACTTAATCTGAAGCTGGAAATCTTCTGACGCCTATGTTTGGACACGGTTTATTACATATACCGTGCTGGCTGACCGCGTTTGTTCCAGGACTTGAGTGTGTGATTCATTTGCACGCCCTTGACGGAGCTGGCGTGGGATTCTTTGGGACACTTGACCCTCATCAGCCTCGCCCTTGCTGAACGCAGGATGTGGAGGTGGGGGTGTCGCTACTATACGAGCTGGGGGAGGCTGCCGCAGAGGAGTCGGCAAAAGCAGAGGGAGCAGGCCCCCTGGCAGCTCTCGTCACGGCATTAGCACAGGCACGTGAAGTGGTGTAGTGGCATTGCACCTCAAGTATTGAAGTGCTCAGAGGCACCCATGTCTGTTATGCGCTTTAGAGAAAATGGCAACACACACATACATTAAAACAAGCAACACACACATCACGCGTACATCATATGCACGTACATACACACACATGCATCCAATACATACATGCCCATAATACAAACACCAAGCACTGGCGCTACCACACTCAAGCGCAGGCCTGCGGAGCAGCCACCGCAGCACATCAGACACCAGGGGTCCAGGGCATGGGGGGCATGGCAGGCCAGTTTACGGCAGCCCTCCCTGCTGCAGGTCACAGGCTGGTGGCCCTGGGGGTAATGGAGACCTTTGTGCGCTACTCACGTGTGCTGCAACAGTCCCAGGCGCTGCTGCCAAGCGTGGTGATGACCTTCTTGGATGCACGGGGCCTAGGTCACGCCAGTGAGGTGGGCACCGACCAGTGTGTACATGACACACTTGATTCCTTGCGTGTGTTCACTGGAATGTGTCTGGTGATAGGCGTAAAGTGTGTGATAGGCGTAATGTGGTCTGGTGGTAGGCGTGATAGGCGTAATGTGGTGCGTGATAGGCGTAATGTGGTCGGGTGATAGGCGTAAAGTGCGTTCCTGGGCTGAGCAGGAAAAGTGCCCCAGGGAGTGTGTTCATGGAAAGCAGGGTCGCACTTCTCTGTGGCACGCTCCTGATTCCCGCTGCCTGCCTGATGTGACAACACAAAGAGCTGCTTTGTCAAGCTGGGAAAAGTGTAGCAGGCATGTTCACATATGCAGACCTGCCCCTAGACATCTTCCATCTGTGTGTGCATACAGATGTGCGTGAGCATGCCCATTGCCTGCGTTGACGAGCTGGCCACCGTTGCAATGTTGCCTCTATGCTGTGTTACTCCTCACATTCACATTTCACATGTCACAGTTCACAGTTCACATTTCACATTTACCGAGCTTGTCATTTGCTTGCCGGCACAGGATGTGTCCACTCGTGCCTGCTACCTGTTCTGCCGCTTGTCCAAGTCTGTGCGCAACAATTTGCGGCCGTACCTGCCTAACATACTCACCAGCTTGGAAGGACACCTTGCACGGATTGCTACCACACCTGTCGGGGATGTGCCAGGCGTACAGGTAAGGAGGGAGGACATGACAAGGTGCAAGGCCCCTCTATATTAAACCCCTTGTTCTCAAACCATAAGGGTTTCTGTAACCTGCCACCTGACGCATGTCCCTCCTTTTGCTGCAACGCAAGACACCTGCTGCGTTTATGCGCTAATGGAATGCTCTGGCACAGAGTACTCTCTTTGTATTTTTCAAACTTTGCACGCAGTTCCTTCAGTCTCTGTGATCAGCTACAAAATGGTCCACACCAAATAAATCTAAGCAGTCATGGCCAGAAAATAATGAATTGTTTTGCTGGCAATATGCCTTGTGAGTGCTCTGGCTTGTGTACTATGCTACACACTGACTGCATGCACGCACCCACATATACACACACATAATACATACAGGCCGTTGCGCGCGATCCAGCCTCCAAGGCCATGGCCCCTGCCACTGCACTGTTGGACGACCGGCTGTACGTGTTTGAGGCGGTGGGGCTCCTGCTCGGTCAGGACGACGTGGCAGCAGAGCAGCAGCTGGCAGCCTTATCTGCCTTGTTGCAGCCCCTGACTGCTCAGGTATGTGTGCTTTGATGCGCGTGCACATGTAAATGTGCATGTGTCAATCAGCGTGAACATGTACGTGTGTGTGTGGTTGTGGTTCTACGCTGTTGAAGAATATGTATGCATGGACAGCGTGACGGAGGAGTCTAAAGGCGTTACGTGCTTTGCACAAACGCCCTCCATCAGCCCTGAAAACACTGTGTACCTGCAGGGATGTTAATTACTGAGCTCCGTCACCCATGCTCCAAATTGGATGGTCACACAAAACTCCCTTTGCTACACAACTGTGCAATTTCAAATAAAAGACCATCCTGGCCTTGCATCAATACGGCATGCCTGTTAACGCAAATGATCATTAGGCCGTTGCGCGCACACACACACACACACACACACACACACACACACAAACACACACACACATACACACACACATATACGCACACATTCACGTACGATTTGGCACGATTTCGCAAATATGTGCAGATTAAAGCCAACCTGCCCAATAGTAGACCATCCCAGGGCGGGCCACCTTCTGCAGGCCTCATCCTGCAAGCCTTAGAAGCTGTGGTGCGACTCAACAAGGGCTTTAAGACGGACCTTGCCACACGCAGTCGGCCTCAGATAGGTGGGGGGAGTATGTGCAGGTTTTCAAGAAGGTGGGGGGAGCATGTGCAGGTCCCTCAACAGCCCTACCCTGCATCCCTTGACATGCAACACTGAAACTATGGACAAACCCCACAGAGGTACTGATGTTTCATCAGGAGCTAATTCCCAGCAAGCAGCTGATTTTGGTTGCAACGCCATGCACTCGTGTTGATTGCACCTAGATGCAATGCTGCAGCTTTCTCCCTGTACCTACTTCTTGATCTCCATGTCTGTTTCTCGGGATGAGCCAGATTTACACACTCTACGACAAATGACTGTGCACTCTATCTACCCATTACCTGCAGGTGCTATGTTTGCCAGCGTGGTCGAAGTTGCCTTGGCAATACCACGAGAGTACCCCAACCATAAACTGTTGCGAGCACGCTTCATCAGCTTCCTCCACAGAATGGTGGAGGGCTTGCAGGTTTGTGTTGCAATTGCACAATATAATCCATGCACTCACACGGCCAGGTGCCGGCACAGCAAAAAATTACCCTGTGTGTAGGAAGGTGACTCGAGTTGCCGCAAATAGCAGTGTCAATCACCCCTACTTGATGGCTTCCGTGTTCATGGTAGGCCATCCACCCGTGACAGGAGCGGTGGGCGGTTTTGTTTTCAGATCAAAGCAGGGTTGTTCAGTTCAGGGTTTGGTCAAAAGGTCCGGGTTCTCAAACTTTAATGCATTTTAACTAAATTTAAAAATGCTGTTTGCGAGGTATTAAAAGTTTGTCGAACGTCAAGCCCTTTTTTCGAAATTTTGGGTACAAAATTGCAGCTCAAAGTGCAGGAAAGAGCCTTAGATGGCCGTCAAAGGCTCTGTTTTTTTAGCACTGATCAATTATAACATACCGTACCTTTTTGATAACACCCCGCATGAATATCGTTTTTTGCCCTGCGGGGTGACTGTGGTAAGCTTTAATATTTATCTTTTTTTGACCTGCGGGGTTGTGCAAGATCAGTGTAAATAAGTTCTTTGGGGTCACTGCAAGTCATGAGCGACGAGAGGCCTCCCACCCCCCGCCCCAGCGGCACCAGCAGCACAAGCAGCTGGCAACTGACTAAGCCAAGTTACAGCAGGAATTTTGCTGCGGAACAGGCTGAGCGGCGGGCGGAGGATGCAGCAATGAAGAGGCCTCCTGGCAGGCCAAAGAAAGATTCCAGTTTCACAGGTCAGTTAGGATGAAGGGACACAGAAAGGGCACAGTGGGCAGCAGAGCAGGCAGGACGCTTGTTCTCTGCGCTTGCCCTTAAGCAACACGGCAGCTGTTATGCACAGAGGCATTGGCACTCATGAGGGGGAGGCTGTGTGGCAAGGAGAAGATGTAGAGGAGGGCTGAAGAGGACCAAGCTGCAACGCTTGCGCATGCAGAGCAAGTCAGAGCAGCCCAGCAGCTGCCATAGGAGCAGGTTGGGTAGCTGGTGCGGCTAACAAGGTCACGCATTAAGGCTGCCCGCACCCAAGCAGCACCATCAGCATGTGCGAGCAGCAGCCGCAGCAGCAGCAGCGAGGAGAGCGAGGAGGACAGCAGCAGCAGCAGTGGCAGCGGCTGGAGGAAAAGGAAGCAGATTGGGGGGGGCGTCGAGTAGTAGAACAAAGAACAAATTTACATGCGCAGCATGTTGGCTTTCCTTTGCCCTTTTGCGTTGTACCCTTTCATTTAAACTGTTTTTAAAGCTTATTGGTGCTGAACAGGGCTAAAAGCCCTGCGGGGTTGAGCGGGAAGGGCAAAAGTTGTATATTTTGGGGGTGTGGGAAGGTGCGGGATCATATAAATATTTCCGAAATTTGGGGTGCGGGATGAGTACGAAAAGGTACGGTATCATATATATTTAGGGTAGGCCAGAACCCTATATATACGGTGTATATACGGTGTTTTTGGCAGGGAAACCACCAAATGTACGGTCATATACGGTGCATATATACGGTTCTGGCCAACCCTAAATATATTTAACACGATACAAGCATGCTTTGGACGAGTATGACCACAGAAACCAGCAAAGTCCCAAATTCCTCCATTTTCGAAATTGCACATTGCTGTCCCCATGAACGGCTCACCCCTTAGCAAGCCAAACACTCCCAATAAGCCAATTTTGGCTCTATCTTTCCTTTCCCTTCACCATTTTGGGACCTGAAAATTGCGTTGGAGCTAGCTTTACATGTCTACAAACAATTAAAGTGATATTTGTTACGGAACAAATAACAGGCATCATTGCTAAAAAACTGCACCAATCCGTGCCCTCTAAATTTTAATATCCTTGGTAATTTGGTTTACATCTCTGGTGTATGAAGTGAGGGTGTGAAACGGGGCCGAAAAAGCTCCAACTAAAACTGCTTGCATGTAGAACTGCAAAATAGTTCACCGAATTTTAACCAGGCCACCAATTGGCCACACTTTATTTTTATTGCACCTTTTTTTAATACGCACCATGCCCCACAGACCCCCCAGAAGGTCAAATTTCCAGCGAATGTCAATGGTTTAGATCTTACATCAAGAATCTTGCATTCAGATGAGGTATAGGGGGGGTTGAATTGGGTGGAGAGCTAAGAGAGAATAGTTGGGTGGGGTTTCCATGGGACAGCCACATCAAATTGCTCGAACACTTCGAGGGCTCTAGAACTTTCACGAACTTGATCGAACCCTTGCTCCCATAAAAACGAACCGAACAACCCTGGATTGTAGTTAAAATAAAATGTAGAGATGTTTAAGGCACATGTGTGTGTGTATCATGTCCTATGCCGTGCTGCATTGCAGGCCCTCCTTATTCCGTACCTACCCTCTGCCCTTGAGGCGCTCCTGCTCATACCCCAGCCTGATGCGTCGGACGTCATTGACGTACTGCAACTGTTAGGGCAGCTCATAACTAGGTGAGAGGCAAGCGCGGAAGGTTCTAGGAAGGTTTTTTTGGATGACACGTGGGTGTGTGGGTGTGGGTGTATTTTTGTTGAATTGTGTTTGTATGTGTGTATGCGTGTGTGTGTATGCGTGCGTGCGTGTTTGTATGTGTGTATGCGTGCTTGTGTGTGTATGCATGTGTGTATGCGTGCGTGCGTGTGTATGGATGTATGTGTGTATGATTGCGTGTGTGTGTGTGCGCACGTGTGTGTGTGTGACGATTGATTTGACATTAAGGGACACAAGGGACAATCGCCACTCACTGCCGCTTTTTTGGCATTTTGATTTATTAACTAGAGTGCAGTCATAATAATGGCCTGTTCCCCCTGTCCGTGTTTGCAAGACAAAAAAAAAGCGATGCAGCATAGAATATCTGCAAAAAGGGAACTTAGTGGTGAACAGTTTTATTAATTGAACACACACTGAATTGGCTATGCAGGTTTAAATCTGTTCTGTCTCCTCTGATTGAGGGTCTGCTGCCCCTTCTTGTGGGCCGTGTGCACAGCCTACTAGAAGCAGGGGGGCTGTGGGATTGGAGCGGCCGGCTGGTAGACCCTCAGTCTGCTGCTGCTGCATCTGTGGCGGCTGCAGCTTCCTCTGTAGCTGCAGGGGGAACAGCCAGCCCGGCGGCGAGTGGCGCAGCCACTGCAGCAGTTGTTGGTGAGAGTGTGTGTACAGGGCTGAGGTGGCAGGTTTGGTTCATATCAGCTTACACCGCCTGCTGCTGATAGGCATTGAGGATTGTTCTGTTGCGGTGTTTCTTTCCTGCTGTACGGCTTTGATACACACGTGCTGTTAGCATATTTCTTTGTCAAACCTAGTTTTTTCCTTCCTGGTCCTTCCTCCTCCTAAATGCCTCCTATTTGTCTCCTGTTTTGTGTACTTACTCGCCTCTTCCGTGCATGCTCTCACTACTCTAGCGTATACTTACATATTCTTGATGCATACACATACGCGTACCTTTCCTCGTAACTGCAGCCACATTAGAAGAGGCGCGAGAGCGAGGTGAGCTCCAGCGAGCTTACTACGCTTTGCTGTACACCCTCGTTGTGGGGGCAGGCATGTCCAATGTCTTGCTCGGTACAGCCAGCACTCCATCACCAATTCCCGCAGGAGCAGCCAGCTTAATAGGGGGCCAGCAGGTTTGTGGGGTGGTGGCTGGTGATCATGGCATGAAGTGTGGTGGGAATGTTAACAACTGGACTTGACTATGGAACCATTAAGGATGTGTCTGTGGTAGCACTGCTAAGGATATAAGAATCAAACAAGGACGTGTCTGTGGTAGCACCGTTAGGGACGTGACTGTGATGGCACAATCTCTCTGTTGGGTGCTTGACTGTCGTGTCAGTACCAGCTCTCCAAAGCCACCCCCCATTTCAAGACGTCAGGGGAGGAGTTGCTATTAGCAGTAGGAACTCACATGTAATGTCACAAGGGTGCTTGCACGAAACCACCTTTCACCTGGGCTGCCTTGAGCCCCAGGGCATGGTCTGTCACTCCAAAAATCTTTCACTCATTTGCCACGGATTTCTACACATCAAGCTCCTCGTCTGGAAGTCAAAGAAAGCCCAAGCATTTTAAGAACATATGACCTCTTACACAGCCACATAAAGTAACACCTGCGGAATGACTCTGCAGGCCTCCGCTCCTTCCATACTAGAGCTTGCACTCATGGGATTGGCTCGAGGAGCATCTTCGCACTTTGATCCAGCAGCGCGGCGTACCTGCATTCAGGTAAAGCGTTGTAAGGGCGCTTGCCTGCATGCATGGCCAGCTTCTTGTGCATTCTAGTTGTAGGGAATGGATGGGTGTAGGGAACAGGAGGTAACAAACTGTTTTGTGGGTTTAAACCTGTGAACGTTTATGGCATCACAAGCTCCGTAACCAGGTGGAACTGGTTTTGGACAAGAGTGTGTATCGTGTCACAAACTCTGTAGCTCTCTTCCTCCTGTCCTTGAATGAGTCCTCGAATCTGGCTTGATGGATCAACAGGTCTTCAGCCGCCTCACAAGCGACTGGAGCTGTCCGGGAAGTGAAGAAGGCTCTGTTGGACCCAGCAGAGAAGGGAGCACTGCGCCAGGGGCCAGGCAGGGAGAGGTAAGGGTCCCAGGTGCTACCTCAGGATGGTACAGCATTGCAGCATCTGGCTTGCAGACTAAATGAAATGCAATGTTGCACAAGGTGTAGAGGTCGACTTGGAATTGTTTTTTTCCCTCTTGGTCAGGCAAGTCCCAACAATTCTCCACATACGCCACAACATACTGCAGGCGCTTCCTGGGTTCCAACGGTTTGCCATGGAGCAATTAGCCGGTAAGCAACAGCTAGTGGGTCCTCGTCTGTATTGGCTACGGCTTTTTATACTCCTACGACTATCTAAACTCCTGAACGCTACGACTGCCTTGTCTTCAGCTGTTTTGGAAATTGCTTGGCCCAAACAGCTCGCCCCTTTTGACATTCCAACCAAACGCTTTTTTCCCCCATCCATCCATTGTTGGCACCAGGTAATGCATGTTGTACGGCCCTCCTGCAAGCACAGCCACCTTTGGACGGGCGGGATGGCATGACGTCGACTTTGCTCCAAGAGTGCGCCACAGCGCTGAAACTTGTGAGATGCGTTTGATGCAGTGCTTAAATTTTGTGTACGGAATGAGAAGGTTAAAAGTATGCAGTGTGACTATGTGTGAGCTGAACTTGCCTGACCAAATCATACCATCATATGGGTTTGCCTCGTGAGATGGTGATAATTGATTAAGAAGGAAACAAAGGTGCAGCTGATTGGGCCATGCTTGAGGCCATTGCTCTCTGGCAATGCATAACGGCACGTCTTTAGAAAACCAAGCCATGCCCCCCAATGTTCAACAGGTGTATTTTCGGTGTGGGGATGAGCTGGCTGCGCATCTCATGAACGTGGCTGCTCCAGCAGCCGGTTTGCCAACTGGGCATGCCCAGCAGTTAGTGAGCGCTGTCAGAGAACGGGAAGCGAAGGACGTGAAAGACTTGTTGAGAGGGTTTATCATGCAGCAAGCAGAGGGGATGGCTGCTGCAGCTGCAGCTGCAGCGAACGGCGGAAGGTAACACAGCTTCCCCTGCCAACTGGCTGGTCCCGCAGACTAGTACAGAGAGTAGTTTTGCAGCACAGGGCAGGCTTTCAACCAGAGTCTCTTCATTTTATTGTCTTTAATGTCATTCAACATAGTTCTTGAACAAAGCAGACGATACAAAGTGTTGTTTGTCTTGTTCGGATCCTGTCATAGACAAGATTTATCGATTTTTTTCTTATTTTAACTAATAATGTAGGCAACACATTCATCAAAGCTACTTTGAAGTTTGTTGGAAGAAAGATAAGGATAACAGTGGGAAACGGTCTTCGGTTCAGGTGTTTAAGGGGAAAGGAGGAGCTCTGGTTATACGGAGACAAGTTTCACCAAACACTGGCTGGGCTACAGGCAAAAATCCAGGACCCCAGCAGCACTGCCCCATCAGGACAGAATTTCTTAGTTAAAAGTCTTCCACCAAATAAACGGGCCTGGGTTTCATCACGCTTGTTTAAGTCAATCCTTCATCCCTGTAGCACTTTTCAACGTCTGTCTGTACTATTGCACAGCGTGGAAGTACTAAAATTTCAGAATAAGTTTCCCGGTCAAAGTTTCGGCATCGCTGCTCGACCGGAAACAAGACCAGGACGTTCCATTCCTATTCGAGACTACTAGGAAATCATTTAAGATTTACTGTAACAATTGAGTGTTGCGTTTAAACATAATTTTGCAAAGTGTCGATTCGGGATTTTGCTCGTGAAAAGTATCGCACACACAGGTTCTACTAAATTAATATAATTTTTTATTACCAAGCCAACGGTCCCGTCTTGTGCCTGGAATTCGAAGAGCCCACCGAAACGCCCGTCCAGGACCAAGATGCTGAAGACCCTCCCGCCGACATCGCAAAGGCGCGTGCGTGAGTGCCCTGCACCTGGGCTACCCGCTCCAGATGCTGCTCTGCCGGCCTTGCTCCAGCAGTGCCTGGTAGGGGAGGACGTTCCTGGGCAGCAGCAGGCCCTGCATCAGCTCTGCGCTCTCACAGGATGGGAGGAACAGAACCAGAGGCAGGCAGTACAGTTGGGTGCCGTGCCGCTGGCCCTGCAGCTACTCAAGACGCACAGCCCTCATGCAAGCCACACGCAAGCGCCTGCGGAGGAGAATGAGAGCACCATCCTGATGGTCAAGAGCTTGTCCTTCCTGTATAACATTTCAACCAATGAGGACCTGTCAGATCAAGTGGCGCACGTACCTGGCTGCGCCTCAACGCTCGTGTCTCTTGTCGCAGCTGCTGCCTCTCACCAAGTCACTGTCCTCGCTGCACGCTGCCTCATCAATCTAACCCAGACCAGCCAGGTTGGCCAGGATGAAGCCCTAAAGGTGGGTATGCGTGTTTGTATTTGTGGGTGTTGCGTTATGAGTTACGTGCGTTCCTTGGTACAGATGTTTGCCTAGCACGAAGGCAGGCCTTTTTTGCTCTCTCTCTCTCTCTCTCTCTCTCTCTCTGTGTGTGTCTCTATCTCTTTCGCTCTCCCCCCCTCTCCCTCTCCTTTTCTCTACCTCTCGCTACCTTTCTACATTAATATATGCAACATATGTATACATCTCTGACGTTATCTATCAATATATTTCTCGCTCTCTTTCCTTTTGCGCTTACCCATCACATTGCTCGTTCTCTTGCAATCCAGGCTGGTCTCCTCGGCCGTGCAGTCATGCTGCTCATGCGTAATGACAAGCAGCTGGCTCTGGCGAAGCTTGGCTGCTGGCTGCTGTCCAATGTGACCTCACCATTGAGCAGTCATGCACGTGATGAACTGCTACAGCAGCCTGCTACTTTGGCTCGCCTAGTGTACTTGGCTGAGCGAGGGCAACCAGGTGAGGAGGCAAATTGGTCGAGGCAAAATACCCACAAGCCGCCTTACATTCTGCGTTTTGCAACCTACGTCATCTTCTTCTTGAGAGACAAAATCGATGCTGGCCTAATGAGTTGCCTCCACTTCTATTTACAGATCCTGTCGTAGTGCTGGCTTGCAATGTTCTTGGGAACCTCGTGCGTGAGGCTATGCCTCCGAGTGAGCGTGGTGGTGGAGGAGGAGGAAATATCAGCCAGCCTGCTCCACATGAAGTACTGGCCAAGCTGGGTGCGTTGGAAGTGCTGCAAGGGCATGCACAGCAGCCTAACAGCAACAGCCAGGTGAGATTTCCCGGCTTGCTTCCCTGTGATCACATGAAGGTCCTCCAGAGCATTTTCACACTCGTAATTGGTCCAACTTGACTGGATTGAAAATCTTCCAGTGTAAGTGGATTAAATTTTCCAAAGGGGGGACACTGAGGCCCAAAATGGGTATGGTTTTTGCATGCTCCTAGGGTATGGGCCCCCTAACTTACAGTTTCAAGTTCAGCTCTGGTATGTGATTTCAATGCAGTTAAGCTTGAAACCTGCAAGTTAGGTGGCCCATGCCTAATCGGCCGCGGCGTGAACCTTACTTTTTGAGCAGCCATATACACATATACTGTATCTGACCAGCCAGCGCACCAAACCCGGTGATTTTTAGTGCTTGAAGTCCTTATAATAAATAAATATCATTGCAAGAAAAGTGGGGCAAAAAGACTAAGTAGTTGGCGAGATAAGTAAATTAATGTGCCATTCCCCCTGGAAAGCACCCATCTAGGGTACAGGTGCACAACGTGTGCTTTTAGTCATGTCATTCTGTACGTAGGGCGACTTGTCTAAATCTGAGCACATGCTCAGGTAGTCTATGAAGTCAGCATCAGTTTAAAGCTAGGTTGGGTCCAATTTGATGAAGTGACGTGTGAGTAGTTGCACCTTTCATGCAAAAAGGAGCATGTTTTGGCTTTTGCCCAGATAACCCCCTCTGGCAATTTACACCAGACATGCAATTATACACCAGACATGCAAATGAAACAAGACATGCAAGTTTACACCAGACATGCAAATTTACACCAGACATGCAAACTTAAAAGTCCCCCCGCAGCTCTGGCTCTAGTTCAGAAGCTAGGACATATGGCCTTCTCCATTGGTACGTGTGTAGGTGAGTGCTGATTAAGACCAGTATGCTCAATATTTGTATTTCAAAGATCTCTGCTCATCAAGCAAAAAGTCAATGCGAGCTGGTGTCGTCGTTCAGTCAGATTTGTTTTTGGTACACACGTTACAACTACGTCAGTGTTTTTTCAGATGCACACACAGGAGCAAGTGTTAGTTCTCACTGCCTGTCTGAGTTTGTTGGACCTGCCTACAAACTACTCGGGAGCGTGACCAACAACAACACTTTGTTGTGTACCCACGTACCCACTACTG
>Ga0307960_1000191_pt1 | contig 35486 bp, 31 predicted proteins | sample OrgLakmetagen542_FD_201832 | JGI IMG/M metagenome (GOLD analysis project Ga0307960, IMG submission 201832) | Saline water microbial communities from Organic Lake, Antarctica - #542 | ecosystem: Environmental > Aquatic > Non-marine Saline and Alkaline > Saline | place: Antarctica: Organic Lake... | reverse complement strand
GTGCGTGGCGATTGGCTGGAACGACCTCGGTGACCTTCGCCAGTACACCACCGCCGCAGCGCTGCGCGAGGCTTATATCCATCATTTCGGAAACGCCAAGTCAGGCAGAACCGCAAATGCCGTCGCAATGATTCGCAAATTCCGTGATGACATACAACAAGGCGACCTGCTCGTCACCTACAGCCAGGAATACCGTGAATATCTGGTTGGGGAAGACCAAGGTCAGTATGAGTTTCGCTCCGAACAGGAACTGGTGGGCGAGTTTGCGAGCATTCGGAAGGTCAAATGGCGGGGGCGCATTTCCCGAGACCAGCTTTCACAGTCAGCGCGTAATAGCTTGGGCTCAGTTCTCACACTCTTTTCTCTATCTTCCGACGTCATCAACGAAGTAGAAGATAGACTGGCCGGAAAACCTGTTTCTGAGCACACTCAAATAGCAGATACACCCTCAGTCGAAGCTGAGTTCGATTTGCTCCGCGAAGAGGTGAGGTCAAAAGGTCATGAACTCATTAAGGACAAGATCCAAAGTCTTGATCCAGAGGAAATGGAAGAGCTTACCGCCGCCCTGCTCCGGGCCATGGGCTACCAGACTCGGGTATCTGCACGAGGCCCAGACCGTGGCGTAGATGTACTGGCATCACCAGACGGCTTAGGCCTGACCCAGCCCCGAATCAAGGCAGAGGTAAAACACCGCAATGGCAGCATGGGCTCTAACCCCATACGCAGCTTCATCGGCGCGCTGCGTGGAGGTGACCACGGCCTGTTTATCAGCACCGGAGGCTTTACAAAAGAAGCCCGCTACGAAGCCGAGCGAGCAACCATACCCGTCACGCTCATCGACATCGACCTGTTGGCAGACTTGGTGGTGGCGAACTATGAGCGGTTCGACATAGAGGGCCAGCGACTTATGCCGTTGATGAAAGTCTATTGGCCAGCAGAGTGAAGTGAGGCGCACTTAAAAAGGTCGATTTCCGTGGATACCAGCTTGGATACCGACACCTCAACTACGCGAAGCTCATAAGTTTAAGCGTGGTTTCATGGAAACCTGGCTGGGAACCACCATTGGAACCTTCAGACTTAAACGCTGATTCCCTGTTAACCAATGTGTTAACCAAATTTTGTTAACCTTCTGGCGGAATGCGTTGTCATAAAGGTTCCTCAAGAAAGTTATCGCACAACGTCAAACAAAGGCTCGCGGGAAGATTCAACCGGTAATGATAAATGCGGCTCTGGCCCTGATAGGACACCCTAGTAATGGATTCGATACGGAACACACTCAGGTATTTAACGAGTAAGAGTTACCGAAAAGAATTACAGGCAAGGCAGGAGGCGGCCGATTACTTCGCTAGCCTTCCACCATGTCGAGGAAGCGTCCTGATAGCAGCCCCATCCTTCGGCGAGGGTGAGTATCAGTGCAGCGTTACGGTAACTCCGCATGAATTGCTGGACTGGACAAAGGTTCAGGCGGAAAGAACCATCATGCGCTGGCCAGATGAGATGAGCTGGCCGTTCTTTCAACATTGGCTCAGCGAGGCTGTCGGCACAGGGACTAGCCCCTTACCTAAGCGGTATTTTCAGTCTATGCAATCGCAAACGGCAGAATGGGTGATGAATGGCAAAGCCCAAGTTTGGTGCCATTCATGTGATGCAGCCGTTGCCGATATTACTTCTGCCGATATCAACCGCGACAATGCGGGTAACAGCAATTACTGGTGGACGTCCGTGTGGCACTGTCCTGCAGGCCATGAGCTCTATCGTGCAAAAAAAGAGATGCGTATATCTCGCATCAGCCATCGTTTCGAAAGCGACTGATTAAAGCACTGTACCGTGGGACACTGGCGGGACACTGGCGGGACACTAAGCCACAAGAATTCACGAAACCAGACGGCTACGAATGACACTGAAAACCTATAAACCACTGTTTTAAAAGCGACTCTGTGTTGTGAGCTTCTGTTAAAATTGGCATCTAAGAGATTGAAAATCCTCGTGTCGGTGGTTCGATTCCGCCTCCGGGCACCACTCTTTCCCTCTAATCAATAACTTAGAGGGATTTAGAGTGATGTCCCATCATTAGTCCCCACATCCCAGATTTGCTTAAAAAACACCCAATTATTAATTAAGCGTACTCTTCTACGAATTAACTCTGTACAACCAAATCTTCCGTAATCACCTGTTTTGCCATTCTATTCAACCACAAAGTCGCTCTCCAGCCAATTGCCTGGTCAAACGGCGCATTCGTTTGTGTTAATACGAAATCTCTCAAAAGAAGTCACTCCTTTACCGAGCGATGCCGCGAAAGGCTAGCCTTGGTCTTGCCAAACATACTGTGGTCAGAAATTGACACAATAACTTGGCTGCTAGAGTCGCAAAGCGAACGTTCAGATGGTGCGGTAACGCCCGCAGCGAATTGCTCAGCCGCCTTAAGCGCCTGGTCGGAGAAACCGCCAAATTATATGATTGTCGCGCACGACTGCCCTTTCACTGGATATTGACGACGAACGGGGCGCTCTTGGCGATACAGACACGCTCCTTCATCACGTAGCAGCGAACCCAGTGAGAACCTGTGTACAAGGTTTTCTCTTCGTGACGCTTGCCCGTGCTAATGGTTCTGGCCGCCCCAATCTCGCCTCGAAGCCCTTTTTGTAATGCAGCATAAACACCCGTGTTAACGATCTGCCACTTGATGATGTCGTAGTCCGAAATCCGGTAAAGATCCGCCTCAAAATGGATGTCCCGATATTTTGGCACCGGTGGCGCATTGTTTGAGAGATGTGTTGTTGGTGTGCCCTTGCCAATCTTGGCTTTGATAACCACTTCAGCACCGGGTTGCGTAGAGAGCGGGAATGAAGGTTTCTCTGCGTGGGGCACCTTAAAGATATCTTTCGGATTAACGCTTTCCAGAATCCGCTCAAGATTCCCACCGCTCTGATAGTCCCGACGCACCTGGGCCTCAGTCACAACACGCTGCCCCAACAGCGTCTCAAGCGCAGCCACCTGAGCCGCAAAGTCCTGGGCATCCAGGACTTGACCAAAATCCTGTTTCCCCTTTTCCAGCCATTCGAAGAAGGCATCCTGTCGCTCTGGATGCTTCGGCCATTTGTCGGCAAAATTCTCTGCTGGATTGACCGGGTTCCGGATGACGTAAGTGGATCCCGATTTCTGGATGTGGTCCTGCATGCTATTCAGGATGGACCGCAGAGCCTGCTCGACCGTGGTCTCGTTGTTGTAGGCTTTGGCAGCTAGGGTGGTGATGATGATGGAGATCGGCTTGTCATCGCCATTGCCGTTATCAAGAAACATCTTGTCTCGATGGCGCTTGAGAAGCTGGATCGCCTGTTGTAGGGGCGTCTTGATCTCATAGTCGGAAATATCCTCGACATCGGCCTTACGGGCTTCTGCGATGACCATTCGCCGATTCTGGTAAGCTGTCTTCATTTGCTCTCGAAACCAGTTGGCGTAGCCCTTTGGATTACTCTTCGGCCATTTCCCGAAGGGTGTCTCGTAGTCGTCGTGGGTCTGGTCAGTGATGCTGATGGCGTACTCAGTCTGATCGACGTCGATATAATTCCGACTTTCAAGCATGGCCCGCATACCTTTGGCATCGGGCTTGGCCGGAAGGACGTCGAGGTGAAAGCGAGCCTGATTGGCGTAGTTCAGGGTCCAGCATCGCTTGCCCTCCTCCGGACGCTCATTGAACGACTGGGCCTTTGCGTAATCCTTAATCTCCTTACCCACATGGTATTTCAGGTCCCGCTGGGCCCAGATCGATGGCGTGTGATCAAGGGCGCATACGATGTCGATGTCGTATTCGTCCGCGTCCGTCATCGGCTTGATCACGGTGCCCAGCTCAAAGGATCCCTGGGGGTAAACTTTGGGGTCGTAGTTGCGAAGCTCGGACGCCTCACGCTGGAGCCAGGTCCCGACCGATTCATAGCGGGACTTGGCTTCTTCAGCTTTGGTTCTGGGGATATCGAGGGCGGCACAGGTTTGCTCAAGGATGTCATTAATTGGAGAGGAAGGTAGGTTATTCAAAGGCGAGACCTCTAGGCTCAGTGGGCATTCTTATGATCTGGGGACGCAGGCGACAGATACAAGGCGTTACAAATCTTCGGTGTGAACCTTTTTCTTCAACACATTAGTAATCAGCAAGTTATACGAATATGATGCGATAAGCTGAATAAATTTTTGACGGAAAGAACGAGTAAGCCTATGAAAAAGAGAAGTTGGGGTGCGTCAATCCGGAGCTGGATCTCCATTTTTTTTGGCCTCAGGCCAACAAACCTAAGCGCCGGGGTGAACGCACTACGCTTTGGGGCCGGATTGCTGCTGGCACTAGTCAGTTCGTTCTGGGCCTGGGGCGCGTTTTCAATCCCGGTTCCCGGAACCGACATCGTGGTCGATGGCAGTATCTCTTCAAGTGAACCAGCGTTTTGGATCCAAATCTTTCTGGCGTTGGGAGCATTGGCCTGCTTCATCATTGCGATCTTCTTATTTATCGCTCATCACCGATCTCAGAGCAGTAAGCGCATTGTTTGCATCGAGCACCTTAGCTACGAAACCTCCCAAATTCGCGGGATTTTGAAAGACCTGCCAGCACAGTATTCCGGTGTTCGAGAAGAAATGGTGCTCATTGATGGCCGAAACAAATCACCCAAGGGCCACCTGAGAATCCTTGGAGCAAAGATGTCTGAGGCTAAGGACAAGATCACCCACGGTTCCGGGCCGAACAATTACCTGCCGATGTACGGTGGTATCGCAGCTGTTCCCATGGTTGTGCTCGCGGGCTTTGAATGGGGCAATCAGAACAAGATCCACATCCGAGACTACGATCGATCCTCGGGGGTTTGGCATGACAATGAGGAGCCGGACAACGGCATACTGCTTCAATTAACGCAGCTGCCAGAGACGCCGCAGTCAGACACCGAGGCAGGACTTTGTCTGGAGTTCAGCATACCGATGGATCGCCCAGACATGAGCGTTAAGTTTCCGAACATTCCGATGTTCTCGGTGAATTTTTCGAACGGAAAGGTGGGCATCGACCAGCTGTGCTCGGAGCACAAGCAGCAGCGCCTAATTAAAGCGGTAGTGGATTACATGAACACGTTGATCAAACGTTTCCCGCACCTGGAAGTGCTTCACCTGTTCATCACCGCGCAATCGTCCTTCGTGTTCCGGGTGGGGCAGGCCCTTCATCAAAGTCACATCCCCGGTGTTTGGGTCCATCACTACGACCGCAGTCAGCCCCTAGGAAGCCGACACACCTGGTGCCTGCAAATCAGAGGACCCGGCAAATACGAGATCCACTGAAGCAACAAACGATATATTGGGCCAAGCCTGAATCGCTAAGTCGTGACACATGCGGGCAGTCGCTTATATTCTGAGTTCCGGGGCGCGGCCTTGGTCGCAAAGCGAACGTTCAGGCGGATAGACCAACACTTATCCTTGAGAAATCCAGCCTCTTTTTAGGAATGTCTGCAATAACGGGGGAGCCCCCCATGTGTGGGTAAAGCATCAAGTGGATATTCGGGCGAATCACTCGAAAAAGAGCGAGAGCCTCCTGAAGCGAGCCTTCGCGTGACGATGTCCCCCGACATTACAAAGATTTTGACAAAGTCCTGCTTTTGGGCTTTTCTTGTCGAGCTACTTCCATCCGCACGAGTTAACTTGCCTCTACATGTGGGGGCTTTTTGTGGCCAAAAGGCAGGGACGATCATGGACACAGGCGCAGAGAAAGAAAGTTTGCTGAGTCACGATGAAAAAACCCAAGTTTTTTATGGGTTAAGGTGGGTTTGCCTATCAATTGGCTTTTTGTGCGTCATGCTCGGTTCCGGTGGCGCAGGAGAGCCAACAGAAAGTGCAGTCACTATCGGATATCTTCTTTTGACCGCAGGCGCATTAGTCTGGTTATACGAATTTCTGCGCAACAAACAACATCAGCTTAATACCGAACCAACGTTAAGAAACAGGGTCGTGCAGTTGACCGCTGAGTACCCGAGCGCAAAGACGCTGGCTGCTAAATACATTGCTTTCTTTAACGGCATTTCTGTTGAGATTGAGGAAGTGGATGAAGCCAGTGCAACCGCCGACCTTACGTTTGAGCTTCAAGCGTTCTATGCCGGGTTTTTGCTGTCAAAAATGCAAGAGGAAGGTGTCGATATTGATGCTGATGAGGATCTTGGCGCAAAGCTTATGATGATGTTCCAATTCATCTATTTGCCGATGCTGACAGCAGAAAGAACCGAACATCTCATGGAAATAAATAGGCAGAATCAGGGTAGTGATGCTTTTCGAGAGGGTTTTACTGCGGGGACGTACATTGATTCTACGGAGCTGCTGGCAGATTATTACCACGAGCGCCTGGGCATCGTCTGGCAATAATCCGAGCAAGGCCGGGTTCCTCCCGGACTTGCGGCTTAAAAGGCACATGCTCTGAAGCCCTAAATCTCTGCCAAGGCGCTTCGGTCGCAATGTCCGCTTTTGTTTAAAAGCCCAACTTTTGGACTGCGCAAGAGCTCGAATGATCATATTCTATGAAACAGCGCCCTCCTCCCATTTTTTAATCAAATTCCGAACTTTTAAAAGCCCTGCCTCAGTGTCCATCAGCGCGACCGGCGCTTGATTGCCTAAAGCCCGAATCGGAGATGACAGCCATAGACCAGCAGTTGCTCTATCGCCTTCGAACAGCTCAAGAACTTCACGATAGATCTGCTCCCTCAGTTCAGCTACAGCTTGCTCTTCACTCATATCAATACCCCAGCCATTGAAATTTTACCTGCCCAGCATCCAAAATCCCGGCTAAATGGGCTCGCTTGGCCCATTATTAGGTCAAACGGAGGATTCGTGTATCTTAGAACTCGACCGGTCAAAACCAAACCTTCTTGTTCTAAGGAATGTAAATATGAAAAACCAATGCAGCTACATCAGCGATCTGCTTCGGGACGCACTCATCATTGCGTGGACTATCGATCACTTCAAAGGCGCAAAAGTGACGCTGGAGCTGTGCTGCTCGGACGGCAGCATTGCGACGATTACCGAAACGATGGATCACCTGGACGATGACACCGACAACTCAGGGTCGTCCATTCAGCAGTCTCCTCCTCCAAGATCGGCGGCGGACCAGCTTGGCGACATCAAGAAAAACAACTGGTTTTAATGGGAGCTACCATGAAATTTCTGACCCAAGCACAGCAGCTCGCAACAACGCTTTCACAGCAATTCGATTGTGAAGAGGTGATCTTCAACGCGCAAATGCGGCGTGGCGAGGACTGGATAACTCTGGAGCTGTATCGAAACTCAGAGGACCCCCACCGTATTCACGCGGTGATGGACTTCAATACCGGCGGGAATTTCCTGCTGCAAACCGCCCATACGATCCACTGACTGAAGCCCGCCATCCAACCTCGACGTTAACGGCGAGGTTGGATGGCGCTGCATCATTATCAGTCGCTACAGCTCGCCGTACAACTAAGCCTGCGCGTGCCCGGTGGAGTCTTAAAATGAGCCATTCACAAAAAACGCTTGAAGAGCTGCAGACTGCGCTAATTATTGCGGCCTGCGGGCTTTTTGAAGACGACGACGAGGCAGCAAATGCCTGGCTAAACCGCCCACTTCGCGCCATCGGATACGAAAGGCCCGTCGACTGTATGGATTCCGCCCAAAAAATTCGCACAATACTGGACGTTATCGGACGCTTGGAGCATGGAGTTTTCACCTGACAGCTGAAGCTCAACCGCTCCATCATCTGTAAAACCTTTTCGATTTTCGAATATTGATTTGTGTCGGCCTACCCCCTGTCGATGGGGGATTCTTGAGCCCTAACATCCCCAGCCAACTTTCGTTCCGTCCAAGTGCCTTCACAAGCAGCCCCAAAGCGCGCATGTGCTCATCCTGCGTGCGCTCGGATGACGAATAGGCTGGCAGCCAGATATTCCGGTAGTACTGTGCATGTTTGAGTCGAATTTGTTCTGGCCGCTGCACATGAGGAAAGCGCTCCTCAATGGCGGTTGAAATATCCTGGATACGATTAATATAACGAGTGCGCCCCGTTGGCTTCAGCTTGCCGAAATCAATCCGAGCCAAAATATGATCAAGCCGCATTTCGCACCCCTCCCACATAAGCTCCAGCAACAGCGCGGCGGCCATGGCCAAGCTGACGGGCCACCTCAGCACGAGCAATCCTGTCCATAACCCGGTCACGGATCGGCTGCTTCAGCGGGCTAGGGCCATCCAGAATCTCCTCATAGATATCTTGGGCAAATCCTGCCCTGAGTTCGTGATAGCTCGGAACACCTGAACGCTTGAGCAGAATCCGACACGGGTTCAGCTCGCGCAACAGAAACTGCTTCACTGTGTCGGTTTCAGACAGCAGGTTCTTTGAACCCTTAGGTCGAACTTCGATTGCGTAAGCCAGCGCTTCCAGTCGAAACTCACTGGCTTTAATTGTTCGATCTGTGCTCTTTCTGCCGCCTTTGCAACCCTCAAGAATGGCCGCTTCGCCGGTGGTTTGCATCTCATACATCATTCGATCCAGATCTTGCAGAATGGCTTCTCGCACTCGCATACCGAATGCTCGATTCAGCCTCATCACAGCTGCGCCACGCTCAAGTCCATTGGCGATGGCTTGATTCGCCGCGTGCTGCATGTCCACAACATCAGCCTGGATTGGCTTTGTGCGGATCGATTTTCGACATACGCCAAGCACGTCTCGTCCCGAGATTTTCAGCGCGTCATCTCCCCTGAAAGCTCGCATCGTGATATTGACCGTGCTGATCAGGTTGTGTGCGTAAGCGATACTGATTCGCTTATCAACGCTCCCATCCGGCCATTTGTCGTCGCTTTTAAGTCGACCTTTGACATAGGTGCCGAACTGCACCACAAATGTCTTGTCGATGTTCCGAAAGTCACGCATTTTTTGTTGCTTGCAGTATTTCACAAACGTTCTAATGCGCTGCTTGTGCGTGGCGCGAGTGTTGAAGTGCGATGTCCGAGTATAAAAATCATCGATGGCAACATTTGCCGCGTAACCCAAGCTATCCCCTTTGCCGTAGTTCAACTGACGTTTGGGGTTCTTTTTTGGGGAAGATCGCCGCCCCTTTCCTACCTGTTTGTTACTCACAGTAATCTCCTAGCGGTAAATGAAATGTACAGATGTGCGCGGCTAGCCAAGTGAAGTTAACTGTGACCTCGGAGGCGGATTAGGCTCCCGCGCTGATGCTCCGCCCCGTTGGTCACAGTAAGTGTGAAAAGCCAGACATTGAGAGCCTGACTGGTGGGAGCATCCATCGTGCTGCTGTACACAGCACTGTTTCTTCACCATCGCAAAGCCGTGAACCGGCCCCGGTCGAGAATCGACCAGGCGGACGAGGAGCGGCGTCAACGAAATCAGCGTGACAATCGCAAGGTGGGAGGGCCCGAAGGCATTGGGATGACCGGTTTAGGTGAGCAACCAACGATGATTAACGCTGGTAGCGTTCCATGCTGCTCGGTTGCGGAGTTAACGTAAGCCTTTTCCGCAGTTTCCGGTTATCGTTTAAGGACTATAAGTATTTGAAAAAAAAGCTTTTTCAGTCCTATTCTAAATTGCCATCTCATTAGGTAAACACAGCATAGGCTGGTAGAAAGGTGAGCATGGCGTTGCAGTGCGGTGCCAGAAAAACTGGCGGTTTAGTGTGCGGTGCCAGATGTGACTGGCGGTATGATAGGCGCGGAGATGATGTCCACCGCTTTCTGTAATAGCGATCAGGAAGATCTTTAAAAGTGCCCTGCACGAAAGCAGGAGAAAAGTACTGTTTGTTTATTTGCGTAGCCAGCTACCACGTATTGCTGAGCTTTTAGTTTACCCCAACCCAATTTGGTTTCAAGCGGAGTAAACACGAATTTTCCTTACTAACTCGCGCCTGATCAAAAAAAGGCATTTTTAGTTCCATTTTCATTTACGGCTGACGGATAATTCTAAATATGTCATGATCATAATGATGATGACCTAGCTATTCTGCCGATGACCATAGACGATTGTTGCCCCCTAAATTAAACTGCTGTCAGCCGTCAGGAAACACTGCACTCCATTTCGCCGCTTGAGTCTAAGTGATGACATCAGGAAAGCTTGCCGACTTGACCCAGTCACAGCGTGACCGTCTGGCTTTTATTGAGCTAAGGGTGCGTTTCATGGGCGAAATACGTCGGCAAGACTTGGTCTCGCGGTTTGGTATTCAGTCTGCGGCCGCCACCAGAGATTTAGCGCTCTATAAAGAGCTTGCACCCGGCAATATCGATTACGATACCAAGGCCAAGTGCTACGCTCTCTCAGAAAAATTCACACATCTATTCGCATTTGCACCCGAAAGAGTCATGTCATGGCTGACTCAGGGGTTTGGTGACGGAGAGCCTGCTCAAATAACGGCGTGGCTTCCTAGCGATATACCATCACGCCTCGTGCTTCCAGATCTCAGTGTTCTGTCTTGCATTACACAAGCTATCCATCAGAAAAGCCCTGTATCCATTGAGTACCACTCTTTGACGAGTGGATGCACAAAACGGCAGATTATTCCTTTTGCACTGATTGATAACGGCCTGCGGTGGCATGTGCGAGCCTTTGATCGCAAAAGTCGGGAGTTTCGCGATTTTGTGATCACCCGAATTCGGCGCCCTACCTTGATGAAAGGTTCTGAAGTATTGCCCCACGAGCGTAGCGACCAAGACATACAATGGACGCGAATCGTGGAGCTGGAGCTCATACCACACCCAGCGCAACTACGGCCTGAAATCACTGAGATGGACTACGGCATGCAGGATGGTAAGTTGAGCATGAAACTTCGTGCAGCGACTACGGGCTATATTTTACGTCGCTGGAGTGTCGACTGCTCTCCGGATCACAGCCTGAATGGCCCCGAATATCGCCTTTGGCTTAAAGATCACTTGGCGATTTACGGCGTTAAAAGCGCTGTCTTAGCGCCAGGTTACAGGGCGGCCAATCAGCAAATTAACACCGAGTGGGACTAAGAGAAGTATGTTGCACACACTCAGAACCCGGGTTGATGAGATTGGCGCGCTTCACAGCAAGCTACTTCTTCTGATTGGTCCTTCCGGTAGTGGCAAAAGTCAGCGTCTGTCGGAGTTCGCTGCCATTAATAACACCACGGCTCTGAAAGTGGGCGCTGAGCTAGGCCGAAAACTGGCCGCTCTACCCCACAAGCAGCGCACACTGCAGGCCAACGCCCTATTGCGTGAACTCGCAAGCGCCCACATCACTGATGGCCTGCTTTTGTTGGATAACATTGAACTACTGTTTGACCGGTCTTTAAAGTTAGACCCATTGGATATACTCAAACACCATGCCAAAGCGCATCGTGTTGTGGCTGTTTGGCCAGGCGAGATAAGAGGTGGGCGGTTGGTGTATGCCGATTTAGGGCATCCGGAATATCAGGAATACAACCTGGCTGGGGTGGTTCCGTTCGAATTGGACACAATGGTTTAAAGGGGAAGTACATGCAATACAAGGATCTCATACAATTTGAACCGATCGAGTCGGTTATTCAGCTGGTTGACGCTAACCGCGCCGACGAAGCCAAAAAGCTGGTTTCCACCTACGTCATTTCTGACCAGATGGCTGACAGAATTGCCAAGCAAATGATTCCGCAATTGTCGTTTGACGAATCCGTAGATCATAAAGGCATGTTGGTAGTCGGCAACTACGGCACCGGTAAATCTCACTTGATGTCGGTGCTCTCGCTGGTTGCCGAGGATGCCTCATACCTACCCATGATTCGTCATCCCAAAGTTGTTGAGGCAGCTGAAGCCATAGCCGGGAAATTTAAGGTTCATCGTGTAGAGATATCCAGCCAGATGTCCCTCCGTGACATCGTTACCCAAGAGCTAGAGGTTTTTCTGGATAATCTTGGGGTCAGTTACACCTTCCCGCCGGTGGACAAAGTGGTTAATAACAAGGCCGCGATCGAGGAAATGATGGCTGTGTTTGACGAAGCATACCCAGGCCAAGGTGTATTTCTCGTGGTGGATGAGCTTCTGGACTTTCTTCGGTCGCGCAAAGACCATGACCTGGTGCTTGATCTTTCATTTCTTCGTGAAATTGGTGAAGTGGTCAAGCACCTTCGTTTCCGCTTTGTGGCCGGTGTGCAGGAAGCTATTTTTGACAGCGGTCGCTTTCAACATGTTTCGGATAGCCTTCGCCGCGTGAGCGAACGTTTCAGCCAGGTGCTTTTGGCTCGGCAAGATGTCAGCTTTGTGGTGGCCGAGCGTTTGCTGAAAAAGACGACAGACCAACAGCACAAAATCCGCACCTACCTGACACCCTTCGCTAAATTTTACAGCAATATGAATGAGCGCATGGATGAGTACGTGCGGCTGTTCCCGGTGCATCCAGATTATCTCAGTACGTTCGAGCAACTCGTTTTCACCGAAAAACGCGGAGCACTTGTTACGCTCCGTGACCAAATTCAGAACATTTTGGATGACGAAGTACCGGAAGACCGTCCGGGTCTGATTGGCTTTGATCAGTTTTGGGACACAGTCACATCCAACTCAGTTCTCCGCTCCGACGCCAACATTGGTCCGGTGCTGAAAGTGACTGAAATCCTTGGCGAGCGCGTACAGAAAGCTTTTACCCGACCAGTCTATAAAGCCATGGCCACGCGGATAGTCAAAGGCCTGGCGGTTAATCGTCTGACCACAGGCGGTGACATTTACGTTCCTGTTGGCCCCACAGCAGAAGAGCTGCGTGACACGCTGTGCCTGTATCAACCGGGAATCGAAGATCTGGGCGGTGAGCCTGCCGACGACCTACTGACAGCGGTACAGACCACGCTCCGAGAGATTGTTAAGACCGTTAACGGCCAGTTCATCTCCAAAGCACCGAACACTGAGCAGTACTATCTCGACCTGAAAAAAGACGTTGATTACGATTCCCAAATTGAAAAACGCGCTGAAGCGCTATCAGACGACGCTCTGGACCGTGCGTACTACGGTGCCATGATGCAGCTGATGGAGTGCACCGACGGGACTGCTCATGTAACAGGTTACAAAATCTGGCAGCACCAGGTTGAGTGGCAAGATAAGCGAGTAGAACGCAACGGCTATTTGTTCCTAGGTGCACCCAACGACCGCCCTACAGCGCAACCCGAGCGAGATTTCTACATCTACTTCATTCAGCCGTTCGAGCCACCCCGGTTCCACAAAGACAATAAAACGGATGAGGTCTTCTTCAAGCTGAAAGGGCTAGATGATGAGATCACTCACCATCTGGCCTTCTATGCTGCTGCTCAGGAACTGGCATCAACCGCCAGCGGTGCTGCCAAAGCGGTGTACTTGGACAAAGCCCAAGTCGCCCTGCGTGGCATGAGCAAATGGTTACAAGACAAGCAGATGACCGCTTACGAAGTCACGTATCAAGGCAAATCCAAAACGCTGCAAGAATGGGCGAAAGGTGTCTCCATGCGTGATAAGTTGCGCTTGGGGCCGGATGAGCGCGCCAACTTTCGTGACATAGTAAACGTAACATCTGGCTTAGTGCTGAACACCCACTTTGCTGACCTGGCACCGGAATACCCCGCTTTCCCGGTACTGGTCACAGAGGCCAACCGTAAACAATTGATTGGCAATACACTGCGGGCTTTGGCCGGAGGTACTCGCACCAAAGATGCGACAGCCATACTCGACGCACTGGAAATGCTGGATGGTGACCGCATCGAACCAACCCAAGCCAAGTACGCCAAAGAGGTATTGAGCCGGCTACAAGCAAAGGGCCACGGGCAGGTACTGAACCGCACAGAGCTCCTTAGCCAGGCTGCAGGTGACGAATACTTTGCTCCGGTGCGCTTCCGCCTGGAATCGGATTTACTGGTTGTTATTCTTGGCGGGCTAGTTTATTCCGGCGATATCGTGCTGGCGATAACTGGCGACAAGATCGATTCCGGTAAAGTGTCGCTGCTTGCCGAGCGGGGCTTGGAGGAATTGAAATCCTTCAAACACGTTGAAGCTCCGAAAGAAATCAACGTAGCCGTCCTACGTTCGTTGTTTGAACTGCTGGATCTGCCATCCGGCCTAGCGCAGATGGCCACCCAGGGTAAGGAAGAGCCCGTCAAAGAACTGCTGGATGCGGTTTCCAAACTGGTCAACCGGGTGCTGACTGTCGGCACTGAACTGTCCAGCAAGCTCAGTTTCTGGGGACAGTCACTGCTGAGAGATGAGGAGCTGCGCGACCGCCAGCAAAAGCTGGATGCTCTGAAGAGCTTTCTGGAAAGCCTGTCGCCCTACAACACCATTGGCAAGCTCAAAAATTTACGCATCACACAGTCTGATATCGACGCCCAGAAAAAGAACCTGGATGTGCTCATCTCAGTAGAGAAACTGCGCGATCTGGTAGCAGAATTGGGACTGGTCGCGAACTACCTTTCTCAGGCCGAAATGGTTCTGCCCATGGGCCACTCTTGGCTGCAGGAAGCCGAAACTAAGCGCAAAATAATTCTAGACGGGCTGCAAACTGACAAAGGCGCCAGTCAGACCAGCGAATACCGCAAAGAAATGCAGACGCTCAAGCAAGGTTACATAACCGCCTACGTAGCCCTGCACACCAAGGCTCGCCTGGGTGTCTCGGAAGACAAAACCAAAACTGCCCTGCGTAAAGATTCACGTATGGCTACCCTGCGCACTCTGGCAGGCATTTCCTTAATGCCAACTAGCCAGCTCACCACGTTTGAGGAAACTCTGGATCAGCTAAAAAGCTGTGCCTCATTGGTAGATTCCGAGCTAAAAGCCAACCCGGTATGCCCGCATTGCAGCTTCCGCCCTGCCAACGAGCAAGGCGACATGATGCCAGCAGCCAACGTTCTGAAAACGCTGGACAGCGAACTAGATCGTTTGCTTGATGGTTGGCAAAAAACACTACTGGATAACCTGGACGACCCGATCATTCAGGCCAACTTGGAGCTGCTTAAACCCGCACAAAGAGATCAGATCAACGGCTTTCTCCATTCGCGAACATTGCCAGAGCCGGTCAACCCAGACTTTGTGGCCGCCGTGCAGGAGGCGTTGTCAGGCCTTGAGAAGATCTCCGTCTCCGGTAGTGATATCAAACAAGCCTTGTTGAGCGGTGGTTCACCGGCAACACCGGAAGACCTGAGAAAGCGTTTTGAAGCCTTTATCAATGAGCGTTGTAAGGGCAAAGACAGTGGAAAGCTACGGTTTGTGATCGAATAAACGGCCACCGAACAGCATCGACGTAACAATTTAGGGAAGTGAGTCCATGAATCAGCTTTTTGATCATCAAACTGAAGATACAGGGCCCGTAGAGTGCCTAGGAGAAAAATTTCCAAACGATGAGGCCCGTCGTGAGCATTACCTGAAGCTGCTGGCTGACAAGCTGAAAGATCCGGAGTTTCGACAGCAGGAAGGCTTTCCACTGGGAACGGATGAAGCCATTCTTGAGATGTCAGATCCGCCTTACTACACGGCGTGCCCGAACCCTTTTTTGAAAGATTTTATAGACTACTTTGGAGAGGGGTATGACTCCAATGTTCCTTTTGCAAAGGAGCCATTTGCGGCCGACGTAAGTGAAGGCAAAAACGACCCCGTATATTTGGCTCATAGCTATCATACCAAGGTGCCCCATAAAGCTGTGATGCGATATTTACTTCACTATACCAAGCCAGGAGACGTCGTTTTAGATGGGTTTTGTGGTACAGGTATGACTGGCGTCGCTGCACAATTATGTGGCGACGCCTCGGAAGTCTCATCTCTGGGGCATAGGGTCGATAGTGATGGAGCAATTAATTCATTAGAGCTAGTTGATGGAAAAAATGTTTGGCAGCAATTTTCAGCACTCGGAGCTCGAAATGCGATACTCAACGATTTATCTCCAGTCGCAACATTTATAGCCCATAACTATAACAACCCAGTTGATGCACTCGCTTTTCGAGATAAAGCTAGGAATGCACTTGATTTAGTCGAGAAAAAAGTTGGGTGGATGTTTGAAACATTACATAAACCGACGGAAAAAATGGTTTTTGAAGCGATAGACTTGCTCGCCCCCGAGCAAGTTCCGGAACTTCCAGATCATATTCCATTTGGACGAATTAATTATACCGTTTGGTCTGACGTTTTCTCGTGCCCTGAGTGCATAGGTGAAATTGTATTCTGGGATGAGGCAGTTGATAAGGAAAACGGAAAGGTAGTTGAGCCGTTTAATTGCCCTCACTGTGGAAAATCGACAACAAAAAGAGCTCTTAATCGAGCATGGCAGACAAAGTTTGACAACCTTCTAGGCAAACAAGTTCGACAGGCAAAGCAAAAACCAGTTTACATTAGTTATAAAGTTGGGAAAAACAAATTCGGAAAAGCTCCTGATGGTTATGACCTTGCGCTTTTGGATAAGATAGAGAATATGGATCCTGGTGTATGGCTGCCTTTTTTTCGTATGCCAGAAGGAGACGAAGCACGAAGAAATGATGATGTTGGAATCACTCATACCCATCAGTTCTATACGCGAAGAAACCTGATTTCTTTAGGATATTTTCGTGGGGGGTTCACTAATATTTCTAGCGCAATAAATCTAACTTCTACAGCTTTGGTTGCCTCTAAACTTTATCGGTTCCGATCACAGAATGGAAGTTTTGGGGCTGGAGGTGGCCCTATGAGTGGTACACTTTACGTTCCATCTTTAATTAAGGAGATACCAGCCACTAAACTTCTTAATGAACATATTAAGAAACATTTTAAGCTCAAAGCCATAAAACCAATGATAGCTGGCGCCATAACCAGCACAGGGTCAGCGGCAAATACATCGCTACCGAATAATTCTGTTGATTACATTTTTATTGATCCTCCATTTGGATCGAATATCCAATATTCGGATCTTAACTACTTATGGGAATCATGGCTTTCAGTATTTACCAACACCCCAGTCGAAGCCATTGAGAGTAAAGTGCACCGAAAGTCTATTGATAAGTATAGACAGCTAATGACCAATGCATTTAAAGAGATGCACCGGGTGCTGAAACCAGGGCGTTGGATGACTGTCGAGTTTTCTAATACCCAGGCAGCTGTTTGGAACACCATTCAAACCTCCCTTCAAGAAGCTGGTTTTGTAGTGGCTAACGTTGCGGCATTGGATAAAAAACAAGGTAGCTTTAAAGCTGTAAATACTAAAACTGCTGTAAAGCAAGACCTAGTAATATCAGCATATAAGCCAAATGGAGGGCTTGAGGACCGGTTTATCCAATCAGCGGGCGGTGAGGAGTCAGCTTGGGATTTTGTGCGAACTCATCTTAGCTATTTACCAGTTGTGAAAGTGACTTTTGGTGAGCTTGAATATATTTCGGAGCGAGACCCTCGTATCCTTTTCGATCGCATGGTGTCGTGGTTTATCCGGCATGGAGTACCTGTTCCGGTGTCCTCCCAAGAGTTTCAGTCAGGGCTCTATCAACGATTTGTTGAGCGGGACGGTATGTTTTTTTTATCAGAGCAGGTAGCTGAATACGCAAAAAAGCGTGCTCAAGCTAGTCAAGCACCGCAAATGGAGTTTTTTGTTTCAGATGAGCGTAGTGCCATTGACTGGCTCACCGACTTCCTCAAAAAGCGGCCTTCGACGTCTCAAGAAGCTCACCCAGAGTTTACTGCGCAAATGGGCGCAGGTTGGAAAAAGCACGAATCTAAACCCGAGTTGAAGGCGCTTTTAGAAGATAACTTCCTCATTTATGATGGCGAGGGTGAGGTTCCAAGTCAGATTCATAGCTATCTCTCCACCAACCACAAGGATTTGCGTGGGTTGGAAAAGGACGATCCGCTTCTGGTCGCTAAGGCCAATGGGCGCTGGTATGTGCCCGACCCGAACAAAGCTCAGGATTTGGAGAAAAAACGTGAAAAAGCATTGCTCAGAGAGTTCCAGGCCTACTTGGAGTTCTCGGGTCGTCGCTTGAAAGAATTCCGTCTGGAAGTACTCAGAGCTGGCTTTAAGGATGCATACAGCCGGAAGGACTACGAGACCATCGTAGCCATTTCTAAGAAGGTTCCGGACGACTCCCTTCAGGAGGACGAGAAGCTGCTGCTCTGGTATGACCAGGCTCTGACACGCACCGAAGAAGGCTTCTGACAAAATGGCGGCGCTGACATGACTCAGGATGAACTGCTAGCCAAGCTGGACGGCATTGAATGGAACGACTTCGAGTGCAAACGCGCCAAAAGTGAGGTTCCGAAGGATGCTTACAAGACGGTCTCGGCCTTCGCGAATACTGCCGGTGGCTGGCTGGTATTCGGCGTAAGCGAGCGCGACCGAAAGCTTGAACTATCTGGAATTGAAGCTCCAGATGTTGTGCAAAACGACTTGTTATCAACGCTACGCGCTGGGCAGAAGTTAAATCGCATCATTTCAGTCGAGCCGCACAGGTATGAGATTGATGGAAAGCATGTATTTGCTTTCTATGTACCTGAAGCATCCCGAGCTGATAAGCCTGTGTACCTGAAAGGGGACCCGCGGCAGAGTTATGTTCGTCGCGGTGCAGGTGATGAGCAGTGCACACAAACCGAGTTAGAGCGCTTTCTAAGGGATGCTGCCCAGGAACGTTATGACGGTGCTGCGTTGCCAGACATTCCGGTGGAGCGCTGCTTTGATATGGACACAGTGCGTTGGTATCAAACGCAGTTTGTCCGACGTACCCCCGAGCATACAGAGATTACAGATCCAGTAGAATTCCTACTGAACTGGAATTTCATCGTCGAGCAAGGCAATACCATGCTGCCTACCCGCGCCGGGGTATTGCTGTTCGGTGAGGCGCGCTATGTGCGGCAGCTACTCCCTCGCCCTGTGTTGGACTATCAACGTATTGATGTGCCTTTTGACCAGTGGTCCGCTGAGCACCGCTGGCACGACCGCTATGTGTTCGAAGAGAACATATTCAAAACCTGGCAAGGACTCGTTGCCCGTTACATGCGGATTGCCGAGCACCCGTTCTCGATTGACCCCACCACGTTAAGACGAAACGATGACCCACCCGATTATGTGGCTTTTCGTGAGGCAGCCATCAACCTGTTGATCCACCAGGATTACGGCGACCATGGCCGCAAAGCGTCCATTAGAATGTTTGCGGATCGCACTCTTTTCTGGAATCCGGGTGATGCGTTTGCCACTGAGGCAGAGTTGCTAGAGCCCACGGAGAAGGAAGTCCGCAACCCGTCCATCGTTAAAGCCTTTCGGCGTATTGGTTTGTCGGACCAGGCCGGTACTGGCATTCGAGCAATTTTTCATAACTGGCATGAGCTGGGTCGAGTGCCACCGCAGCTTAATAACAACAAAGACAGCAAGAATTTTGAGCTGATTCTGATTAACAAACCATTGATCAATGATGCCATGGTGCGATTTCGTCGTGACATTGGAGTCAGCCTGACACCGGAACAAGCGGATGTTCTGGCGCTTGCTTTGGAGCCCTCGCAAGAAGGCCGCGTCAGCTTGACGGACATTCGTAGCCTTGGGGTCAACACCACGCGCAAAGCCAAGGACATTGCGGAGTTTTTGGTGCGTCAGCAGCTTATGGAATCCGTAAGCGACACGTTTTTTGAGCTTAAAGAAGACCTCAAACGGCGCTTTCTTGCGCGAGTAGAAACTTCTACCGGGGAAGTCACCAGGGAAGTCACCGGGGAAGTCACCGGGGAAGTGTCTGAAGAGATTCAAAAGTTGCTGTCAGTCATGGCTGGAGCAATGAAACGAACCGAAATTCAGGCTGCGCTGGGCTTAAAACATGAAGATCACTTCCGGGATACCTACCTTAGCCCGGCGCTGGCGGCCGATGTTATTGAAATGACGATTCCAGACAAGCCGCGCAGCAGCAACCAACGGTATCGACTAACAACCAGGGGCCTTGCCCTGCAAAGAAAAGAGTAGCCATGAGTACTACTGGGTATAAGGTCGGAGAGTGGTGCTGGTACGGCCGTCAGGGGACTTCTTGCCGAGTTATCGAGCGCCAGGAGATGTGGGGCACAACCACCTATCGCATTTGGCTTGCGGCCAAGGATACGGTTGTTCGCGCTCGCGAACAGGATCTGACAGAGCTTTCGGGTATTCAACCTACGGTTGAGCAAATTCTGCATTCCGTCGCTGCTGCCAAATTACTTGATGCACTGGAAGATAACCTGCTTCTGGCTCCGATCCAGTCTAGTGTAGTGCCACTCCCGCATCAGTTATATGCTTTGAACCGCGCCATGAGCCGGGATCGGATACGTTATTTGCTGGCGGATGAGGTGGGTTTGGGTAAAACCATCGAGGCGGGCCTGATACTCCGAGAGTTAAAGCTCCGTGGAAGGGTGAAGCGTGTACTGGTGGTGTCGCCCAAGGGGTTGGTGCGTCAATGGCAAGCTGAAATGCGACTGCATTTTGGAGAGCAGCTTAGGTTCATTGAAGCATCGGACCTGACTGCCTTCCGTGTCTGGCGTGATGACAGTACTCAGGGTGAGGATAATATTTGGCGGGTACATGACCAGGTGATTTGCTCTTTGGACTCGGTAAAGCCGATTGAGAGCCGCCGGGGTTGGAGTATAGAGCAACTTGCTAACTACAACCGTGAGCGGTTTGAAGGTTTGGTGTCTGCTGGCTGGGATCTGGTTATTATCGATGAATCCCACCGCATGGGCGGCAGTACCGAACAAGTAGCACGCTATAAGCTGGGCGCTGCTTTGGCTGAGTCTGCTCCTTATTTATTGTTGCTATCAGCCACCCCCCACCAGGGTAAAAGTGATCAGTTCTTACGGTTGATGCAGCTGCTGGATCGGGACTCCTTTCCTGACGAATCCAGCATTGTTCAAGACCGTGTACAGCCGTTTGTGATCCGCTCCGAGAAACGTTTAACTATTGATGCGGAAGGCCAACCACTGTTCAAGCCTCGGTCTACGCGGCTTCAGGCTGTCGAATGGAAAGCTAAACACGCGGCCCAACAGCAGTTGTATGAGGCGGTCACCGATTATGTGCGCCATGGTTACAATCAGGCCATGGCTGCCAAACAGCGTCATATTGGTTTTCTGATGATCTTGATGCAGCGCCTGGTTACATCGAGCACAGCCGCCATCCGCGCGACTCTAGAGAAACGGCAGGCATTGCTTGATACGCCTGAATTACAGACCAACCTGTTTGACCCTACCGATAATGACGAGTGGGCCGAGCTGGACGGCCAGTCCCAACTGGACGCTGTTTTGCAAACAACTAGCTGGGCTCAGGAGAAGTCGGAAGTCGACATGCTACTCGCACTGGCCCGGGAAACCGAACAACAGGGTACCGATGCCAAAGCCGAGGCGCTGCTAGAGCTCGTTTACAAGTTGCAGCAAGAGGAAAACGACCCTGAGCTGAAAGTTCTGATATTCACTGAATTTTTGCCGACACAGGCCATGCTGGCGGAGTTTCTGGAGAGCCGGGGTTTCTCAGTAACGCTTTTAAACGGCAGCATGGATCTGGATGCCCGATCCAGAACACAGCAGGTTTTCTCGGAAGATGTGCGCATATTGATCTCCACGGATGCCGGTGGTGAAGGCCTTAACCTGCAGTTCTGTCATGTGATCGTTAACTTCGATATGCCCTGGAATCCTATGCGCATTGAGCAACGAATTGGCCGCGTGGATCGTATCGGCCAACCCCATGTGGTTAGGGCCATCAACTTCGTTTTGGCAGATACCGTGGAGTATCGGGTTCGAGACGTACTTGAGCAAAAGTTGGCGGTGATCGCTGAAGAGTTCGGTGTCGATAAGGCGGCGGATGTGATGGATTCCGTGGAAGTGGAACCTCTTTTCGATGAACTGTTTGTCCGAGGACTTCAAGACCCTTCTTCCATTGATCAGGAGTGTGATGCGGTAATCGATGAAGTGCGGGAAAAAGTGACGGCCTACCGCAAGGACAATGATCTGCTGACTGCAGATCACACATTGGAAGCCGATGATGCCCGCAAGTGGCGCGACCACCCAGCACAGTTTTGGCTGGAGCGTGCGGTTACTAACGGATTGGCTACGCGGGGTGGAAAAGCCAGTAAGCACAGCGATGCATGGAAAATTAACTGGATGGATGGCAGTGAGTCGCTTCGTGCATGTTTCGATGCCCGCACGGCAGAGCATAACCCAGAGCTGGAGTGGGTCACTCTGGAAGATTCCAGGGCGCGAGCTGTGATCAGCGATTTACCACGTTTCGTTGCAGGTCAACCAGTGCCGGTGGTGGATGTGAGTGGACTGCCAGATACCGTCCAGGGTGTTTGGTCGCTATGGGCAATCAGCCTGAGTGCAGGCAGTGCCTCTGGCCAGTTCAACCGTAAGCGCTTTCTGCCAGTGTTTGTGATGGACGATGGCCGGTCATTTGTGCCCACCGCAAAGCGTATCTGGGATTTGCTACTTACAGAGCTTTTTCTGATCCAGCCAACCAGTGAGCTCGAACAGGCCAGCGCCTGGTTTGATGCGTCTTTGAAGGCCGCTCAGACACAAGGGGAACAGTTGTTCAATACGCTGTTAGAGCAACACCGTTCGTGGTTATCAGAAGAGCGCAATCGGGCCACTTATTCTTTTGAATCCCGCCAGCAGGCCATTGGGCGAATTGGCTTGCCGGCGGTGAGAGAGTACCGGCGAAAACGGCTGCAAGCAGAGCATGAAAATCGCATGGCAAATTTGCGAGACGCTGAAACCTGTTTGCCGGATATGAACGCCGTACTGGTATTGCGCATTGGGCAGTCAGGGAGGACGTTTTGATGACCCTTTGGGCTACACGAATTCTGGGTGAGTTTCCGCCCGACCTTTCTCGGCTGTGGATCGCCGGAGATCCGGATGGTGTATTACTGGATGAGCAGATTCTTTCCGCTCTCAGAGACCGCGGCTTTGAAGTGCTGCCGTTCGAGGACAGCGTCGTTTTTCGGGCGGAGTACGAAGAGCTTTATCGCATTCCCTGGGAGCATGGCGAAACCGGTTCTGCAAAAGCCGTTATTCTGCACTTGCGTAATAATGAGTTGAACGAGTTACCTTGGGACTATCTTCGTTCATCGCGCCAGGTTCGGCTGGGCCTAAATGAACTATTTCCCAAGCTTAGTTACGCCGTTATACGGCAAGTCGGTAGCGAGTACCTGCCCTCCCTGTTTGAAGCCCAAGCCAAGCACGCCCCACAAGCGCTCGGAGAGGCAGCTACAAAGGATTTTGTGCTAACACACATCTTCCGTATTAGCCCTCATCTAATCGCTCAAGAAGAGGATTTCTGGCAGCAGACGCTGCGGTTGCACTACCGAGACACAACACTTCCTAGAGTATTGGCAGAGTATATAGAACAGGTTATTTCTGAGAACGCGGTATTCATCAATACCCCTATTGCTGATCTTCTGGAGCAAAAAGATCTTGCCCTTCGTACCGTTCAGGATGCCTGGTTTCGCTATCTTCATAAGTTGGGAATTACCGGCAGCCGAACAGGTGAGAGTGAGGCGCTACCCCATGTGCCTAGAGTCACGATACCGTTCGATCACCACGATATTCGAGTAATTGTTGATTCCATGTTTTTAGACGGCACATTGCACCCTATGGCAGTGAGTGGAGTGCCACATAATTTACCAGAGTGGGCGAAAGCGGGCGTCATTCAAGATCCAGGTGCTATGCGCAAACTCATTCTGGATGGCGTTAAAAATCTTTTTGATGACATGCCTGATGGGCATTCTAGTCATCGTGACTGGCTGCACTTCTCTCGCCGATTTGGGGAGGTTCTTTCCCGGTATCATGGTTTAGATGCCTATAGTGCGGAAGGCATCCGTGAAGACATTCGTGTTTTTATTCGGCGCACGGATGAGTGTTTGGAACAATGGGTGACCAAGCACTACGCTGATTTGCCGTCGCTGCCGATGGCCAGAGGGCCCGTGATGCTGCATCACGTCCCGCGATACCTGGCAATGAATCATATTTCCCAGAATGAAAAGATTGCTCTGGTTGTCTTCGACGGGCTGGCCATCGACCAGTGGGTTCAGATTCGCGAAAGCCTGGTCAAAGCCTCTGACAAGTTTATGTTCAATGAGCGTACCTGCTTTGCGTGGTTGCCCACCCTGACGTCCGTTTCCCGCCAGGCATTATTTTCGGGGCTTCGGCCAAGAGAATTTCCGGACGATATTGAATCAACGTCTAAAGAGCCAACATACTGGAAGCGGTTCTGGCAAGATCAAGGCGTGCGGCCCAACAGTGTTTATTATCGCAAATCCATCAAGCGAAATGATGATCTGCCAAAACTGAAGGAGGAGCTCTCCAACCCTGCAATAAAGGTAGCTGGATTGGTGGTGGATACCGTTGATGAGATAATCCATGGGGCCGTACTTGGTAAACAGGGTGTGGCAACTCAAATCGCTAACTGGTGTGAGTCAGGGTTTGTAACCAGACTTTTGCAATACCTGCTGGATCAAGGGTTCCAAGTTTACCTGACAGCAGATCACGGTAATGCAGAAGCTACAGGCGTGGGTCGCATCAATCAGGGCGTAAGCGCAGATCTCAAAGGCGAACGGGTTCGCACCTATCGCAACGAAACCATGATAGCGGAGGCAGCGACTGCCAACCCCGATACTCTTCGCGTTAATGTTCCGGGCCTACCCTCCGACTTCATACCACTGTTTGCCCGAGGAAGAGGAGCTTTTGTGCCAAAAGGCGACCAAGTAGTTGTTCATGGGGGAATGTCCCTGGAAGAGCTTATTGTTCCATTTGTAAAAGTGAGTTACGTAAGTTGAGCCAACAAACGCCATCCCTACCACAAGTCGGATTTGATCGATTCATCGCTCTGGAGTGGGCTGTTACGGCTTTGCGGGTTAGAGCCGGGTCAGGGTCTCTTGATGAGCTGAATGAGTTATTGGATCGGGCCGATTTGGGCAAGGAAACCCGGAGAAAGTCACTTACGGCCCTCAGGCGGTTGTGGCTCCAGCCATATCCGGAGCTTTCGGACTTTGCCCAACGAGGTGCCGATATCTTCAAGTCCGACCCCAGCGTTCCTGCCACTGCGCTGACATGGGGCATGGCTATTTCTTCCTACCCGTTTTTTGGCAAAGTTGCTGAGTTAATAGGACGGTTGTCGTCGCTACAGGGCGACTGCGCTGTTGCCGAGGTTCGTCGGCGCATGAGTGAGCTCTACGGCGAGCGTGACAGCACCCAACGAACCATCTTGAGGGTGATTCAGTCTCAAGCCGACTGGGGCGCTATTGAGCGCACTGAGAAGGGTAAGCGCTTGGTGAAGTTGGCGCCGACGAGTGTTGATAATGAAGCGTTAGTAGCTTGGTTGGTTGAAGCGATGCTGCGCTATGCTGGTAAAGCACTTCCAGTATCGGCGTTGCCTTCACAGGCTGTTATGTATCCTTTTGTTTTTGATCACTCACTGGGCTATTTGATTTCAAAAAGCTCAAACTTGCTTATTCACTCCCAGGGGCCCAGCAGTCAGCTTGTCTCGCTGCAACAAAATGAATGACTGAGCAAAACATTCGCTTGAACAACGATCGAGTCTCAGGACACCTTATATGGACTATAAAATCGAACTTCCCGTTATTCCTCTTGTGGCTATGGATTTAATGGGTCAACCACAAGGGATGATCGAGGTGAATGAGTCATCTCCTCCTGTGCTTCTAGAGTGCCTTGAGCAGTTCGCTGGATATTTCCAGCGGGAGGAGAGATACGACCAGATTCAGTTCTCCGCTGGAGAAACCAATAATCCCTCAACGCCATTTCGGGGGTTTTTGTTCGCAGAATCTGGCTTAAACCATATGAAAGATGAACACTTACCATATACTCCATCTCTCATAATCGGCGGTGGTTGCTTTCGATATCGCCCATACAAAAACTAGGGCAAAAGGGCCGTGTTGGACTGGATATGGCTACACCCTTATGAGCGAAAGAAAGCAACGCTTTCAAGATACTGGCCCCAACTCCGAGAACTGGCAAACGACGATTGCGGTTTTTTGATTGAGCCCCCGATCTCAAAGGCGTTGAGAGTATTTCTCAAAAAGAACTCCCACAAAGACGCTCTAGATCCAAGGGTTATAGATCATCTTAATAATACTACTGATTAGCCACGCCCTCGGCGAAGTCGGAGAATGTGGTTGGCGCTGACACTATAAAAGCTGACCGAACGAGCAAAACATTTTGCCCCAGTAGTCGAAGTGGAGCTACGAGAGGTCGGGGCAGAAATTTTCAAGGCACACTGGAGCAGCTGCACGACAAAAGAAAGGGAAGCCGGAACAGCGTGTGATTTTTACTCTTAGCAGTCTGGCTGGGTCAACCGATTCCGCATGCTGTGCTTTGGCTTTTTGCTGCAGTTCCCCTAACATAACTCGCGAATGACGCAGCTTGCTTTGCTTGACAGGGAACTATGTCTTGCTCCTCGACCAATACGCGGTAGGTCCGTAGGCGCATCCCCCGCGCAATACCTAACAAGTCTTCTTTCTATCCATTTTGATCATTGTCACGAGGGGATTTAGTGGCTCATATGGTCTGTAATGGATGGAGAAAACATGATCAAAAACTCCATTTTCGGCAGACTGGCGCTCACACCATCAGATTCCATCAAGGAGCAGCTTAACTTTCTTTACCATCGTTTCCGCTACAAAACTGTACTGACCCAACAATCATTTAAAAATGCATTTGCTATGAGACTCGATGTTCGGGGCTTCAGTGACCTGAGGAAGACCATACATCGATATAACACCACAGAACACCACAGAACACCCACCAATCTACAGCCCAGAATACTAAATTATTGATTTAAAAGACATTTTGTAAGAGCTTTTATCCTGCACTGATACCGAAGTCGTGGAAGCGCTGGATATATTTTACTTCTCCCAAAATGGCTTTAAGCCATACTTCGTCGCGTTACGGGAAAGAATTTCAGGTTCTGGCCCTATTGATGCGCTTTCCGATTTTTTGAACACATCAAATCCTTCGGTGACAGTCGTATTAGTATTGGCTCAAAATGAAGTTGATGCTCGCGCCATTGCCTTAAATCGAATTAATCAACCAATTAACTCCTTAAGATTGATATTGCCTCTCGGTCAAACAGATAGCTTCGATGAAAATCTATCCGCCCCCATGATTGGCACCGTTTTTTCTGGTGACGGGCCGATATTTCAAGCTTCCAACCCAATGAAAATTATATTAGAGCTTAATAGAAACAAGTGTCCGATTCCTGTGATCATGATGGAACATGACACCAATCACTTCCACGCAGCAGCCTACTATGATGAAGCATCATCCAACGTTCGTTACGGAAAAAACGTTCACCGTTTAATCCACTGCTTTGGGTTGGTGGATACCAAGAGAGAGGCCCTCGTTTCGGAGGACTCTCCCCAATATAAAAGACCGAAGAGAGATCACCCGCTATTAAGGGATGTTGAATTCTGCGTACTCAACCCTAACTGCAAAATCATCCACCATGGTCTTGACAACATATTCCGACAGTTTCCCAATTATTCAATAAGTTTCCAAGACTTTCTTCCAACATGCACTCACAAAGATCTCGGCGGAAAACTGTTGGCGGTAGGCTACGGCCAATGCCATCACCCCACTTCAAGTTTGGTGAGCCACTAAAAGTTTCATAAAATAGAGAACCTCGTGCTCAATATCAAACTGCAACAAATCATCAAGGGAACTGGCCGGCCACCGGCCAGTTCCCTTGAGTTCTACACGCCATTTGAGCCCGCAGCGGTCCTACTTGATTAGGGCATAATACAACCTGCGCTCCTAAGGCGCTACGGTCGCACATTCTGCGTCAAATGCTCGCAGATCTTCCTCCGACCAGCGGGCTGTACCTGGCCCGAACATGTATGGCCGTGGGAAGAATTCGTCGTTCACCCACCGCCAGATGGTATGAGGCGCTACGCCGTACCGTTTTGTTACATCACCGATTTTAAGATACATACCTGAACTCAACTCCTTTGGTTGATGTGGTTCTGATACGTTATCGAAATCAATGACCGCAGTGTGTCGTCAAATTCAGCTGTTTCCGCGCCAACACAGAGGCGCCATGGAGCAAACCCTCTTTTTCTGTTGGGATGGACGGTTCTTGGCTAAAAGGCAAAGTACGAACCAAAATCTAAGGAAACTCGAAGTACCGACTATCTCTGATCGTCAACGCCAACTCAAAACTGACCCACTTATTGGCAATATCGCCAGTTTAAAACTGACCCATCCTTGGCGTTTAAGTGTTGGTTCTCACGCCAGTGAGTTCTGGAATGGTTCAGGTAATCCTTTCAAAACATAATTTGGTTCAGCTGCCACCTTGAAAACGTACTTTGGGCGGAAGGTAACTAAACGACTCGCGACCGCCTGACCTTGTGCGGCAAAATGTTGCGGATCGTAAGGTTTAAAACTGAAGGGCTGGATATTCCCCAGAGCATCGATTGTGAGAGGTCCTAGCGACTGATGAGTCTTAAATCCATCACTCGCCAGTTACGGGCTGCTTGTACACAAGCCAAGTCGTCAGCGTCCCGCTGCCTGCGCCTCATAAGCAACAATGTCTTTTTCGTGCCAGCGCGTCGTGGATGGGCCAAGCCGGTAAGGTTTCGGAAAAAAACCCAGTTGGACCCAACGCCAGATGGTCGACCGAGCCACCCCAAAGCGCTTCGCAACGTCTTCATCTCTCAAGTACATATCTGTGAACTCCTCATCATTGATGGATACAGATATGTTACCGAGATTGAACCCCCTGCAGTTTCGTCAAATTAATCATTTTTCGTGTTTAGGCGGAGATTGGCCAGGTTTTCCACTACCTTTTCCCTTCGAGCTGAAAAAGCGCTTCAACACCTTTGTCGCTTGGAAATAAGACGCAATCTGCCGGCAGCTGATTTCTTGGCCTGTTCTGTTGTCGCGATAGGCCATCTCCAATGATCCCCCACCGTGTTCAACCATGAAATCAACAAGATCATCCTCATCATTCTCAACAGCAAGCATTAGCGGTGTGTAACCTTTAATAGGGTAACTGTGCAATGCATTCGGATCAGCGCCTCTCCGAACTAGTATTCGAGCCATTGCCCGAAGCTGATGCACGTCCAGCTTTTTTGTCATAGCCCCGATTACCACCTCCTGAACAGCACTCAGAATATGTCGATATCGTGGGTCGTTATGTTGCTGGCGGAGCCTTTTCTGCACATGTTCAAGTGTCAACCCGCCCAGTCCGCCGGAATATCGGCGAATTGTGTCTAATAATACTGCATCATCGGCAGCTCGTTGAAGCTGCTCCAGCGGCGAGGCTTTCCCTGTTACCAAACCGATTCTTTCCAAACAGTGGTATAACGGTGTACTCATTTCAGTACCGGCTTGAAAGTCGGGCTCACATCCCATGTTCAGCAATGTTTCGAGCACCGTAATCTGGTTCGTATTCAGCGCTGCATGCAGTGGGGCAAGCCTCTTCTTCTGGGTCCGGCAGTTCAGTGTTTGATGGTTATGCTTGGCCCGAATGATGGCTTTAAAAAAACTGATGTCAAAGTCTTGCTTGCTGAGCTCGGTAACATCAAGGGCCAAGATGGAGAGCAGTAGAGCCGACTCGTCGGATTGAGAGAGCTTATTAGGATCCGCTCCGGCTTTGAGCAAGGCGGAAACCGCATCCCGATCTCCCAACCAGGTGTAATAGACCAATTGCGGCCATTTTTTACTCGGGCCGTCTCCGGTGGTGATTCGCCTATCGGGATGCCGAAGGTCTGGTTTCTTGTGTCCCAGCTCATCTGTAACCAGGATAGGCCCAATCAGTGCCTGATCGTGTCGTGGATACTTTACTCCCGGAAACGCGCCGGCTTCTGGAAACCTTTTATTGAAGTGCCCCCGATAAAAATCGATAAACCAAGCTTCCACATGGTCATCATATTTGGACCTGAAGTCTTGCCGCTCTGGCTTCAGCGGCAACTCCATACCAAGCAATACCTGCGCGTTACGAAGCTTTTTCAGAAAATTTTTGTCTGGGCGATCCAGCATCGCCGTTACCACCAGAGCTTCCAGAATAATGGTTTCTTGGTTCCGTCCTGCCCGGAAATAGGAATGCTCAAAGGCTTTCCTATAACCGTTGGTCGCCAGTTCCAATGAGCCAGACAGCATATGAAATCGAGCTTCAAACCAGTGCTCCCAAAAAACAGTCGTGCCAGCAGGGTCAAGAGCTTGCCTTCTTTTTTTGAAGTCGACCAGCCTGCTTTGAAGCAGTTCACTATCAGATGACTGCTTGGGTCTAAAGGGGTTAAGGCCATCTGCCAGAAAATCGATATCCGCATGCATGCGCTGAATATCCATCGTTTCGGCTGAATGTGCTTCCGCCAGCAGATACCCAATAGGCTTATCGTGCTCGCCAATGCGGAGACTGGCTAAACCATGAGCCAGTGCAAGTCGCCCAAATTTCTGACGACGAAACCAATCTACAACGCGAGCAATTACAAATAGGGTATAAAGCCTCATAGATTCTGCATGCCCCAACACACTACTCGCTTCTGGTGAACGGAAAAGGTTCTTCAGTGACGAAAGCGATGGCAGTTCAATTCCCGACTGCCACCTCCTCAGCTGATCGGTCTGATGCTTACTCAAGGTAGACACGTAGCCAAGCCACGGGCGAATCTTCACTGACGCCCACGAGGATGTGATTGCAATCGCTTGCTTTTGATCATTCAACAGAGTTTCCGCAGCTGGCCCTTGGAGCCGTCTGCATAACTCCTTGACCGCGAAGGCTCCATAAAAGCTGAATAGGTGGGCCGCCAATAACTGTTCCGCTTTCTCACGCGACAACCCCTCAAGGCTTAGTTTGGCTACGAACGCACTGTACTGTTCAAAGAAACGTTCAAGCCACCGGACTATGTCGTTCGCAAATTGCGCATCAACATGGTGCTCCAAAGGCTCGTGCAGCCCCCGTTTCACCGCCAGACCGACAAACCGGAAATCGAAATCCGGATTGGCTACCTGATCATCCAGGAATTTGCTCTCGTACTTGAGGTCCAAAGCTCGGGAAAGTGCCCGCACGATTTCCAAATGATTAGGGTAAGGAGAATTGTTTTCAGGCATTGATCCAGCACCTCTGCCGCTCTAGATGCCGGATCTCCCGGATAAGGTTGAGAAGGACCTTCCGGTCACTGGGACTTTTCGGAATGATTACCTTGCCGATGCCGGGTAGCTCCGCTTTTCCATGTTTCTTCCCTGACTGATACACCCACCCCTCCCGACGAAGTCTATGGACAAGTTTGTTTACGCCTTTGTTGCCGCTGATCCGTTTCATTAGACTCTCCCCTAATGAGGAAGCGGGCACAAGGCCCGCTTCCCGCCGTTACTTCTTACCAGGATTCCGAGCGGATGCACGCTGAGCTCTGGCGCTAAACGACTTTGCTGGTACCTGACCACCATTTTGCTGGGCGGTGGCGCTCTGGATACGAGCTGCGTCGGCTTGGGTCATAGGCTTTGCGGATACTTTCTTACTCATGAGAATTTCCTCAACTCGGTTAATGGCTGTCCGTTATGGACACCGACAAAGGTACCGAGCAAGGTGATAGCGGTAAGCAGCGCGATTGGCGGGAAAATCAGAATTTTTGCAAGCTGAGAGCTAAAGGCGCTCTCAGTCGCGCCAAGCATTCCAGTCTTCTGGGTCAGCGGCAGGATCCGTGGGTCGCTCGAACTTCTTGACTGAGCCTCTTAACTTTTCCAAGGATTCAGTCTCATGAGGTAGCAGTTCTGCCAACTCGTCTGCATGAGCGCCATAGGCATCCAGGCCTTCAATCAGCTCCTGTTCTGTTGATCGCTTCATTTTCATTTGAACCTCTTATTCACAGACTGTTTTACTAATCTACCAAGTGCGTGCGCCCAGCCCATCATGTTCGCCCATTCAATTCTATTATTGCCGGTTTCGGGTGCTTTCCGGAATCTCCGGCCACGAAGATCCGAGACATGAATGGACCACAGCCACGAAGGCTGTCATTGGGCTGCGGCGGCCAATTAACGATCTTCCGTAATTAGCCGTTTTTTTAATCATTTAATTTTTGTTTTCCTTGCCTGAAGCCGAGGAAAGGTACTTTTCAAAAGCGCTCATCAACTTCTTTCGCTTCGGAATGAGCTGGCCTCGTTTATAAGCTGCTCGCGTGGACGAAGTATCGATATGCGACAGGGCAAGCTCCGAAACGTAGTCCTCTGCATGGTTAATCTCAGTAGCCCAATCTTTAAAAGCGGCGCGCATCCCGTGAGCAGTTGCGACTTTCCCTGATTCAGGGTCAAAAAAACCTGCTCCTCCAGCTTTTACACCAATCTCGTGAACATCCTTCACAGTGTTATTAAGAGCATTTTCGCTCATCGATGCTTTACCCCGGTAGCCGGGGAAGATGTAGGCTCCACCATCACGCGGCATTGACTTAACAATCTCGATAGCCCGTTTAGTCAGTGGGACCTTATGGGGTTTCTTTTTGTCTTTTCGGCCCTTAACTTTCCAGCCTGGGATCGTCCAGACCTTTTCTTTGAAGTCGATTTCACCCCATTCTGCGAATCGAACTTCTCCTGGACGAGCCACTGTGAGTATCTGAAACTCAAGCGCCCTGGCGGGAATGGTGTCGCGCTGCTGGAGTAATACCCAAAAGTTGGGTAAGGCCACATAACCAACAGTCGACTGATGCTCCTCCTCGTGAATAGCTGAAGGTGATGCAAGGAAATGCTCAAGGTTCCCCCGCCAGTGCGCCGGGTTCAGCCCGTTACGGAGAACACCATCATGCTGAACCATTTCACACACGTTATGTATCGTGATTCGCACACGCTCGGCAGTGGGATATTTCTCCATCCAGATTTCATTGAGGGCCTGAACGACGTGCCTCGTTTCGAGATCTGACATCAAGATATTGCCAAGTGTCGGCAGACAGTAATCCTCAAGGTGCTGTTTAAGTCTGCGCGCTTGTTTTTCCGGGTCTCGCCCCTGAAACTCAAGACACTTTTTGTCATAGTATTGCCAAGCTATCTCAGCAAAAGTTCTTTGCTTTGCTTGTTCAGCAATCAGCTGCGACTTTGCAGCTCTTTTCGCTGCAATTGGGTCATACCCCTCAAACCGGATTTTTTCTCTGATTTCACGTGCCTTATCTCTTGCATGTGCCAGAGATACTTCAGGAAAAGGACCCAGCCCGAGATCGACCCGCCTTTCACCAACGACTGCCCGTAATATCCAGGATCTCGCTCCCTGCGTTCCCACCGTAATTGGTGGACGACAATGCAGGTACAACCCCGCGACCCCGCCCACTGAATGCAATGCTATGCATGGGTCTCCGACCTTCTTACCCTTCGTCGCTTTTTTAACTGTTCCATGAGTGAGCCTCTTCACTTGAAGCGCTCCCAGTTCCACCGCAATTTTCGGCATTTCCCATCCTCCTGAAGCTCAACGCCCCATCATCTGTCCCATCATTGGCCGCGCTATTGAGCGCTATCTGATGAGACAAAACGATACAGACTTTTAATCGATCAGGAAGATTTGATAATACAGATCAGACACTTAGCGTCGAGATGAGACAGCATGCAACGTGAAAATGGTGCCGCCTCCGGGCACCATTAGATTCAATAACTTAACCCGCCTAGTGCGGGTTTTGTTGTTTCTGGACTAGCCAATGGGACAGTCGATTGCCCCTCCCGTCATCTAAGCTCCCAAGCTAACATTTTTTACCTTGCCTTTCGTAGCGACACAACTTATCGCGCTGGTGTGTATTCTAACCAAACTGCATTTTCGAAAAGCCCGAGAAAGAACACATGCACAACACGGAACAGCAATTCCTTAAAGCTCTAGACGACAAACTCTGGAAAGTCGCTGACAAGCTCCGTGCCAATCTGAACGCTGCGAACTACAAGCACGTAGTGCTTGGCCTGATCTTCCTGAAGTACGTGTCTGACGCCTTTGAAGAGCGCCAGGAAGACTCGGCTTAAGCAGGCACTGAGCGGCCCACTGGAGAATATTAAACAGGAGTTGAAAACCACAGATCTGAACAAGGAACCGGTTCAGGATGCGGAATAACGCCGGGATCTCTGGTAGTTTTAGACTTCGTGAGTAATACGCTCCGCCAAAAGGAACTCTGGACAAGGAAATGTCATGACTGAACAACAAATACGGATTTTCACCTCAAACGATGGCCAGCCCCAGCTTGAAGTGGCGCTGGAACAGGAAACAGCTTGGTTGAGCCAGGCACAAATGGGCGAGCTGTTCGATACCACGCCCGAAAACGTACTGACGCACCTGCAAAATATCTTTAAGGATGAAGAGCTGATCGAGCAGGCAACTACTAAGGAATCCTTAGTAGTTCGCCAGGAAGGCAAAAGACAGGTTCGCCGCCGCATCAAACATTACAACCTAGATGCCATAATATCCGTCGGCTATAGGGTCAGCTCAAAGCGCGCTACTCAGTTCCGGCAGTGGGCCACGCAGGTACTGAAAGATCACCTGGTGCAAGGCTACACCCTGAACCAGCGCCGGCTCACCGAGCGCGGCATAGAGTTCGAGCAGGCCGTTAATCTACTGAGCCGCACCCTGACTAATCAAGGATTGGTTTCCTCCGAAGGCGAAGCCGTTGCCCGGGTAATCAGTGACTACGCCCGTTCATGGAGCCTGTTGCAGGGCTATGACGAACAGCAGTTGGCTGAAGTGGGTATCAAGCAACTTGATATGCAGCCATTGGAGCTGGACGAAGCACTGAAGGCCATTGGCGAGCTGAAGCGAATCTTGATAGCTAAAGGCGAGGCCACCGAACTGTTCGGCCAGCTACGCGGGGATGGCCTGACATCGGCTCTTGCTACCATAGAACAGGGCTTCGGTGATGAACTCTTCTACCCGAACATCGCCACCCGTGCCGCTCACCTGCTTTACTTCGTGATTAAGAACCACCCGCTGGCCGACGGCAACAAGCGCTGCGGCTCTTTTTTGTTTTTGTGGTACCTGCGCCGCAACGCGTCCTTGCTGGCAAAGCCGGTAGAACAACTTATCAATGACAACACCCTGGTGGCATTGGCCCTTCTGGTCGCTGAGAGCCTGCCGGATCAGAAAACTCTAATGATCCGGCTGATTGAGCATTTCATACTGCTGAAGGAGTCCGCTGGGGAATAGGACTGAGATATGACTGAAGGTCAGCTGGAACAACAATGTCTGGCACGATCAGGCGTTTCTGGTGGACTTCGTTAAGCAGGAACCCGCGCAGGCAGACGACCGGGACACATTGCGCCAGCTGCTGGCTGAACGTGAATTCGCCGGAATCATCTTCACCACGGCACAAAAGTTCGCCTTACTGAATAACAAAAACTTCATAATAAACCGGCCAATCATCCGGCCAAAACCACATCGCATCATGCCAAGAGAAAATTATAAAAATGATCTACAATAACTAGATAGCAATACTTATATTCTAAATATAGTGGTTATAAAACCGGCCAAACCATGACATCAAAGCTTGCCATCACTCCCTTTATTCCCCAAGACTCCGCGCTTCAACGGCATGGAGTTTTTGACCTGGTGACTCAGCTGGATCGTCAGGCAGCAAGGCTGACGGGGATGA